>OGOL01001375.1_pt1 | contig 22981 bp, 18 predicted proteins | sample 1552641 | NCBI WGS metagenome assembly OGOL01 (sample SAMEA2580140, study PRJEB22360) | human gut metagenome | biome: human gut; feature: human-associated habitat; material: faeces | place: Denmark | collected 2008/2010 | reverse complement strand
GCGCGTGCTGGCGTGTCCCCCCCCCGTCGATGGTAATGCGCCCGCCGTCAATCTCGTAAAAGCGCATGAGCAGGTTGATGAGCGTGGTCTTGCCCGCACCCGTGGTTCCCACCACCGCAATCTTCTGACCCGGCTCGGCGGTAAACGACACGTCGCGCATAAGCGGCTTGTCGGGCGAATAACCAAAGCGCACGTGCTCAAAAGCGACGCGGCCCTCAACGCGACCCGACAGCTTGGCAGCCTCGTCCGGCAGCGGATCGGCCTCCATCTCGGGCTCATCGAGCAGGTCGAACACACGCTCCGCACTCGCCAGCGCGCTCTGCAGCGAGTTAAAGGTAAACGACAGCTGCGTCATGGGTTCGGACGCCTCGTAGATAAACTGGAAGAACGCCTGGAACACGCCAACGGTCATGTGACCGGCGACCAGCATGCTGCAGCCCACCAGCGCGATCACGATCTGCGCCAAACGGCCGATAAAGCGCACCGCGGGGCCGACGGCATTGATCATAAAGTCGGCCTTGGTGCTCACGCGCGCTAGCTCCTTCGAGGCCTCATGCACTTCGGCAGAACTCTGACGCTCGCGGTTAAACGCGCGAATCACCAGACGGCCCGAATAGCCTTCCTCGACCGCACTCGTAATCTTGGACACCCACTCCTGGCGCTCGCCGGTCACGTCATGTGTGCGGCGCGAGACCACTTTGGTTACTAGCAGCGACAACGCCGTAAAGAACAAAAAGACCAGCGTGAGCGGCACGCTAAACACGAACATCACGCCCACGGCGCCCACCACGGTGCCGATCGACACCAGTAACTGCAGCAGTCCACGCTGCATGCTTTCGGACATCTTGTCCAAGTCGTTGGTCGCGCGGCTGACGACCTCGCCGGGGCGATGCGCGTCAAAGTAGGCAAGCGGCAGACGGTTGAGCTTTTGAGCGATACGGTTACGCAGACGCAGGTTGAGGCGTTCGGCCACGCTCGACATCAAAAAGCTCTGGAGCGCGTAGAACGAGGCGGCGGCCGTCCAGATCATAAAGTAGATGAAGATGGTCCTGCCGCAGTTCTCCCAGGTGATGCTGAAGGTAGCGTCGTTGGCAAACGCCAGCTTTACGTGTCCCCACAGCTCATCGATGACGCGGGCGCTGTACGCCGGCGCCGCGGTGTTAAAGATGACATAGAACACAATGCTCGCGAACACGATATAGAAGCGCCAATGGTCGCCGGCAGCCTCGCTCCACAGACGGCGCACCGTCGCCCGGGTGTCACGGGGTTTCTCGTCCTCGTCCTCGTCGTCCACATCGCGCATGCGTTCTGCCTCAGCGCGGGCGCGCTCGTCCTCGGCGCGTTCGTTTTCCTCGTAGAGCGCTTGGCGGCGAGCCTCGCGTTTGGCTGCAGCCTTGGCGGCATCGTCCAGACCGGGCGCGACCGCCGCCTCCTCAGCCGTCCCTGCTGCCACGACGTCATCAACGACGCCCTGATTCTTGAGCTCCTCGGTCATGCTACTCACCTCCCTTCATCTGCGATTCCGCGATAGCGCGGTACACCTCGCAGGTTTCCATGAGCTCGTCGTGCGTGCCTAGGCCCACGATCTCGCCGTCTTTGAGCACCACGATCTGATCGGCATGCAAAATAGTCGAGATGCGCTGGGCGATGATGAGCACCGCGGCATCGCGCGTCTCGTCCTGCAGTGCATGGCGCAGGGCGGCATCGGTCTTAAAGTCCAGGGCCGAAAAGCTATCGTCGAAGATATACAGATCAGCGTGCTTCATGAGCGCACGGGCGATGGCCAGGCGCTGGCGCTGACCGCCCGAGAAGTTCGTACCGCCCTGCGCCACCGGGGTATCGAGTCCCTGCGGCTGATCGAGCACAAAGGTGCTCTGGGCAACCCGCAGCGCGTGAAGCATGTCGGCCTCGGTCGCATCCTCGTTGCCATAGCGCAGGTTGCTCGCCACCGTGCCCGAGAACAGCCACGCCTTCTGCGGCACGTAGGCGATATGCCCGCGAATCTCGTCTTGCGAAAGGTCGCGCAGATCAACACCGTCCAGGCGAATGACGCCCTTCGAGGCATCGTGGAAGCGCAACAAGAGCTTGGCCACCGTCGATTTGCCCGATCCCGTCGAGCCCACAATCGCCGTGGTCTGGCCACGGCGACAGGCAAAGCTCAGGTCGCACAGCGTGTCCTCGTCGGCGTCGTCAAAACGGAACGACATATGGTCGAACACGGCAACCGCGTCTGCTCCGTCCTTTGAGTCGAACGCGCCCGCGTCGAGCGTTCGCTCGCCGTCGACGATGCTCGGCTCAATCTCCAGCACCTGTTGTGCACGGTTGAGGCACGCCGCGGCGCGCGGCAACGTCAGGATCACCATCTGCGCCATCATCACAAAGAACAGAATCAGCAGCGCGTATTCCAACACGGCCGAGATGCTGCCGATTTGCATGGCGTGGACGCCTACGCGATTGCCTCCCACCCACAGCACCGCCACCTCGGCGATATTCATCAGGAAGAAGCAGGAGCTATCGAGACCCACAAACAGGTGGTTGACCTTGATGGCGTTGGCCGCGTAATCACTAAACACCTCGTCTAGGCGCTGCTCCTCATGGCGCTCCTTGTTAAACGCGCGAATGACGCGCACGCCCACGATGTTCTCGCGCAACACCACGTTCATACGGTCGATAAAACTCTGCAGGCGCATAAAAATCGGCGCCGCATTGGCGACCGTAAAGACCGCCGCCACCAGTACAATCGCCACGACTGCACCCAGCAGCGTGCCCATGGCGGGATCGATATGCCAAGCGAAGATGATGCCCGCCACAGCCAAAAACGGCACCGGCAGCACCAGCTGAATCGTCTGCAGAATCGCCTGCTGAATCACGTTGATGTCGTTGAGCGAGCGTGTGATCATCGAGCCGGTGCCAAAGCGCTCAAAGTCGCTGGCAGACAGCTCGAGTGACTTGTCGTAGACGGCGTTGCGAATGTCACAGGCCATTGTACTGGAAAGGCCCCAGCCCAGGTTGGCCGCCGGGCGAGCCGAAAGATAACAGCCCAGCACCGCGCCACCGCTTGCCATGCCGGTCGCGATAAGCATGTACAGGCCGTTGCGCAGGATGTAGTCGACATCACCCGTCGTGATGCCGGTATTGACCATATTCGCCAACATCGTAGGCACCAGCAGCGTGCCGACGTTATCTATCAGCAGCACAAACAGTGTCACCGCAATCAGCCCGCGATACGGCCTCATAAACCTCATTAAGAGTCGCACGTCTCCCCCTCTTCTTGATTTTCCACTTGGCTCTCGGCGGCCATCTGCTGTTTAAACGCTTCGCACTCCTCGTTGAGCACGTGGGAAAACTTGCCGACCAGACGCATAATCTCACGCTGTTCCCAGGGCTCGAGCGCGCCAAAGGCACGCTGCTCGGCTTTAACCGCCGGCAACGCATAGTGCTCGGCGAACCGCCGGCCCTCATCGGTCAAACAAACGACCTTATTCTTACGACTGCCTTCGGCAAATTCCAGCGTTGCAAGCCCTCGCGCCGTCAGGGTTTTAATTGCCGAGTTAATGGTCTGCTTGCTATAGAACCATTCGCTCGTAAGCCGGCTCACAGCAACGCCTTCGTCCGCCGTGCTGATATCGACGAGCATCCAATAGGCGCAATCCGAAAGGCCGCAGGCACGCGCGAACTCTGAATAAATACGGACGAGCCCGTTGAGCATCCGGTCAAAATCGACCGACGTAACCGCGCAATCCATCTCTCCCACCATTCGATAGTCCGAATTTTGACTAATTGAGATTTCAGATTAGTCCGAGTTTTGACTATCGTCAAGGGCTTCGTTCGCAGCACGCAAGCTATACAACATATCGACAAAAAAGACCGCCGCGCGGGGGCAGCGCCGGCGGTCATGAGAGGAAATCGATTATTTGCTTCTAGGCGGCGACGGCCTCGTAGACCGTAGCGCCCGAGAAGCTATCGTGCAGACTCTTGCCGCAGATCCAAGGCAGCTCGACGACCTCGCAGACCGTGTTGACCAGCTCGGAGCAGTCAGTAAAGTGGCCCTTATCGTTGAGGGCCTCGCAATCCTGAACACGCCAATAGCCATCGGTGTGCGTGATGTAGTACTCGTGATCGTTGATCGACACGAAAGCGCGCGTCTTGGAACGCAGCAGCTTCAGAAATCCTTCGAAATCGGTCTCGACGACATCTCCAGCCTGGAACATGATAGTTACCTCCTGGCCCGGCGCCACCACGGCGCGTTGATAAACGTTAGTACTCCTTTAGTAAAACCTTTATCAGAAGTTATGCGGGCATCATTTAGGCAAGTGGTAAAAAACCGCAGGGTAGACGGGATAAAACGTTTAACCATCCCACTGGTTTATCACATTCTGGCTGCTGTTTTATGCAAGCCGACTTTTCCGATTGGCGGCTATTGCTGTTTGAGGCCCTCTGCGCGATTACGGCTACGGCACGACGGGTAAGAACGGAGCATCTGCAACGTCATCGCTAGGAGAACCCATGGAGACCATCGAAGCGCTCATCCACCGCCGCAGCTGCCGCAAATACAGCGACCGCCCTGTCGAGGCCGAGAAGCTCGCACGCATTATCGAGGCAGGCCAGTACGCGCCCAGCGGCATGGGACGCCAGCCGGTGACGTTTGTCGCCGTTACCGACCCCGCGACCGTCGAGCGTCTCTCGCAGCTCAATGCGCAAGTCATGGGCAGCGATGGCGACCCCTTCTACGGCGCCAAAACCGTTGTGGTGGTACTGGTCGACCGCAGCGTGCCCACGCATCTGGAAGACGGCTCGCTTGCCATGGGCAACCTGCTCAACGCGGCCTATGCGCTGGGCGTTGATTCATGCTGGATCCATCGCGCCCACGAGGTCTTCGACTCGCCCGAGGGTCTTGAGCTGCTAGCCAAGTGGGGTCTGCCCGCCGACGGAAGCCTGCGCGGCGTCGGCAACTGCATCCTGGGCTATGCCGAGGGCACGCTTCCCGAGGCAAAGCCGCGCCGCGACAACGTGGTGTATGTTAGGTAATTAGTTCCGCCGTTCTACCGAACGGCGGCCGCTCGCTGCTGGCGGCTGACATCGAATAAGTTGCTGTCGGCATTCGACACTTGAGCAGCAAAAAGGCCCTATCCCAAATTTGCTACCCCACTCGCAACTTATCTTGCCGATGGAGTTGTCGTCGTTTCGTTCGTGTGAGTCGTTTCGGCGCCGTCGTCTTGTTCGTCCTCGTCCTTTTGCGCATCGGCAATGGTGGAGGCCGCCGCAACGATACCGCGCTGGGGCGCGACGCCCGTCTGGGTCTGAACGCCCTCGACAACTTCAGTGCCTGCATGCGCGAGCTCGGGCGGCTTAAACATTGCGTCCAGATTGGCCCCGCCGCCGGCGTAACCAAGCGCCGCGAGCGCGATAACAATCACCGCAACAACGACCGCGATCGGAACATAGCGATGCCAGCCTGCGGGATTGAGGCCGCTGCGGCGAGCAGCGCCACGGCTAATGTAGCCGAGCGTTCCATCGTGCTTGAGCTTTGACCCCACCACGCGCTTACGGCCCCACAGCGACGATTCGGCCTGCATGGCCAAGCGGGCGCTTGTCGAAGGATAGCCATATTTTGTGCGCCTGAACGAGCCGTCGAACCCCGAGGCGCTTTTGCCCCACGTCCGCGAAGCCGTGCGACGGTTGACCGGCGCCGCGGGCTTTCGAGCCCGATTTGTTTTTGAAGTCTCCGCCATACGCCCCCGCACGCCGTAACAGAATCGAAACAATGCTGCTTTGGACTGTAGCACACGTGCCGCACGCGGTCACGGGCACCTCGCTTAACGGTCGTCGTCCTTCAGCAGGCGCCACAGGGTCGTACGGCTTATGCCTAGCACTTCGGCAGCGCGGGTCCTGTTGCCGTGGAGGTGGCCTACGACCAGCCGCGCGATATCGCGCTCGATATCGGCCAGCGGGCGCAAGATATACAGATCGCTTTCGAGCGTCGGGGCACCAAAGGTCGCGGTCTTGATAACGTCCTCCTGGGCGAGTACCTCCTCCGCCACCGCCCGCTCGGCCGTGCCCGTCCCCACTAATATATAAAGTCGTTCCGAAACCTCGCGCAGCTGTAGATAGTTACGGGGCCATCGATAGGCATCGAGTGTCTTTGTCGCCGCGGACGACAAGGCAGGTGTTGCCGTCTCAAACATATCTGCCAGATACTCCAGATAGCGCGCAACCTTTTCCGACGCGCCGCCCTGCTCGGCAATCGCCGGCGCCACACTCACTGCACAGGCCAGACGCTCGGTCACAAAGGCAGCCTGGTCGCTTTCGCCGCCGCCCGGCATATCGTTTGCCGTCAACACCACATGGCAACGCGTTGCGAGCGCTGTGTCGATCATTGCGGACACGAGCTCGCGCAGGCGCTGGGGCCCAACTGCATGCCAGCCGCCCATGCAAAGCGTCAGCCCCGTTTGGAACAGCGGCGATTCGGAACTTTTGAGCAGATGGCGCCAACCGCGATCCGTAAGCTCATCGAGCGCAACGGACACAAAGGGCTGATCGGCATAGGGTCCATCCAGGTACAAACGTTTTGCAATCTGATCCTGCCCCGCGCCCAGCTCGCCCTCGAGCATAAGGGGCACCCCGCGCGCGTAGCTCTCCCGTACGGGGGCAGCGACTGCCGCTGCGTCTTCGATGATGCCGTACGTACTCGACTCGTAGCGAGCCTCGACTTCGTCGGCATTGAGCCACTCGATGCCCGCATGCGCCGCGGCGGCGCGCACCTCATGCGCCACGACCACCCAAAGCGCCCCGTACTCCTTGGCCGTCGGGCGCACCGTCAAGCTCAACCGCATGCCCTCGTATCCCATCACCAGGCGCGCTCCATCGCCCACGCGAGCGAGACGCTTGGAAACAAAGGCGGCGACATCCTGCTCGAGCGCAGCGTCACTCATAGTCGAGATTACAACGCCACCGCGCTCGTCGATTGCCAGCGCCGATGTTCCGGCCGCGGACAATGCCTCGATCAGAATCTGCAGCTTGACATCGCTGTCCATGGCTCGCCCCGTCTCCAGCCGCAGCCCTTATCTGTGACTTGGCATCTCAAGTGTTTCAAAATTGAACGATAATGTTCACCAAACACTATAGGGCCTGTGGCGCCTTCTTGCGAATATATGAATTGCCCCGCATCGCCATCCTGGCGGGGCGATAAGAGCTCTTCGGGACCTATCAACCTGCGGACAAGCCATACCCGCAAGAGCTCCTATCGCTCCACCGTGAGAATGCGCTCACCAGCAACCAGTACGCAAATAAGCTACTTCTCTACCAGATTCCCAGCACGTGCTGCATTCCTAAACTCATGCACGCAATGCCAATCCAGCAGCAAAAGCCCAATGCGATGGGCTTGCCGCCTTTTTTGACCAGCTCGACGATATCGGTATTAAAACCAATAGCCGCCATGGCCATCACAATAAAGAACTTCGACAGCTCCTTGATGGGCGCCGTAAAGGACGCGGGAAGCTGAAGCACCGTGGTGATTACGCTCGCCAGCACAAAGAACAGCACAAACATGGGAAACGCGCGTTTAAGCGAGAACGTGCTTTTGGCGTCGCCTCCGGCCTTGCGTGCCAGATGCATCTGCCAGCATGCGAGGGCCAACGTGATGGGAATAATGGCCAGCGTCCTGGTGAGCTTGACCACCGTGGCGCTCTCGAGCACATTGGCGCCGGGATGCATGCTGTCCCAAGCGCTCGCCGCAGCCGTTACGGACGAGGTGTCGTTGATGGCGGTGCCGGCAAACAGGCCAAAGCCCTCGTTGGTCAGCCCGAGCATGCCGCCGAGCGTCGGAAACACGAGCGCCGCGATAACGTTAAACAGGAAGATGACCGAAATGGCCTGGGCAATCTCACGATCGTCGGCATCGATGACGGGCGCGGTCGCGGCGATGGCAGAGCCGCCGCAAATCGACGAACCCACACCTATAAGTGTCGCGATCTTGCCCGGCACGTTCATGACGTGGCAGAGCACAAAGGCGATGACAAGCGAGGTCGAGATCGTCGCCACAATAATCGGCAGCGACTGGGCGCCCTTGGACAAAATCTGGGAGAGGTTCATGCCAAAGCCAAGCAGGATAACCGCGTACTGCAAGACTTTTTTGGACGTATAGGTGACGCCGGCGGCGAGCTGTTCGCGACGATTCCTGGGAAAGACGAGCGCCAGGACCATGCCAAAAAGGATGGCAAATACCGGTCCGCCGACCACCTCAATTTGTTTGCCGAGCAACGTCGCGGGGATAGCGATGATCAGGCAGAACAAGACGCCCTTCCAGCGCTCGCGTACGATATTCGCCAGTTGCATATGGGATTCCTTCTTTCTATTTCACGTGTGCGACGGCTTATGATACGGCAACATTGAGCACAGCCTTGCGCAAACACAAACTAAGATGCCGCAATGGTTCTCAGGCAACAGCCGAATTACCCACCGCGGAAAGCTGATTCGCGGCATAATTAACAACTGACATATGAGTGTGATAGAACAGTTGCGAGGCGCTATGGAAGAATCGATGCACGTTGGCGAGCAGGAAATGAGCCTACAGGACCAGTCCTACCACACCATTCGACGCAAAATCGTTTACCTGGACTACAAGCCGGGCGAAAAACTGGGCGTCAAGCAGCTTTGCGACGACTTGGATATGGGGCGCACCCCTGTGCGCGAGGCACTGGTGCGTCTGGCGCAAGAGGGCCTGGTGCGCACCGTGCCCCAAAGCGGCACCTATGTTTCGCCCATCAACCTCACCCTTGCCGAAAGCGCCTGCTATATTCGCGAACACCTTGAAAAGCAGGTGATTGTGGAGTGCTGCGCCCGCGCTACCTCGGCAGGCATCGAGCAGCTCGACCGAGCCATCGCGCTGCAGGAAAAGGCCATGGCCGAAGAGGATCGCATCGGATTCTTTTTAAGCGACAACCTCATGCACCGCATGATCTTTAGCATCGCGTGCCGCAGCACCGTGTGGTCATGGCTCGAGGAGACCAATGCCGACCTGGAGCGATTCCGCTGGCTGCGTGCCGCCACGCAGACGCTCGACAATCAGGAGACTGTTAACGAGCACAAGCAAATCCGCCGCGCCATCGCCGGTCGCGATCCTATCGAGGCGAGCTTTTTGGTCAGCAAGCACCTGCATATGATGTTTCGCAACCAGACCGAGGTCCTGGACCAGTTCCCCGAGTACTTCGAGACCAGCAAGCTCCGCTAACCTGCCAAATAGGGACAGGTTTATTTTGGCAGGTTTTATCTGGGCAAATGCAACAAGGCCCGGCTCCGCCTGATGACGCGGAGTCGGGCCTTAGTTGTTAGGATGACGGAACTCGATTACTCGACGGTGACACTTTTGGCGAGGTTACGAGGTTGGTCAACATCGCAACCGCGCAGGATGGCTACCTCACGAGCAAGCAACTGCAGCGGGACGCTCGCTGTAATGGGGCTGAACACGTCGCGGACGGCCGGCACGCGAATGATGCAGTCGGCGATCTTGTTGATTTCCTCGTCGCCCTCGGTAGCAACGACGATGACCTTGGCGCCGCGCGCCTTGCACTCCATGAGGTTCGACACGGTCTTGTCGTAGGTGGCGCTCTTGGTGGCCACGGCGATGACGGGGAAGCCCGGGTCGATCAGGGCAATGGGGCCGTGCTTCATCTCGCCGGCGGCGTAGGCCTCGGCATGCAGGTAGCTGACCTCCTTGAGCTTGAGCGCGCCCTCATAGGAAATAGCGGCACCCATGCCACGGCCCACGAACAGTGCGGACTGCGCGTCCTTGCACAGCAGGGCGGCCTCATGCACGGACTCGGTCTGGGTATCCAAAATCCACTGGATCTGCTCGGCTGTATCGGAAAGCTCGCGGAACAGCATGCGCGCCTGCTTGGTGGTCAAGCGGTACTTGACCTGCGCCAGCAGCAGGGCCAAAAGCGTGAGGCTCACGACCTGACCGATGAAGCTCTTGGTCGAGGCGACTGCAATCTCCTTGTTGGCCTTGGTGTAGATGACACCGTCGCTCTCGCGCGCCACGGGGCTGCCCACCACGTTGGTGATGCCGAAGACCTTGGCACCCTTGATGCGCGCGTCGCGAATGGCGGCAAGGGTATCGGCCGTCTCGCCCGACTGGGACACGGCAACGACAAGCGTCGTCGGCGTGATAATGGGGTTGCGGTAGCGGAACTCGCTAGCCGCCTCAACCTCAGTGGGGATGCGAGCCCAGCCCTCGATAAGGTTCTTGGCAATGAGGCCAGCGTGATAGCTGGTGCCGCAAGCGATCACGTAGACGCGGTCGATGTCGTTGAGCTCCTCAAGCGAAAGGCCCAGCTCATCGATATCGAGCTCACCGGCGGGGGTCATGCGGCCCACCAGGGTATCGCGTACGACACGAGGCTGCTCATGGATCTCCTTGAGCATAAAGTCGGGGTAGCCGCCCTTTTCGGCCATGTCCAAATCCCAGTCGATATGGGTAACCTTGGGCTCAATCACATTGCCGGCCTCGTCGGTATACTCGACGCCTGCGGGCGTGAGCTTGGCAAACTGGCCGTCCTCAAGCACCACGACGTCGCGGGTTGCGTCGATGAGCGCGATGACATCGGAAGCAACATAGGAGCCGGTTTCGCCCACACCGACTACGATCGGGGAATCCTTGCGGGCCACGGCAATCACGCCAGGCTCATCGGCGGAAACGGCGGCCAAACCATAAGCGCCCACCACGTGGGTGCAGGCCTCGCGCACAGAGGCCATCAGGTCATGTGTCTCGCCATAGGCCTCTTCGATCAGATGTGCAAAGACCTCGGTGTCAGTCTCGCTCTTAAAGTGATGGCCGCGGCCCTCCAGCTCCTCGCGCAGTTCGGCGAAGTTCTCGACGATGCCGTTGTGGACGATGGCGATACGACCGTCGCAGCTGGTATGGGGATGGGCGTTAACGACCGAAGGCTTGCCGTGAGTGGCCCAGCGGGTGTGGCCGATGCCGCAGGTGGCGTCGCTGTCGATATTGGAAAGCTCGCTCTCCAGGCCCGCGACCTTGCCCACGCGGCGAATAACATCGAGGTGCGCCGCGGCGCCCTCGCCTACCTCGAGCGCGACACCCGAGGAGTCATAGCCGCGATACTCCATACGCTTAAGACCCGTGACCAGGATGTTCTTTGCAATATCAGAGCCGGTGTAGCCGACAATTCCGCACATAGGATAAATCCCTTCGTCCGCGTGACTGCAAAACGTCCACGCACATGGGGCGCTGAGACGTATAACGTTCGAGTATTGTACTCACGCAGGCGCAAGCTGATATACCAGAAGTGGTATCTCAACTTGGATACCACTCGATACACACACCCCACCACCACGAAGGGGACAGGCACCTTCGTGGTGGTCGCACTGGCAGCATCGTTTGCCCAGATAAAACCTGCCAAAATAAACCTGTCCCTAATAGGCAGGTTTTGACACCTCAGGGGCGGGCGATGCTACAATCTGGCTTGTACTTGAAACGCATCAAAGGGGCCGCTATGGCAAAGGTTAAAATCAGCGACGTCGCGCGCGAAGCCGGGGTTTCGTTGGGCACGGTTTCCAACGCGCTCAACCATCCCGAAAAGTTGCGTCCCGAGACCCTCAAGCTCATTAACGAAACCATCAGTCGACTGGGCTACCTGCCCAACCAAAGCGCTCGTCAGCTCGCGGGCGGCGCCACCAAGTCCTTTGGCCTGGTGCTCCCCCGTCTCGATCACGGCTTTTCGCTCCAAATCGCCAGCGGCGCCCACAACGAGGCCCGCAAGCACGGCTATGACCTGCTCATCGCCAACGCCGACAACGACGACATCCTCGAGGATCATTACCTGCGCTACTTTATGGGCACGCAGATGTCCGGCGTCATGGTTCAGCCCATGGCATCCCCCGACTGGCACCCCGCCATGACTAAAATGCCCGTGCCGATCGTCCACCTGGACATCCATTGCTCCGAGCCCGGCTACTACGTAGCGGCCGACAACGAGGCCCAGGGTCGCATCATTGCCGAACTCGCCATCGCCCGCGGTGCACGCCATATCACCGTTGTGGGTAGAGCAGCATTTATGCAACTCACCCTACGCGTCCTTGGCATTCATAAGGCGCTCGCCCTACATCCCGACATCAAGATCGAAGTCATTGACGCCGGCGAGTGGAACACGGCGGCCGACGGCTATGGCATCGGCAACCAAATCGCCGAGCGTCCCGCCGCGGACGACCGCGCCGATTTTGTCGTCGGTCTAACCGACGTGCTGGCCTCGGGTGTCGTTTCGGCACTGGTCGACAAGGGCATCTCTGTCCCCGGGCAAGTACGCGTAGCAGGCTGCGATGGCAACCCGCTCGCTTGGAGCGGATCGGTCCCGCTCACAACGGTAGCGCCCCCGGGCTACGAGATTGGCCGCAAGGGTGTCCAACTGCTCATAGAGCAAATCGAGAACAAGGCCCCGGCAAAGACCAGGCATATCCGCATCGGCTCTGCAGCGCGCACCGTCACCGCAGTCACCGCTGCCGAGGACATCAACCGCCAAGAACTGGTACGTCCGTTCCTACTGGAGCGTGCCAGCACCCAGGCGAGCACCCAGACCGACGCCACGGCCATCAACCTGGGCGCGTATCTATAGCACGCCCGCACGTATGCTAAGTCACCGCTTAAGCAAAAGGGGCCCGACCATTGCCGGGCCCCTTTTGCTTAAGCGCAAACGTGGGCAATTGCTCGTTTCAACACCGCAATTGTCTAACGCACGGCCTTGACTGCCGACACCAGATCGAACAACGTGTCGAGCACGACCTCACAGCCGTCCACCACGTCCTGCGGCAGCGGCACGATATCGGGAACGGCAAAGACGTGGCAGCCGGCCGTGATACCCGAGACGCAGCCGTTGCGCGAATCCTCGACCACAGCACATTCCTCAGGAGCAAAGCCCGCGCGCTCGCAGGCAAGCAGATACATCTCGGGGTCGGGCTTGCCGTGCACGACGTCCTCGCCGCAGGTCACCGTCTCAAACTTGTCAAAAAGACCGACCATCTTGAGGTTGCGCTCGGCCGTAGCGAGGCGCGACGACGTCGCTAGACCCACGTGATAGCCCGCAGCCAGCAGCTCGTCTATGCACTCGGCGGCACCGGCCTTAAGCTCCAAATCGGTCTTGACCATCTCGTCGCGAATCTCCTTGTGGCGGACATAGATCGCCTCGGTGGTTTCGTGGCTACCGTAATGGTTATCAAGGATGTCCATGACATCGGGCAGCGTGCGACCGATAAACTGATGGATCAGCGCTTCATCAATCGCGACCCCCAGCTCGGCAGCGCCCGCCTTCCATGCCTTGATGCCCAAACGCTCGGTATCGACCAGCGTTCCGTCCATGTCAAAAATAACAGCCTTGATCATATCGGCCCCCTCACCGGATTGCATTACCGCCACTCTACCGCACTTTACAAACTTGTATATAACGTATATAGCATATTGCACTTTCGTTACATAAGCGGAAGTCTTATGACAGGCAGCTCGGTAGGATTATAGTTTTCGACCGAGTACTCAATGGTAAGGATCGTTTCATGCTTTCAGACACTACTGCACCTGCAGAGGAGCTTCAGGACAAACTCGCGACGCTCGAGCAGTTGCTTTTGGCATACGGACGCGTCGCCATCGGCTTTTCCGGTGGCGTCGATAGCAGCTTTTTGGCCGCGGTCTGCGCCCGCATTATGCCTGCCAGCACGCTTCTCGTTCACCTCACCACGCCGCTCATCGGCACGCCCGAACAAACCTCGTTTGAGCGATCCGTTGACGGACAAACCAATGAGGGGCCGCATTTTAAGCTCCCCGTGCTCAATCTTTCGGTCGATCAGCTGCAGCTCCCCCAAGTAGCCTGCAACGACGCCAATCGCTGCTACCACTGCAAGCAGGCCGGCTTTACCGCCATCGTCAACCACGCCAAGTCGCTGGGCTTTTCCACCGTCATCGATGGCAGCAATGCAAGCGATCGCGGTGACTACCGCCCCGGCATGCGCGCGGCAGAAGAGCTCGGCGTACGCTCCCCTCTCATGGAGGTCGGCTTTACCAAGAACGAAGAGCGCGAGCTGTTGCGTGCATGGGGCTATCCCGTTTGGAGCCTGCCGGCGGGAGCCTGTCTTGCCACGCGCGTCCCCACGGGCGAGGAGCTTACGCGCGAGAAGGTCGATTTGATCCGCGCCTGCGAGGATTACCTACACGGTCTTGGTCTGGCGCAGGTTCGCGCGCGCTTGGTCGGCGGCTGCATGCATATCGAAGCCGCTCCCGCAGATGTCACTAAGATTGCCGCCCCCGGCACCGCCGTCGACGACGAGGGCAAGACCCCGCTGCCCGCTGCAATCGAGTCTGCGTTGCGCGAGCTGGGCTGCGGCCATATCTCCCCCGAGGTCAGCCCCTACATCCACGGCAACATGAACCTTTAGGTTACGCCGTTTTACAAACGGCGTAACTGCTCGGCGCTGCGCGGGCTCCGGGCACGGCAATCTGACGTTCAACTTCACGGGCGCGACCAAAAGGTCAGCGCCCGCTTGTTTCACGTCACCTTACCGCACCCGAAGCCCGCTCGCTCGCATATGCTCAACCTGGACTGCGTTAACTGACCTGCCAAAAAGGGACAGGTTTGTTTTGGCAGGTTTTATCTGGGGAAATATCGCGAGGCAGTCGCCCCCCTAGCACCCATATAACTTCGAGAGACACAAGAGGGGCGACTCGGCTGCATCTACTTCTTCCGATAGCGGCGGTTGCGGCTCGTCGATGAACCCATTACTTCGATGAGCCCTTTATCCGCCATTTTTGGCAGATGGTAGCGGACGGACGAAATTTTGACCCCCGATGCAACCGCTATTTCTCGCGCCGTCATATCCACTTCGGCACTGAGAGCCTCCAGGATCCTATCCGCTGTCGAAGCTGACGATTCTCTGCTCATATCGATAATCTCAAACGTGTCTTTGCCACATTTTGACAGGACATGTTTATCGACAAGATCCCCGCAGATCAGGCGAATGTCATCCGAATCCCACTTCAGAGCCTCTCGTATTTTTTGAATATCGCATACGCACCCATGCTCCCGCATATACATGAGCAATGTTTCCTCGCGATCCGTCAGCTCGGTGCCCACATGGCTCTGAATCCACGTGCGGTTTTCAGCAAGCTCCGCCCCGTGCCGGGAAAGCAGCACCGTAAACGAATCGGCCTTAACGATAAATTTCGGCCTTCCAAGCGAACGAGACTCCATCTCGCGAATCATAGCCGGGATACCAGATCCCTGGCTTTCTGCAACGGCCCCCTCGGCATGCTCCAACGGCGTCGCCCCCATTAGGCTCATGAGCTTTGGGTTTCGGCAGCGCGATTCCCCGTCTGCAAGATTGTCCACCGTCTTTCCGCCCCAAAGCCCACCGGGGTTTTTGATCTCTATTCTGTCTGGATAGATATCGACACTCACGGCCTGCCCCACAAACATGGGCGAATATTCTCGATGGATGCAGGCATTTGCCAAGGCCTCGCGCAAAACCTCCTGGGGAACTTCCCAATCCTCCCTTCTACCAGCGCCTTGCACTATCGCCGCTTTGCGCAAGTTCCGTCCAATCGCGGCAAGGGCATCTTCGATGCAAGCCGGAATCGGGCCATCGCACAACTGGCGGTCAATAAACCGGGGTTGCCCGGGTGCAGATTTTTCCACATCGGAATGAACGGCGACATCGATCATGAGTTTGGGATAGAACTGCTGGGGGTAAATTCCCGCCGACAGAAGCCCTGCGAGCTTCACCGCACCATCCTTTGTAGTGATATTGAGTCTGACCAGCTGCTTTTCCAGCGTATCGGCCCCGCGCAAACCGCGGGGGGTCTGCAGCCGGCGATTTGCGATAATAGACCGCACGACATCTGGATCCAAATCCTCGACTGTTGCTTCCGAAACCACCGTGCCGTCTGCATCGCTCGGAAGCAACGCACTCTGCAGCTCATATAGCTCAGCGGGTGACATCTTGATATCTTTATCATCCACGCGCTTGTAGCTACCGTTCTGTACGCCGCGCGCGCCGATATAGCAAGGCTTCGCTTTAAGCTCAAGTTCAAAGATGCGCACCAGAAGCACCTGGAGCCTGTCGACCTCGCCTTGATCAAGCTCGTACCGCGGCGCATGGGTCACCACTGCTGCTGAGCCTCCGTCTCCGATACCCGAAACAAACTGATCGCGCACCCTATCGATAGCAAAGTTAGCCGAAGGAACAAACCCTTCGGCTTCGTTTAGGCCCAAAATAATGAGCCCACCCGCAGTGTTCGCAAAAGCGCTCACTGTCTCCCATACGTCTGCGCTCAATTTATTCGTGCAGGCTTTAACTTCTACCGATGCGTCATCAGTCCCCCGCCTGCGAAGGCGCTCAACGATAAGGCCAAGAGGTTCATCCAGCAGCATTGGCATTCCGTCTCTCTAAAACGATAGATTTATCTCTCTAAAGTATAGTATATCTCTCTAACTTTAGAGAGATAAGCACCTTATTTTAGAGAGAAATTTAGAAAGATGTATCGAATTCACCGCTAGATTGCCTAATGTTATTTCTTTAACTGGCTTTCTCTTTAGAGAGACATTTAGAGAGACGAGCGCGACCTCTCTAATCATGGGCTCCACTCTTTAAGGCGCACACTTCCTAACCGTGCCCTAAGTTGCGGTGAAATAGTCCCCGATTAACCCGCCAAAAAGGGACAGGTTTATTTTGGCAGGTTTTATCTGGGGAAACGCCGACTGATTCCATGTATACAACCGCCGCAGCTCCATATGAGGCAAATGAATCAGTAACGTCTATCCCAAATCTTGAGTATTTGTTCGGCGGGACGGCCTCTGCCGGCTCCTGCTAGACTGGTAGACTCCCAACCGTCCATCCAGGAGCCTCAATGTCGCGCAAGTCCGCCTACAAGCAAGTGCTTTCCATCGGCACCGCCGTGGTGCTGGGGTTTGCACTGTTCACAGGGTCGCTCGACGGAGCGCCCAAGCTGCTGTCGCCGCAAAGCGATGAGCAGGCGGTAGCTCTGGCCGAGAAACAAAACGAGAGTCCCAGCCGCACCGACGACGAGGCAGACCTGGTTGCCCGACTCGAATCGGGAACAGCGAGCTCCTCGGACTCTCAAAATAGCCAAGTCTCTGGCGATGGCTCCGATTCCGCCGCAACCGACACCGGTGACGACGGCTCCGCCGACAGTACCGCTACCCCCATCGATGAGGTCGAAAACCCCGATCTCGACCGCGCCCGCGGCGTATATCTCAGCAGCATTCCCGACTACGCCGGCAATCCCTATGTTGCCCTTCGCGCCGACAGCACGCACGCGCTCGGCACGCCGTCATTCACGCTCGATGAATACGAGCGCGCCACCGAAGAGGGCTGCTTTAAGAAGTTCTCCAAGCTCGACAGCTTGGGCCGCACTCGCAAAGCGCTCGCCTGCGTGGGCCCCGAATCGCTCGGTCAGGGCAAGCGCGGCGATATCTCGCGTATCCACCCCGCCGGATGGCACCAACAGCGCTACGACTTTATTCCGGGCCAGAGTCTCTACAACCGCTGCCACCTTATCGCTTGGTCGCTCTGCGGCGAAAACGCCAACCGCAAGAATCTCCTCACCGGCACGCGCTATCTCAACGAGACGGGCATGCTACCGTTTGAAGAGCAGATTCTCAACTATATTCGCGATACGGGTAACCATGTGCTCTATCGCGTCACGCCCATGTATAACGAAGAGGACCTTGTCTGCCGTGGCGTACGCCTTGAGGCGCAATCGGTCGAGGACCACGGCAAGACCCTCTGTTTCCACGTATATTGCTACAACCTGCAGCCGCATGTGCAGATCGACTACGCCACCGGTCGCAATCAGGCCTCGGGAGACTAGGGCCGACAAAAGCTGCCCCAAAACCTAAAATGATTCGTTTTCCTCCGTCCCCCGGGGATCAAAAAGGGCCGCCCTGGATTGCCCAGAGCGGCCCTTTCATCGGCATGTATGTTACAGGCAACGACACGCGCTACTTGGCGCGGCCCTCCTCATAGCGCTCGACCAGTTTGGCCTGAACGTCATAGGGTACCTGCTCATAGCCCGCCGGCTTCATGGTAAAGTCGCCCGTGCCGCGCGTGATAGAACGCAGACGCGTCGAATAGTCCGTCAGCTCGGCCAGCGGCGCCTGGGCAATGACCACGGTATCGCCGCGCTCATCGGTCTCCATGCCCGTCACGCGACCACGCGAGGCCGAGATGTCGCCCATCACGGCGCCGGCGTAGCTCTCGGGGATAGTCACCGTGATTTCCTCGATGGGCTCCAGCACCACCGGGTCGGCATCGGCGCATGCCTTGCGCAGGCCGATGCGAGCCGCCGCGCGGAACGCCATCTCGTTGGAGTCGACGCTGTGATACGAACCGTCGTACACAGCCACGCGAATGCCCGTAAGCGGGTAGCCGGCAATGATGCCGTCCTTCATGGTCTCCTGAACGCCCTTGTCCACGGCGGGAATGAGCGAACGCGGAATGCGACCGCCCACGACCTCGTCTACAAACTCATAGCCATCGCTCGTGCCGTCGGGCCCAATGAGCGGCTCAACGCGCAGCCAGCAGTCACCATACTGGCCGGCGCCGCCGGTCTGCTTCTTGTGGCGGCCCTGGGCACTTGCCGTGCGGCGAATGGTCTCACGATACGGAATGCGGATCGGCACACTCTTGGCCACGACCTTGGTACGGTCCTCAAGGCGATTGAGCAGGACCGAAACCTGTGCCTCGCCCACCGCCGAAATGATGGTCTGGCCGGTCTCCTCGTCGCGGTCGATGCTCATGGTCGGATCGGCCTTGCAGGCCTTCTCGATAAACGTGTAGAGCTTCTCTTCGTCGCCGCGATTCTCGGCCTCAATGGCGATGCGGTACTGCGAGTTGGGGAACTTAAACGCCGCAGCCTCGACCTTGCCGGTAATCGAGAGCGTATCGCCCGTCTCGGCCGCCAGCTTGGGCGCCACGATGATATCGCCGGCATAAGCGTGGCCGACCTCGGTCATGTCACGGCCGCACATCACATACAGGTGGGCCAGACGCTCACCCTTGCGCGTGCGCGCATTAATCAGCTCAAGGCCCGGCTCAAGCGTACCCGTCAGCACCTTGATAAAGCTGATGCGACCCTGCTGCGGATCGGCCAGGGTCTTAAACACAAACGCCACCGGGCGGTCATCGTCACTCGAGATCTTAAGCGAATCGCCGTCGATGAGCGGCATCTCGCCGTAGTCCGTCGGCGCCGGGAAGTACGTGGCGATATCGTCCATCAGCGAGTTGACGCCCTGCTCCTTAATGCAATCGCCCGCAAAGACCGGCACAAAGATGCGCTCGGCGATCGCCTTCGACAGCAGGCCTTCAAGCTCCTCCTGCGTCAGCGTCTCCTCGCCTTCCAAGTACTTCATCATCAGATCGTCGTCAGCCTCGGCCACCAGCTCGCACAGATGGTCATGGGCTTCCTCGGCCTGGGCACGATACTCCTCGGGGATCTCCGACTCAACGGCTTCGGTGCCGTTGCAATGGCGCGCCTTCATGCGCACCAGATCGATGATGCCGTCAAAGTCCTCGCCCTCGCCCCAGGGAAGGGTCACGGCGCCCAGGCGCGTGCCAAAGCGCTCCTGCAGCAGGTCCATCGTGGTCGCAAAGCTGGCCTCGGAGCGCGACAGGCGGTTCACGAACACCGCACGCGCCAGGCGCAGGTCCTCCGCCGCATACCAAAGCTTGACGGTCGTAGGCTGTGGGCCGGCCTCGGCGTCGACCACAAACAGAGCCGTCTCGCAGACGCTCATCGCGGCAAAGGCGTCGCCGATAAAATCGGGGTAGCACGGGGCATCGAGGACATTGATGCGCGCGCCCTTCCAGTCGATCGGCGCAATGGTCGTCGAGATGGAAAATGCACGCTTGACCTCTTCGGGGTCATAGTCGAGCGTGGGCTTGGTGCCGTCGTGGCCGCCCAGGCGGGCGGTCTTGCCGGAAAGGTGGAGCATGGCCTCGGCGAGTGAGGTCTTGCCCACCCCGCCTTGGCCTACGAGCACCACGTTCCTTACATTACCGGTCTTGGGAGCACCCATGATGACCTCCTTGCAGGGCCGCGCGCAATGCGCGACGCCAACGGGGAGAGTTCGCGGTCGGTGCCGTCCCGGGAGCAGCATGGTCGGCAGCCGAGCCGACTCACCCTCCAAATGTCCTATGCCACCACCCTACCCTCACGGGCGACCGTCCATGCACACCTTTCGGCGCACGTATGAATACAGGCGGCGAGAGGAAGGGACGAACACATGAGGCAATTATTAAACCCCATCGATACAAACAAAAGCCGCCACGGACCATAAGACCGGCGGCGGCTTCTTCTCAATTCTGAGTTGAGTCTACCCCTCGATACGGCTCAAGAACTCACGGGTACGTTGCTCACGCGGATGGTCGATAACCTGCTCGGCCGGACCCTCCTCGACAATGCGGCCTCCGTCCATAAAGACCACGCGGTCGGCAACATCGCGCGCAAACTGCATCGCATGGGTCACGATCACCATCGTCATATTCTGCGCGGCGAGGTCTTTAATGACACGCAGCACCTCGGCCGTTAGCTCGGGATCGAGCGCCGAGGTCGGCTCGTCAAAGAACAAGATCTCCGGGTCGAGCGCCAAGGCGCGGGCGATGCTCACGCGCTGTTGCTGACCGCCCGAAAGCTCACATGGCACCTTGTTCTCGTTGCCCGTAAGCCCCATCTGCGCGATCAGCTCACGCGCACGTGCTTCGGCCTGCTCGCGCGGACGCTTGAGTACGCGAATCGGAGCATCGGTGATGTTTTTCATCACCGTATAGTGCGGAAACAGATTGTAGTTCTGAAACACCAGGCCAAATCGCGAACGCGCCCGCTTGGGCACGTCGCCTTTCGCATATACCGCACCCGACCCCGCGTCCGTCGCAACGGCAAGGTCGCCAAACGAGAGCGAGCCTCCGTCAAGTGTCTCGAGCAGTGTGGCACAGAGCAGAAGTGTGGACTTACCGCCGCCTGAAGGCCCGATAATCGCTACGACCTCGCCACGCTTTACCTCGAGCGAGATATCCTTGAGCACCTCATTGCCACCAAACGCCTTACGCGCGTTCGATATTTTCATTACCGAATTAATCATGGTAGTAATCCAATTTTGTCTCGGCGGCGCCCAGCAGCATCTCGACGACGAAGTTAAAGACCCAGTAAATCAGCGCCGCGATCGCAAACGGCACCATGCTCACCTGCGAGGCAACCAGCGCCTTAGCCGTCGAGAACATCTCCCCCACGCCGATGGCAAACGCCAGCGACGTGTCCTTGACCAGCGTGATGATCTCGTTGCCCATCGCCGGCAGAATACGCTTGGCGACTTGCGGCATCACAATGTACAAAAATGTCTGCAGACGCGAATAGCCCAGCACCTCGGCTGCCTCGTATTGACCGCGCGGAATGGACTGCAGGCCCGAGCGATAGATTTCGGCAAAGTAGCCGGCGTAGTTGATGATGAACGCCACAACGCACGCCGTCCACTTGGAATCGGGCGTAAGCGAAATGCCGAACACGTAGTACGGGGCAAAGTAGATGGCAAACATCTGCAGCATGAGCGGCGTACCGCGCATGACCGAAATGTAGATGCGCGCAATCCAGCGCAGCGGCGCGACCTTGCTCATGCGCATAAACGCCACGGGGATTCCCAGCGGAATCGACCCGAGCAGCGTCAGCACAAACAGCTGCAAACTGACCAAGAACCCCTGGCCAAGCATCTGCATCATGATCTGAATAGACAACCCAAGCTCTCTTTCACAGTAACAGAACAGCAGGTGTTAATTGAAATAGGCACAGTGCCCAAGATTGCGAGCGACAAGCCCGACGAAGCGTACTTTGGTACGCGAGGAGGGTTGGAGCCGCAAGGTTGGGTGCTGTGGCTATTTCAAAACCCAGTTGTCGAAGGATAGACCGTAGCTTGAATACTTGTCGCAGAGGTCCTTGACCGTACCGTCCTCATAGAGCGCTTTGAGCGACTCGGTCACGGCGTCGGCCGACTTGGTGTCGCCCTTCTTAAAGCCGACGGCGTAGTGCTCGCTGGACAGCGGCTCATCAAGCTGTGTATAGGCATCGGGCTTGGCGGCAAGCTGATACTGGGCAATCGAGAGGTCACAGGCGACGGCATCGACTGCACCACTCTCGAGCTGCATAAAAGCCGTGTTGTACTCGCCGATGGTGTCGAGCGTGGCAAACGTCGCGGCCAAATCCTCCTGGTCGCCCTCGAGCACATCCTGTGCAGCGGAATCAGTCTGGGTAATCACGGTCTTGCCGGCAAGATCGTCCCAGCTCTTGATGCCCGCATCCTTCTTGACCACCAGCACCTGCTCGTTGAGCATGTACGGCTCGGAGAACGTGTAGTCGTCCTCGCGGCCCTCCATGGTAAAGCCGTTCCAGATGCAGTTGATGGCGCCCGAGTTGAGCAGCGTATCCTTAGCGTCCCAGTCGATGGCCTCGTATTTGACCTCCCAGCCCTGCTTATCGGCAACGGCCTTGGCCAGGTCAAGGTCAAAGCCCGTGTACTCGCCGTCATCGCCCACAAAGCCGTACGGAGGATAGGACTTGTCAAAGCCCACCACGAGCTTCTTGGACTCCGCAGCGCCCTTCACATCCTTGGCCGCGGCAGAGCCAGCAGCGGAGCCTTTGCCGGCACCACCGCCGCAGCCGACAAGACCAAGGCCAAGCACCGTGGCGAGCGAGCCGGCTAGACCAACAAACTGACGACGAGACATATCGATATTCATGGTATTCCCCCTTGGTGGCACTTTAGTTAAGTAAAGTGAGTCATGTAACGTTCAGAATCATACACTCTACCTAGATAAAGTACAAGGGAGGGGTTGCCCGGCGTGGGCGGGGAGCGGCGCGTAATTAAGTTTCCTGCTCTACAGTCCTGCGCAAGACGGAAAGCACATTAAGTGCTTTCCTTTG
>OGOL01001372.1_pt1 | contig 23013 bp, 17 predicted proteins | sample 1552641 | NCBI WGS metagenome assembly OGOL01 (sample SAMEA2580140, study PRJEB22360) | human gut metagenome | biome: human gut; feature: human-associated habitat; material: faeces | place: Denmark | collected 2008/2010 | reverse complement strand
GACACAGATCACATGGACAGGCGGTATCACGGCGGTGGAAGTCATTCCCCGTTGGTGGACGCTCTGAGGGGAGGTGCAGCCAGTGATCCCATGTTTATATGATTCCAGAGAAATGAAATTTGATAATAACGGCATTGGAAAGCTGGCAGATGCACAGTCTTGTACCGTGACTGAAAAACGAAACGGCAGCTATGAGCTGAAGCTCATCTGTCCGGCAGATGGCATCCACGCTGAGATGCTAGAGGAGGGAAACGTCATCCTTGCCAAACCATCTGATACGATGCAGCCGCAGCCGTTCCGAATCTACAAGATCACGACTCCGATCGATGGAAAGCTGGAAGTTCAGGCACGGCATATTTCCTATCAGCTCAACTTTATTACAGTTTCCCCGTTCTCAGTGAGTGGGTGCGCAGGAGCGGTGCAGGGGCTGAAAAGCCATGCGGCTTCCGACTGTCCGTTCTCAGTTTGGACAGATGTGGCATCCAGTGCGATGTTCACTGTGTCCGTTCCGGCATCTTTCCGTAACTGTCTGGGCGGTATGGATGGCTCGGTATTGGATACTTTTGGAGGAGAGTTCGAGTGGGACCGCTACACAGTCAAGTTTCACAGAGCCAGAGGTGCGGACCACAACGTTCATATCGTCTACGGCAAAAATCTGACGGATTTCAAGATGGAGAAATCCATCGAGAATACCATTACAGGAGTGCATCCGTACTGGGTAGACAACGAAACGCAGGCGGTTATGGAACTGCCAGAAAAAGTGGTCATGGTCAGCCGAAAAACTGTGCCGTATCAGAAGATTACGGTGCTGGACTGCACCAGTGCCTTTCAGGAAAAGCCATCGGAAGCGGCTTTGCGAGAGTATGCACAGGACTATATTGATACGACCAGCCTGACAGAGCCGGAGGTCGACATTAAAATCGACTTCATTCAGCTTTGGAATACACCCGGATATGAGGATGTTGTACAGGCAGAACAGGTCTCGCTCTGTGATACGGTTCATGTGTATATCTCGAAGCTGGGCATTGAAGCCAGTTCCAAGGTTACAGAAACCGAATATGACTCGCTTTTGGAACGGTATAACAGCATCACGCTGTCGAATTCTACGGTCAGCAGCCGAAATTCCTCCCTGACAAGCTCCCTTAACAGTATCCGAAATACAGCAACCGCCGCATACGATACCGCAGTCCGTGTGGAAACAGCAGTGGGAGAGCAGATGGGCGGCATTTCGGCCTCCATTATCTATGATGGCGCGTTGTTTGCCGCACTGTTCGGCCTTCATTATAAAAATGAGACGGACAGTAAGGGGAATACGACTCGGTACGCATTCAACGCAGCAACCCTGAAACAGTCAACGGTTGCGTGGAAGAATAGCCCGGCCGGATTTTTTGTTTCCACAGATGGCGGGAAGACATGGGGATATGGCTGGGAGTCAGATGATTCCGCAGTCAAAACAGCAATCCTGCTGGAGGAACTGGATGAGCGGTACAAAACAGCGACCGCTATTTCTGTTGAACTTCAGAAAACGCTCGATCAGCGGTATGAAACGGCAAAGAAGCTGTCCAAAGAACTGTATGAGGAACTGGATAGGCGGTACAGCACCCTCACGGAAATCTCAGATGATTTGCAGAAAGAACTGGACGCGAAGTATCAGCCGTATATCCCTGTGTCCGAAAGTGCACCGGAAGATCCGGCAGAGGATTCCTTCTGGGTCGATAAGAAGAACCTTCGGTTAAAACTGTGGAGCGGAGAACAGTGGCAGACGATTGGATGTGAACCGGAAGAACCTGATCCAGAGCCAACGAAACCGACCACACCGACCGAGCCTGAAACCCCGGATACCGAAAAGCCGGGTAGTGAAGATAAGGATACGGAAAACAAAGAGGAAACAGATAATAAGGAGACGGATCAGGAAGGAGGGAGTTCGTAATGGTCACAGGCATTTATCAGGAAGTGGAATTGTCGCTGACGGAGAATCTGATCCCGGTGACGGTTCCGGTCAAGCAATATGACAACAAGGCGAGAAAAGTTCGCTGTGTTTTGTATAACAACTCTGTGGAATATACCGTGCCGCAGAATTGTATTGTAGCCTGTTCCGGTACCCGGCCGGACGGTACGATCTTCCACTACACGAGCGAAACTGCGCCAGACCTTGTATTCGTTGAGAAGGGGGCAGTCCTCTTTACGATCACGACCTTCATGACGGCGCAGGCCGGACGTTTTCCGCTGGATGTTGTTATGCTCAGCACAGAAGGTGATGTCCTTGGCTCATTCTCTCTTACGTTAAAGGTGGAGAGGGCGGCCATCAATAACGGCAAGATCGCCACTTACACATTTGTAGCATTCCTGAAAGCTGTTCGGGATGGCATCCGAAATCTGTTTATAGACAAGGCAGGCTGCTTTGGCTTTGAGTCGGATGACGGTCTGGGACTGAGTGATAGATCGGAGTCCAGTTCCGTAGAAAAGCTGTGCCGTGAAATCGTGGAAGGATCGATTACGGAGGATGGCTATTTTGCATTTGAAACAAAATGCGACCTTGGGCTGATATTCACAACCGATGAGGAAGGACATCTGGTCGTGGAATATGGCGAGGATGATGTGTCAGTGTAAGGCTGACAGAAAGGGGTAATATGGCAAAATACACAGGCCGCCGGATCGTTCCCAAACATGCAGGCGAATGGGACATCCGGAAAGAATATGAAGAGCTGCAGATCGTACTGGATGCAGACAGCGGCAACAGTTTTATCTCCAATCTTCCAGTGCCGAAAGGAACGGCTCTGAGTGATGAGAAGTATTGGAGCCTGTTCAGCCTGCATAGTGAGCAGATCGCAGAGGCAGAGGAGCATCTGACCCAGACGGCCGAAGATATCCGCTCAGAGCTTTCGGAAACAGAAAACAGGATCAACAAAAATGTATCCGACACGGAAGGCCGTATCAATGAAAGTCTCTCCAGCACAGAAAGTAAGGTAAACACCAGCCTGTCCGAGACAGAAAACCGTGTGACTGCACGTGTGGAGAATGCAAAATCGGATCTGACTGCAAAAGTCGCTGCGGCAGAGCAGCAGATGAACCAGAACGCCCAGGATGTCGCACAGACAAACAAGGCTCTGAATGCCCGGATGGACCAGATTGCAAAAGGGAGAACCTCTGACACAGAAGTCCTTGATGCAAGAGTGGATTCGGAGGGGAATACCTTTGACAACCTTGGAGCAGCAATCCGTTCCATCTATCCGAAAGCAAAAGAAGGGCTGGATGCACTGCAGGAATCCAAGGTGGATGCAAACTATGATGCGACCGGCGAACTGACAGAAGGCATTACAGTCAACACAATCAACGGAGAAAAGCAGAAGTTTGAGCATGTCCAGACGACAGCACTGATCCCGGTAGATACCGCCTGCCAGAAGGTCTACTATACCGGGCAGGTGTTCAACTGGATCGGAGTTGCAGGCTATGATGCCAATGGTACGTTTGTGGCATCCATTCTGGATTCCAGGGACACAGAACAGCCGCAGGAGTACAAAGAAAAGGAATTGGAGATCCCGGAAGGAGTATTCCAGATCCGGGCAAGCTCCTACGCGAAGGACCTGAGCCTGAAGGTGTGCGGAGAGTCTGCAAAGCTGTGGAATCAGGTTCAGAGGGAGCGACAGAATCAGAAAAAGATGGCAGTCGAGATCGAAGCACTGCGAAGTGCGGATGATGCGCTGGCAAAGGAAACGATGACCAGTTTGAACCTGCCCTTTTTATATGATGGTGTCAGCAATATCTGGGAAGGCAGCAGCCCGGTACTCCAGACCTACTATGTGCCGCTGACTGTTCTGCGAAGTGTGTTTATACAGGAAATCCAGTTCACACTTCGAACCATTGGGGAGACGACCCTGACTGCCATGCTTGAATCGGAAGAAGGCGAGGTGTTCCGCCAGTCGGTAGAACTAGTGAAGGGAGATAACAGGATCACCCTGATTCTGCACCGATTTATAGATGAAGGAGCATACAAACTGCGTGTGCGCAGTACAGACAAGGTGCTCTATTATCCGGTGCGCCCGAATACCGGAAAAGAAATCCGCAACGATTTCTTCAGCAATGAACCGTCCGGGAATGTGGAGTATGATTACAAAAACCGTCTGATCGTCTTTATGGGCAAGATCCTGATTGGTACAGGTAAGGTGGATACGACGCTATCCTATTCCGGAATGGCTGCGGATGCCGCCGTTGTAGGACAGGCTTTCAAGGATGAGCGGGAATACACGGATACCCTGGCATCCGGCAAGCTGGATGCAGTCCATAGCCGGAACCTCCTCGACCCTTCCAGGTATCGCCCGGGATGGTTTGCCTATGTACACTCGTCCGTTATTCAGTATCATGCAGACAATCTCCGATATGGTTCCACGGATTATATCCCGGTCAGCGAGAAAGGTCTTGTGACCAAAGGCTCCGGCACGAACGGTGTAACCAGCCAGGTCGTGTTTGACAAAGCGAAGAAGGCGCTCCGTTATGTGGATGCCAATGACCAGTACACTTATCAGGAAGGCGATGCCTATGTGATGTTCTTCTATATGGCATCTTCCGGACAGAAACTCTGTGTTGTTGAGGGAACGGAATATGTATACGAAGCATACACGGATTATAAGCCGCTGGATGATCTGAAACAGGAAGTGAACTCTCTGCAGACGGAGGCGGATAACCAGAAAAAGCAGTTGACAAATCTGACTGCCCGGCTGGATCAGATGGTGGCCGTGCCGGAAAAGAAAGACCTTCGCCTTGCCCCGGCGGCTCCGGTGTATACGGTCTGCAATAACCTTTCGACCGCCAGAAATTATCATGTTTCAGTCTGGGTGGACCATCTGATCGCTGAGACAGGCTGGAAGGATAGAGCGGCTGGTTTTGGTACGGAGATGGAGGAGCGCTTTGACTTGTATTCACCGTTTACCAACACGGCAGTCAACAGCGGGGAGGATGTTCTGGAACAGACGGTAGAGAAATCGTTTGTGTCAGATGTCTATAAGACGCAGAAACTCAAATTTAAGCACCGCAGCACCTTGGCCAGTATGGGAAAGAACCAGTTCCCGAAGATCCTTGTCATCGGTGACAGTGTGACGGATGGGTATCTGGCTGGTGTTGGGAAAACAGATGCGGATCTTCCAATCCATTATTGGTCGTGGGTGCGCTACCTGTTTGATCTGGATCGCAAGGACGCGAAAGCGGCAGAAACCGAATACCGCTGTCTGATGGTCGGCATGCCGGGAACAGTGAATGGCAAGCATTACGGCTCCTCGTCCTCGTTCAAGCTGGATGGAAAGACGGTTGTGAACTATGCGATGGGTAAGGGCGGCTGGAGTGCAGAGGATCTGAACCTTGCAACTTTTGAGAGCGCATCTAATATTAACCCGTTCTACGATGAAAAGACGAAGGGCTTCTCGCTGAAGGCTTGTCTGGATAAGTACAGGACGTTGGCGGATAACGGCATGACCCGGCTTATTCCCGGCGAAACCGCAGGCACGGAAGTAAAAGATGCCAACGCTTATGACCTGTGCACGCCGACCCATGTGGTGATCAACCTAAACCATAACAGTTCCCTTGCAGAGTACAAAGCCAATATCCCGGATATCGTGAAAACGATCAAGCGTGAGTATCCGGAAATCATCGTGATCCTCATGTCCATTGATGAGACCGGCACTTACTTCCCGGCAAAATACCCGGAGTACCGGGCTTCTGAGATTACGCTGGGAGGACTTCACAGCAAGAATGTGAGCATCTACCAGTATTTCTGCGATGAACTGCAGGATGAGGCAAACGGTGTCTATGTATGCAGTGGGCATCTGATCCAGCCTGCCGTGGAGAGTTACCCTACACTGGATTATGTGTCTGCGGATTCGGTTGGCAGACAGAGTGGCAGGGTACTGCACATGGCATACGGCCGGGGTCAGTACGGAGGCCCCAACTGGCATCCGAACAACTACGCACACTGCGCATGGGGCTATCAGCTGTATGCGCTGGTCAAGTATACACTGGCACTACAGGATATGAAGTGATGCTGGGAATATCCCGGAGAAAGGAAAAGCTATGATGAACCGTAATAATTGTCTGAAAATTCGGGGGGGGGTATCGGATTATCTGACCTGTGCAGTGATCTGATCTCTTCTGTGCTGAGGGGAGGTGTGTTCTATGCCTAAGTATGTTGGCAGACGCATTGTCCCGAAGCATGGCGGCATCTGGGACAAGACAAAAGAGTACGAGGAACTGATCATCGTGCTGTGTCAGGAAACTGGTGTCAGCTATATCTCCAAGCTGCCGGTCCCGGCTGGAACGGAAATCTTTAATGAACACTACTGGTCTGTATGCAGTGAGTTTAGTGAGCAGATCAGGCTGGCAGAGGATCATCTGACCCAGACAGCAGAGGACGTCCATACGGAACTGACAGAAACAGAAAGCCGCATCAGTAAAAATGTGTTCGAAACGGAAGAAAGGGTTACCCAGAAACTCACGGATACAGTGCAGAACGTGAATGACAGCCTGAGTGATACGACCACTACGCTGGCGAAGAAGGTGACAGATGCACAGAAGCAGCTGGAGGATGGACGGACGGCCATGCAGCAGAGTGCAGCATCGCTGAATTCCAGGATGAACAGCATTGCATCTGGTAAGACTACGGACAAAGAGACCCTGGATGCGCGGGTTGATTCGGCAGGAAAGACCTATGACTCGTTTGGTGCGCACCTACGGTCCAGAGCCGACAAGTTCTATGCCAACGGTATGCCTTTCTCTTATACAGGAGCAGTCAATCTGAATACCACAGAGCATCAGCTGGAGTTTTCTGGGAACTTTATCTATCTGGGTGCGAAGGGGAATAAGCTGCTTACGAAACCAGAGCCGGTTCCGTATAATCCGGATGCTCTTTTGACCTATATCTCCTACGATACAGTGGAAGGGACGCTGGTGACAGCGGACTGGTCGGATTCTCCAAAAGAGAATGATATCATCGTTTTTGTAGTGGACTGTAAATATCCGGAACGGTCTTATGGCTACTTTCCGTTCAAGGTGGATGGCAGGATGCCGTTTGGCGATCATACGCTGTCCGGCACGATGCTCCGGGATAAATCGGTGGACGGACAGAAACTCCTAGATGATACCGTTACAAAGGATAAACTCGCAGATGCCTGTGTAAGCGCGGCAAAACTTGCACGGGATGCGCTGATGTCACAGAGCCTTGAAGTTCCGTTCCAGCCCTGTGTCTTTTCCAAAGGAAAATGGGAGATCGTGGATGAAGGGTCAACCATCCATCATTTTTTGACGGAGTATGAGAGCGGGTATTATGGCGGCGGCATTAAAGTTCCCCGTGCGGAGCGGTTTGATAAGCTCTATGTCGAGATGGATTACTGCAACGACCAGCTGATGCACTACTATGTGGTTGGTTCAAAGCTGGTGAACCTTGGGTCGATTGCTTCTACGGATGGAAAACCAAAGAGGATCACGCTTGAAATTCCATCCAAAAAGCTGGAAGATGCCGGGTATAAGGATGACTATATCCAGATCGTGTTCACGAAGAACAGCACCTACGATATGACCATGTCCAACGTGAAGGCACATTACTTCAATGTGAAGGGCAGCTACTTTGGGGAAGATTACAGCCTCCTTCATGAGCAGGCTGACACCAATACAAAGGAGCTTGCTGCCTTGTCGGAAAAGGTCCGTGTAAATGCGGATGCGATCAAAACAGCAGATGCGAATATGCAGAACCTTTCCAAAACGATCAGTTCCGTGTCTACGGATATGCAGGTGGTCATGAAGCAGAAATCTGCGTTCACCGGAAAGAAGATCCTGTTTTTGGGAGACAGCATCACGGCACTGAACACATCGGAGCGTGGCTGGGTAAGATACTTCAATGAGATCATCCAGCCGGAGCGGTTTGTAAACCTGTCGGTATCCAGTGCCAGATGGTGCGATTATGAGGACAGCGTTTACGATGGCAACCCGGTCTTTTCCGGACCGGATCAGAACCACAACAATGTCATGGGCAATCAGGTGGAAAAACTCATCCGAGGCAAGGACAAGACCAGCCCTCACTACAAGGAAGTGACTGCCTACGCCGACTTTGATATGATCCTGATCGCCTGTGGTACGAATGATGGTGTTCCTTCCGGCGATATGGAAGGCTCTTTCACTTCAGAGAATGAAATGGTCGCCATCGAAGAGCTGGACCGCAGGGCGTTTGCATCAGCATTCCGGTACAGCATCGAAAAACTTCAGCAGCTATACCCGGCGGCGAAGATTTATATCTGTACGCCGATTCAGGGCTATATCACGACCCGGAGCTATGCACAGTCCAAGGCGAAAGGCGATTATCTGAAACTTCTTGCCGGCAGGATGTCTCTGGAAGTCATTGATACTTTCTGCTGTGGTATCTGTGACATCTACGAGAAAAAGAATGCCAATGGCCGCTACCTGATTGATGGTCTGCATCCGAATGCGGCAGGCGCAAAGAAGATCGGAGTGTTCAATGCCAGTGCAGTGATTGCCAGCTATCGATAATCAAATTCCACGGCTTGTCCGTGTTTTTATATACAATCCATATCAAAGGGCAGCTTCGGCTGTCTATTTTTATTGCCCGGATACGGGCGGAAAGGACGGAATTATGCAGAATGTGATCGACAAGATTGAATGGATGTTCGCAGGTCTGGGTGGTTTCCTGGGCTGGTTCTTCGGCGGGTTTGACGGCTTTTTGTATGCACTTGTAGTGTTCGTGGTCTGTGACTACTTCACCGGGGTGCTGGCGGCAGCAATCAAGCATGAGCTTTCTTCTGAAGTTGGCTTTAAGGGTATCGCCAAGAAGGTATGTATCTTTGTGCTGGTTGGTATTGCCAATATCATTGACACACAGATCCTCCAGAATGGAGCCGCCATTCGCACCGCTGTGGTGTTCTTCTATCTGGCAAACGAGGGTCTGAGCTGTCTCGAGAATGCAGCAGTGATCGGTCTTCCGGTGCCGGAGAAGCTCAAGGAGATGCTGGCACAGCTGAAAGACGAGCGCGATCAGGACAAAATCGACAAGCAGTAATCAACCGGGAGGGGCAATAAGCCTCTCCCACATTTTATTTAGGAGGAACGGACCATGAGTATGAAAGAATATCCCGCAAAGCTGACGACCGGCTACTACCGTGTGCGTGAGGACTGGGAAGATGAAGCATCCCAGCTTGGCGCATACCGTCTGCTGGCGAATGCAAAAGCCAAGTGCGATGAGAATCCTGGCAGCCGTGTGTTTGACAATGACGGCAATGTGATCTACCCGGAGGAGGCTGTGCCGGTGACAGGTGCAGAAGAAGCGGAGGAAAAGCCGGTTATGGACGAGCCGGAAGGGAAAGCACCGGAAGAGGAGCCTTCTAAAGAGAAGGACATTCCTGTGACGGATGAGCAGAAAGAGGAAGCCGGAAAGGAAGAATATCCGACTGCAGAGGAACTCCCGGCAGCGATCGCCTATGGCAAACTCAAGACTCTTATGAATATCCGGGAAATGCCGGATACCAGTGCAGAGGTTGTGACCATCTATAAGAAGAATACGCTGATCGAGATCGTGGAGTTCTGTGCCGGCTGGCTGAAGATCAAATGCCCGGAAGCGACGAGCGGTCTGGCCTATGTTCTCAACAGTGCGGATACCTATGCCTTTACCGCCAGCAAGATCTACACCGTTGTTCCGGGCGACAACCTCTGGAAGATTGCAGAGAAGGAACTGGGGGATGGCAGCCGTTGTGCCGATATCCGTGCACTGAACGGCCTGACCTCCAATGCCATCCGGGTCGGCATGAAGCTGCTGATCCCTTAAACACAATAACACAAACACATGAGACTCGGAGTGATCCGGGTCTCAATTTTTTAGGAGGAATCGATATGGGATACACCAATAGTCCACTCGTTGTTTATACCAAACTCTCCCCGAACCATTCCGGGCAGAGAACACACAGCATTGACCGCATCACGCCGCATTGCGTGGTAGGTCAGCTTTCTGCGGAGAGCATTTGCGGATGTTTTACCAGCCCGACCCGTCAGGCCAGCTGCAACTATGGCATTGGCACGGACGGCCGGGTTTCTCTGTGTGTGGAGGAGAAGAACCGCAGCTGGTGCTCGTCCAGCAATTCCAATGACCAGAGAGCAGTCACCATCGAATGTGCCAGCGACATGAATGAGCCGTATGCGATGAACAGCGCCGTATATAACTCGCTCGTTAAGCTCTGCATCGATATCTGCAAACGTAACGGCAAGAAGAAGCTCCTGTGGCTGGGCGACAAGAATAAAACCCTCAACTACGCTCCGGCAGCAGACGAGATGATCCTGACTGTTCACCGCTGGTTTGCCAACAAAAGCTGTCCCGGAAACTGGCTGTACGCCCGTCTGGGTGATCTGGCAGCAAGGGTGACGGCGGCACTTGGCGGTTCATCTTCATCCGGCCTGCAGGCATCTTCCCTTAAGAACCTGTCTGAAGCCGAGGCAGTGGCAGAGATCAGTCCATTGTTTACCGAAAACCAGAAGCAGTCCGGCATCCTTGCCTGCGTGTCGATGGCGCAGTTTATTCTGGAGTCCGGCTACGGTAAGAGTGAATTAGCACAGAATGCTAATAACTGCTTTGGCATGAAGACCTCGCTTTCCGGGAACAGCTGGAGCGGCAGCAGTTGGGATGGCAAGTCGGTCTATACCAAGAAAACGCAGGAGCAGAATGCCGATGGCAGCTATGTCACGATCACCGCTGATTTCCGAAAGTACGCCTGTGTGGAGGACTCCATTGCCGACCACGCTGCATATCTGCTCGGTGCGATGAATGGCAGCAGGAAACGTTATGAAGGTCTGGCAGGATGCACAGATTACAAGAAGGCTGTGCAGATCATCAAGGATGGCGGCTATGCCACCAGCCACACCTATGTGCAGAATCTCTGCAATATCATCGAACGCTGGAACCTGACACAGTATAATGCCGTAGCCCAGAACCAGGGAGGTAACATCTCTGGCTGGTATCGTGTGCGTAAGAGCTGGCAGAATGCAGCTTCCCAGAAAGGGGCGTTCCATGATCTGTCCTATGCGAAGCAGTGCGCGGATGCGAATCCGGGGTATACGGTCTTTGATCCGGCCGGCAAGGCGGTCTATCCTGTGAACCAGACTGCATCTGTGCCGTATGCGGTTCGAGTATCCATCAATGACCTCAACATCCGTAAAGGACCAGGCACAAACTACGGCAAGACCGGTTATTACACCGGAAAGGGCGTGTTCACCATCGTGGCAGAATCTGCTGGTGCTGGTTCTGTGAAAGGCTGGGGCAAGCTGAAATCCGGTGCAGGCTGGATTGCACTCGACTTCGCAGCGCGTATCTGACCTTCATGGGCTTTCCTGAAAAGGAGAGCCTTTTTACATACAACGCAATCGTCAGTTTTGCCCGATTATATGGGTGGATATTCTACGATTTATAGTTCGGATATCACTTGCTATAAGTGCCGGATAGAGCAAATATGTCACTACCCGAAGATAGGAAAAGGCGGTGGCATTACCACACGTTTTCCTTTCGAAAGGAAAATCTGACGAAAGGAGAGGACGATATGGATTCAAATGCTTTTCTGAATGATCTTATGTCAAAGATGAAGCTGCCGGAAGCAAAAGGTAAGAAAAAGGCAGAACAGAGTGAATCGGTGACGCAGATCCTTGCCGCCATGCAAAAAGTCAGGGCTGAGAAAAAGAAGCCGCCCGTAACCAGCTATGCACCAGTAAAAGAAATGCCGGTGAATGAGCCGGAGAGTATGGAAGACTTCTCCCAGCTCGCATCCGATGTGATGCAGGAATGCCGGCCGGCAATGCCGACGGTGCCAGCAGCAAGCCAAGAGAAGGCTGTTCGGGTCGCCGCATATATCCGTGTTTCCTCCACCAATCCGGCACAGGAAGATTCGTATGAAATGCAGGAACGCTACTTTATGTCACTCCTGGCAGGAAATGCGGGATGGACATCTGCCGGCATTTATTCCGATCATGGCATTTCCGCAACAAGCAGGGAAGGACGGACAGGATTCAACCGTTTGCTCCGACACTGCAAGCAGGGGAAGATTGACCGTGTGATCTGCAAGTCCATTAGCCGTTTTGCCCGAAACACGCAGGACTTTCTTGTGGCATTACGGACCTTAAAGGAAAACAATGTCACGATCCTGTTTGAGCGGGAAGCGATGGATACAGCGGATGCTTACAGCGAGTTCATTCTTACTACGCTGGCTGCCATTGCCCAGGAAGAGAGTCGTTCGATTTCAGCAAACATTGCATGGAGCAATCAGAAACGGTTTCCGGCCGGAAATGTCTGCAACAAGGATATCTACGGATACGAATTCCGCAAAGGGGAGTATACAGTGAACGAGAACGGATACCGATACCGGGCAGTGTTCATCATCCCGGAAGAAGCAGAGATTGTTCGGATGGTGTTCCGACTTTTTACAAAAGAAGAATTAGGCTTCACACAAATCGCCCAGAAGCTGGATGCCATGCATATCCAGCCGCCGAACAGCGGATGCAGACAGCGGCAAAAGCGGAAGCCAACTGTGCTGCCAGCTGGCACACTAAAGGAAGAAGATAAGCGGGGGTGGACGGCAACGGATGTTCGGTACATGATCGCAAACGTTCGTTACTGCGGTTCTGTACTTTGTCAGAAGACCTACACCGATCACAGGAATGGGCGTAAACAGAAGGTCAATAAGGGGGAAAAGCCGAAATACCTGATACGAAATCATCATCCGGCTATCATTTCGGAAGAATTGTGGCAGGAAGCACAGGAAGTCTGGAAGGTATACACGGCAAAGTACAGGGGTATTGAAAAAGGAAGAAACGAAAGGAACTATTCCAAACTCCTGCTGTGTGGAGAATGCGGACGGTATTTTCAAGGCCATTCCACAACAAGGACAACCATCTGGCGGTGTGCAACGAAGCTCGCCCAACAGGGACAGAAGCGCTGCCGGATGGAGCCGGTTTATGAAGAGCAGATCCAGGCGCTGCTTCGCAAGGCATTTGCCGAAAAATTCAAGCTGGGTGAGAAGATGGATGCAGAAGTTCATGAGGTTATGCAGATGATCTCCAAAGCTCCTATTGATAATGTGAGAAATCAGGCATTAAGGAATCTGAGTGAGAAGCTGAGAGAGATCCATGATTTCGACCAGATGGAGCAGGAAGGGGATTTTCTGAAACGCCAGCTGTCTGCAGTGAACTATAGCATTCGGGATGCCCACCAGCACATCCGGGATATTCAGGCAGAAAAAGAAGCCTTAAAAGTGAGAAGTGAGGTGCTGGGAGAACCGATAGAAAAAGAAGCGGTCACAGAATTAGAAGACAGACTTCTCAACGAAGAGGAACAGCTGGAGAAGCTGGAACACGAAGCCCAGCAGCAGGCCGAACAGGTCCGGTACATGGAAGATTACTGGAAGAAGCTGGAGCAGACCTATGAAATCCGGGAGAAAACGCTGCAATGGCTGGATTCTCTGGCGGGAGGGACGCAGATGTTTCTGGATGAAGCAGTTGGAACGTATGTGAAAGCCTTTGTGCTTTCCGTTACCATTTTTTCACCGAAACATTTTAGAATCCACTGGTTTGATGACACCTGCACGGATGTGGAGTGTGACAGCGTATTTGAGGGCTATCAGCAGCCCGGCATGATAAGGAGGAAGTATTGATGAACAGACAAATGACACAAGGGACGGTTGCAAACAATGTGCAGGTGATTCCGGCAACGAAGCGGAGAGTGTCGGCCGGCGGTCAGCTGAAAAAGGCAAAGGACATTCGGGTTGCCGCTTACGGCCGTGTTTCGACCGATGAGCTTGCCCAGCAGACTTCGTATGAGGGGCAGAAAAGCTATTACACGAAGCTGATCAATGAAAAAGAAGGCTGGACTTTTGCCGGAATGTATGCAGATGAAGCAATCTCCGGCACCAACCGTAACCACCGCACCGAGTTTAATCAGATGATGCAGGATGCGCTGGACGGAAAGATCGATTACATCATTACAAAGTCCATTTCCCGATTTGCACGAAATACGGTCGATACGCTGAACTGCGTGAGACAGCTTCGGCAGTGTGACCCGCCAATCGGTGTGTACTTCGAAAAGGAGAACATCGATACGCTGGATGCATCTGGCGAATTGCTCCTGACCATCCTTTCAGCATTGGCACAGGAAGAGAGCAATTCGATCTCCAAGAATATCAGCTGGAGTATTCAAAAGCGGTTTCAGGAAGGGATTGCCTTTGGAAATCCACGGTCGGTCTACGGCTATACGGACGGTGAGACGAATAAGGACTGGGTCATTGTAGAAGAACAGGCCAGGGTGGTGCGGTTCATCTTCGATGAGTTCCTTCTGGGAAAATCTTCTTACAAAATCAGCAATGAACTGAATGAAAAGGGAATCCCTTCATCCAAAGGAACAAAATGGCAAAGCGAAAGTGTGGATTTTATCCTACGGAATGAAAAATATGTTGGTGACTGCGAAATGCAGAAAACGGTTACCGTCGATTTCCTGAGCCACAAGACGATTCCAAATAATGGAGAAGCTCCGAAATTTTATGTGACGGACCACCATGTCCCGATTATCAATCGCGCGGTATGGATGCGGGCACAGGAAATCCTGGCACACAGAAAGAAAAACCGAACGAAAAAGAAGGATGAAAAACGGGAAAAACGAGTGGGCAAGGATGTCTTTGATAACCTGGTATGCGGAAAATGCGGAGCCCCCTTTTACCGCAGAACCCTGCAGGCAAGAGCCACGCACTTCGAGGATGACAGGTGCCTGGATGCCTGCCGCAGTGAGCTGTTGGCACAGGGGAGTTCGCCGGATGACTACTATGAACGGTATTATTACACCTATCCCGTTTGGCGGTGCTCAAGTCTAAAAGATACCTCACCGACCAACGATGGGCCATTTATGGGAAAAGCAGACCCGGATGTTGCCTGGCATCCGATTTATATTGGCGAAGGAGATGCAAAGTGCCCTTCCCATTTTGTATACGAGACGGCGGTCAAGCAGAGCTTCATGGAAATGTTGTACGCCATCAAGCGCGACCATGAAGAAAACGGGGAGAACGCATGGATCGATTCGGAATTCCGGATGATCTACCAGAAGGTGCAGGAGCACGTCGCAGAACGGGATTCTTCCAGAAAAACAGAACTGGATGAGCAGATTCTGCAGCTGGAGGAAAAAATGGCTCAGATGCAGGGGCGGCTGAAAGAAGCAGTAGAGCGTGGCCGCCAGAAAGCCAGCCCGGAGATTGATACCTACGAAAGACTGGTGGATGATCTGCGAGAGCGTTTGAATGAGAAAATGGACGAACGGCAGCAACTCAGCCAGGAAGAACAGCTTCTTTCGGAGATGAAGCACAACTACGACTTTTTCATCCGCTGCCTGGAAGCCCTGCCCGAAATCAACAAGGCCGGCATGAAGCTGAATGTCAATGGTCTGGATACAGATGGAAGCTGCCTGCGTGACTTTGGCGGCAAGGCACGAAGCAAAATCCTGAGTGATATCCGGCGTGGAAAAAGAAAGATGGGTGCAGACCGTGTGGAACAGGCTCCGGATTTCCTGGAATTTGAAAAGGGCGTTTACTTCGCATTCATCAAGGAAGGAATCGTTGACGGTGATGTGATCACCTACACGACGAATTTTGGAGTCAAGCTGACCAGCACCGGCAACAGCCGGACGCTGATGGCTTTCATCGGATTCCGCAGATGCAATCCGAATAAAACGGTCGAGGTGCTGATGGACGGCTGGCAGGTCAACGGACTCTGCATTCGGTACCATAGAGAAAAGAGAAAGGAAAAAACGGCACACACGCTGATGATCCGGAAACGGAAAGCACAAGAACGAGTATTGCTGGAGCAGGAAGCGTGATTTTGGGAACCCCACTGGATGAGACACTCTGTCTTGTCTGGTGGGGATTTTTTTGTTTTTGGAGGATTTTTTTCCCGAACCCATTGCTATGTGCAAAATTCTGCTATATGTTGAGAGTACAGAAATACACATAGCAGGAGAGAACGACATGAAGAGATTAGCATGGCTTTCAGTAGAAGATTATGCAGCGACCCAGAGGGAGCTGGTGGTTGTGAGTGCAATGAAAGGGTATCTGCGGCGGATGCCGGAGAAAGAAGCATTTAAAAAAGTAGAGGCTATCCTTGACCCGAAGGTAATCCGGTTAGCCGGTGATGATGGCGCACCGATGCCTATACAAAGCAATGTTGACGGAGCAAAGCTCGCTGCGTTCATCGATGCGGCCGTGGCAGACAGCATCAGGGAGCTGGAGAAGAGAGAAGATGACTTGTCAAAAGCTGGTGTGACCATGCTGGAGAATGTGGATGGCAAGAGCATAGTGGAGCAGATGAGTCCCCAGTTTTTGGAATTCGTGCTGGATGCGTATCGGGGTTTGAAATACACACGATGACCAACAAAAATTGCTGGAAAGTTCACAGATGACTGCTTGATAAAAGGGCATCTTTATGGTAACATGAAAATACAATAGGAGTATTATACACTCTCGTTGAAAACACTTTGAGGAGGTGGCGCCGATGGCTGAGACACTGGAGGAACGAAAGAAAAGACATCACCAAGAAGATCTTCAGCGTTTACGTGGCTTTAGACCGATTGATGATACTTTTATGCGTTGCCTTTTTAGAAATAACGTTCCATTAGCAGAAATGGTGCTGCGCATTATAACAGGGAAGAAAGATTTACAGTTGGTTTCTTGTGAAACCCAGGCTGATTTAAAACGTGTAACAGGTGCGAAATCTATTCTTTTGGATGCGTATGGTACGGATTCAATGGGGAAAAAGTACGATATAGAAGTTCAAAGAGCAGATATTGGAGCAGACCCACACCGTGCTAGATATCACTCCAGCATGATGGACATTGAGAACCTTGATGCGGGAGAGGATTTTAGTAGCTTACCAGATACTTATGTAATCTTTATAACAGAAAACGATTATTTTGGAGAAAACCAGCCATTATATCCTGTACAGAATATAATTACCACAACTGGAAAACCATTTAATGATGGAACGCATATTATATATGTGAATGGCGAGTATCGTGGGGATTCTGATGTTGGTAAATTGATGCATGATTTTAACTGTACCCAGGCTAATGATATGATTTTTCCATTAATGGCTGAGAAAACCAGATATCTTAAAGAAAACCCGAAAGGAGTGAGCGAAGTGTGCAAGCAGATGGAAGATTTAAGAAATGAGAGTATTCTTGAAGGCAAGATTCTTACACTGATTGACTTGGTTCAGGATGGAACTCTTGATATTGAGATAGCGGCAGCAAAAGCAAATATGACGGTGGATGAGTTCAAAGAAACAATGGGTAAAGCCCCATTAAAGGCGGTATAAGAAAGTAAACATATTCAGCCCACTGGCGCACTGTGTAGAATCAATCCTACATGGTACGCTGGTGGGCTTCTTTTTTTGCCTCATCCAGCATGAACCACAGACAGCACCCCGGCATGCTCCGAAGTGCAGTTGTGGCTTATGCGGGCTTTTTTGTTATGTGGTCAACGGGTTACAAAATCATACTCCCAATCCGTATAAAATCGCTTTCAGTTCCTTTACCATTCGGGTAAGAATCTCCTGCTCCAGTGTGTTGCAGTCCAAAAGCAGACGGTGAATCTCGGAATCGGCAGTGGAAGCCGAATGTGCCAGACTGTCTACGAGAAGATCGTCTGCGGAAACATTCAGAAAGTTTGCAATCTGAACAAGTGATTCCAAACTTGGCTTGCTCTTTCCAAGCTCTATGTTGCTAATGTGCTTATTTCCTACTCCGCATCTGAAAGCAAGTTCTTCCTGTGATAAATTTTCCTTACTCCTGAAATCAGCGATACGCTGTCCAAGTGCAGTATAATCAATTGCCATGTGTGGTCCTCCTTATGAATCCCGCATAAGGCAGTACGATTATCCCGCATGAAAATGCACATAGCAACTGATTATAGAAGAGTTTAAGACCGCAAAAGCCCACACCCCTATCTGCTGTGTGGTCTTAGCACTTTTTTCCATCTGCTAGATGGAATTTTTAAGTACACTCCACCTGTCAGATGGAGGTCAAAACGCCACACACATTCTATAATATAAATGTAGAAAAGACTGCACATGGAAAGGAACGATGATGACGAGCAAAGGAGAAAAAGGGATTCTTACATTATATAGTGATGTACAGGCGACTTCTGTTCGTTGGCTGTGGTATCCGTTCATAGCAGTTGGGAAGATCACATTGCTGCAAGGCGACCCCGGCGATGGTAAGTCCACAATGATGATGAATCTGATAGCAGAGTTATCTAAAGGCGGAAAGCTGCCGGATGGCAAAGCAGTTGGATTATCGCAGAGGGTCATTTACCAGTGTTCAGAAGATGGTGTGTCAGATACCATCAAGCCCCGGCTGGAAAAGTGTGGGGCAGATTGTGGGAATGTGGCTTTTATAAATGAAGAAACATACAGTGGCCTGACACTGGATGATGAACGCATCCGGCAGGCTATTATAGAATTTCGGCCGAAATTGGTAGTCATCGACCCGATACAGGCTTATCTCGGAAGTGATTCTGACCTTCAGATTGCAGGCAGAGCCAGAAAGCTGATGCAGCGTCTTGGTATGTGGGCATCTGTATATGATTGCGCCATTGTGCTGATCGGTCACCTCAATAAAAAAGAGGGAACAAAAGGCCTGTATCGGAGCCTTGGCAGTATTGATGTGGTGGCGGCTGCCCGGAGTGTCCTGCAGGTGGAGCGAGATCCAAAGAACACAGATGTCCGTATCGTCCGGCAGATAAAAAACAGTCTGGCTCCGTCAGATGGAGAAATCAAATTTTCGATAACAGCGGAGCAGGGCTTCCAATGGCTGGAATGTGAAATAGCACAGGACCCGGCAGCAGAGCCGGAAACACCAGTATTTGAATCAAAGTCTGAAAAAGCAGCCTACCTGATTAAGAAGCTGCTTTCAGAAGATGATATGAGATCCAGAGAAATCTATATGCGGTTGAGCGATGAAGGTATTAGCCGTAGAACAGCAGAAAACACAAAGAAAGAACTCGGCATCCGAAGTTATCGGAAGATGCGCCAGTGGTATTGGAGCATAAAACCGGGGGAATGAGAGGAACTATAGAATGAGCAGTGGAACAGAAGCGATAGATCGTAAGCAGAGAATTAGAGACCGATATAGAGGCGTGGATACTTCCGAACTGGAGGTTATCCCGGCCAAAATTGTGGAGGGGCTTGGAGAAAGCACCTCTATTCGTCGTGTCGCTGCCTATGTACGTGTTTCCACTGACAATGATGAACAGACCTCCTCGTATGAGCTTCAGAAAAATTATTATACGGACTACATTAAGGCACAACCCGGCTGGGAGTTTGTTGGTATTTATGATGATGAAGGAATCAGCGGCACTTCGCTGGCACACCGCAAAGGAATGCAGCAGCTGATCGAGGATTGTAAGGCGGGAAAGATTGACCTGATTCTTACAAAGTCCATCGCCCGTTTTGCCAGAAATATCGTTGACTGCCTTTCTGTTATCGAAACGCTGAAGAATCTTGACCCACCTGTAGGGGTAAAATTTGAAGCGGATAATATCTACACCCTGGACAGTAACGGACGCATGATCCTGACGATTCTGGCATCCGTGGCGGAGGAGGAATCCCATTCCAAATCAATTATCATGAACTGGTCCATTGATCGCCGGTTCAGCCGTGGACTTTTCCTTACGCCGGCGTTGCTTGGATATGACCAGGATGAGGATGGTAACCTTGTGGTGAATCGGGATGAGGCTCAGACAGTAAAGGTCATTTATTACCTGTACCTGAATGGATTTTCGCTGAAGGATATTGCGGAACTCCTGACAGATTACGAGCGGAAGACAAAACTTGGGAACACAGAATGGAATCCGGGCACGATTGCCGGCATCATTGCAAACGAACGCCATTGTGGGGATGTGTTGGCGAGGAAGACTTTCACACCAAACTTCCTTACACACAAGGCAAAGAAGAACAACAATGATCGAACGCAGTACCGTCAGCGGGATCATCACGAGGCGATTGTTTCCAGAGATGTTTTCAATGCGGCCAATCATCTGCGCGCATCCCGGACGTATAAAAAGAAAAATCATCCGTTGCCAGTTTTGAGTGTTGTAGATGATGGCATCCTTCGCGGATATGTGCCTTTTGATAAGGATTGGACAGGTTTTTCGGCAGAGGAATACCGGGAAGCATCCGAAAGCGTCATGCGGGAAAAACAGTCCAACACGGTAGAAGTAAGGAATCGTCTGGATCTTACTGGCTATGAAGTAGTCCGGGCACAGTATTTTGCAACCTTGCAGAATCCGGCGATGACGATTTCAAACGGAAGGCTGCGGTTTAATGCTGCCTGTCTGAAAAAGTTTGAAGATGTGGAGTATGTGGAGCTTTTATTGAATTCGGTTGACAGATGTATTGCCATTCGGCCGTGCGAAAAGAGCAATCCGAATGCAATCCGCTGGGGCAGATTGAAAGAAGGACGCTGGTGTGCAAGTACCCTTGGGTGTCGAGGACTGGCAAAGGCTCTTTTTGATATCATGGAGTGGGACGAAGATTTGAAGTACCGCTTCCGTGGTCAGCTTGTGGAGCAGGGAGGCGATAAGCTGATGCTCTTTGAACTGGATGAGCCGGAGATGATCAAGGTGGAGGAAATCGTCCTGCCACCTAAGGAGGAAGAATCAGAAGGCGAAACAGTTAAAAAGACAATTTATATTTTTCCGCCGGAATGGGCGGGAACTTTTGGTCAGCCGATCACGAGTATCGCACAGATTGGTATTTTGCAGCAGGAACATTATGCCGGGAATTGGGATGTGCTCCGGCCGGCATCTGAAATTAATGAAATGAACATTTTTACCGCCGATGGTCTGAATACGATGCTCCATGAAGCGGAAGAAATAATGGAAGGATGGATTGACATAGATGGAGGAAAACAAAACGTTAATGCCGCCGAAGGAGCAGGCATTGGAGACTGAAAGAGATGCAAAGGCTGAAGAACTGGAGAGCACTTTTTCATATGATGGATATCAAGTGGTGCGAAAAGAACTGTTCGCTCACCTCCGGGACCCGGCAATTGTGATTCGAAAAGACAGCATCACATTCAACACAGCCTGCATCAGTGGATTGGAAGATGTGGTTTATGTACACGTCATGTTCAACAGTGATTTGAAGCGCATCGTTGTACGTGGTTGTGATGAAAATGATAAGGACGCTTTGCGCTGGTGTATTGCGAAGCCGGACAAGCGGAAGAGCAGAAAGATGTCCTGTAAACCATTTTCAGAATTGGTTTATAACGAGATGGGCTGGGATAGTGACTGCCGCTATAAGATACTGGGGTATCGAATCAACTTTGAAGGAGAGACCTTGTATGTTTTTGACCTTCTCGTGCCAGAAATTTTCCACGAAGGTCAGAAACGGAAGAAAGGGGAAAGTGCGTCACAATCAGAGGAAACAAAGCCTGTAAATACCAGGAAGGGATTTTACCCGGATGATATTGCGGGCACTTTTGGCGTGCCTGTAGAAGAACACCTGAAAGAATCAGAAGTGAAGCAAATAGATGGATATGTGTCGATGAGCATCCTGACGGGGAAGGCCCCCGGTACCAGTGCGGATTAGAAGGATGAAAAGAAACCAAGGGGGAAGTGCGCCCATTTTTAGGAGGAGGTGAGTAGATTGCAGGAACAGAAAATATGGCACGCCGGTGTTCTCGGTATGACATTAAACGTGGATGAAGGACGGATCACGATTTTTCGCAGCACTCTTGAAACGCTCGGCTGGCCGTCACACTATCGGTTTTTATACAATCCCCAAATGAATCAGATCGCCGTGCAGGTATGCAGTGCGGCAGATGCAGGAGCTCATCGAGTGGGAAAGCTGAATGAGTTCAGCAGCTGTGAGATCAAGTGCGTGGCCTTCGTGCGAATGGTTTATAAAAATGCCAAATGGGATAAGCGCAGATCTTACCGCATGATTGGAAATCCGTTCCTAGAGCAGAGATTGGTCAGCTTTCAAATTCAAGAAGCACTGCCGATTGAAAATGGAAAAGTGCTGGACGGGACGGTAAGCCCCACGTTTGCCCTGTGTCGGGCAGAAGGCTCTCCATCGCAAAACAATCCCACCCCGGAAGAAAAAGCCGACAGTGGGGAAATGTGAGGGGCGTGTGGCGAAGCAAAGGAAGAGTTCGGCACTGAAAAATAGAATATCCGAAATTCAAGAAGCCTACTTGGTCACCATCCGGCTTGCTTAAAGCGTAGCAGGCAGGAACGGGAACCAGGTGGGCTTTTTTCAATAATCAAATAAGTGAGCTTTTTGCACCGATATTTAGGTCATCAATTTTCGAGTTGATGGCCTATTTTTTGCGTCTAAAAACGTAGAAACGCTATATGTAGTGGTTAATGATTATTTTATACCGATATATTGTATTTTGCCGAAGAAATGCGTAGTAAAGGAAATTTCTGCACCGGAACGGCGGAAGTGAGACGTATTTAATCATCAGGTGAATGATATCTTTTTCTGTTCTTGAATCACGCCAAAAATATTTTCTTGCAATTCTTAAAGCAGAAGAAAAATCAACCTGATAATGGTACTTATTTTGAGATTGGTGTTTCATGATTTTTGTCTTCTTATCTGTAAAAAAGCGTGTAACAGAGACATCGAACTCATCTTTGTCATCAGGAAGTTCATCTATAAAGGATGAGAGCATACTTTTGCTGGAGGACGGAGATTTTACCCGGAAAACATAGTTTAAATGTTTTAGTTCACAATGAAAGATTAAGTCGTAGGATTCATAGCCTCTGTCAGCAGTAACAAAAGTCATCAAGTGCCTGTCCCCGGCAAAAAAGTATAAACTTTATAAAAGTTCTATAAACAAAAGTATACATTTTGCGCAGAGAAGTCTGAGCAGCAGCACGGGAGGGTAGCGTGTTGGTGAATTGGTAAATTGACTTCCAGTTTGCAAAAGTAAATCCCTGTTCTTAAAAG
>OGOL01001355.1_pt1 | contig 23205 bp, 20 predicted proteins | sample 1552641 | NCBI WGS metagenome assembly OGOL01 (sample SAMEA2580140, study PRJEB22360) | human gut metagenome | biome: human gut; feature: human-associated habitat; material: faeces | place: Denmark | collected 2008/2010 | reverse complement strand
GGCAACACTACCACCGGTGCCAACGGCAACACCAACACCGGTGCTAACGGCAACACCAACGGCAACACCTGTGACTACGCCGACGCAAAAGCCACAATCAACACCGGCAGCCAATAATCCGACAACCCCGGTAGTTACGGATAATCCTGTAACACCTGATAATAGCAGTGCCCGGACAGTGGTTGTGAAAAAACTAAAGTTTAAATATTCGTCGAAAAAGGTGAAAGCCGGTAAAAAAGTAAAGTTAAGTAAGTGGCTGAAAGTGACGAAAAACCGCGCAGGGGATGCAAAGATTACCTATAAATTTACAAAGAGTAAATATAAAAAATATGCTACCCTGTCAAAAAAAGGTGTCTTTAAGGCAAAGAAGGCCGGAAAGAAAAAGACGGTTTATGTAAAGGCAGCAGCGGGTGACGGCAGTAAAAAGATAGCGAATATAAAAATAAAAATTAAATGATAATAGGGGTTGACTTTTTATGTTATCCTGCATATAATGAACATATGAATAATTGTTCATATGTAAATTTACAGAAACGGAGAGTGATAAAATGCCAAGTGAAGATGAATTGTATGACTTGGCGGAATTGTTTAAGGTGTTTGGCGATTCGACCAGAATCCGGATTTTGTTTGTTTTATTTGAGAAGGATGTCTGTGTTTGTGATTTAGCGGAAACCTTGAATATGACGCAGTCAGCAATTTCGCATCAGCTAAAGATTCTAAAACAGAATAAGTTAGTAAAAGGCCGCCGCGAGGGCAAATCGGTGTTTTATTCACTGGCCGATGACCATGTGCGAACGATTATCGAGCAGGGAATCGACCATATTGCGGAATAACATAATTGAATTGGAGGAAATGAATCATGAAAAAGAAATTTAAATTACAGGACTTGGATTGTGCAAACTGCGCAGCAAAAATGGAAGAATCAATTAAGAAAATTGATGGTGTAAACGATGCAGTAGTCAGCTTTATGACACAGAAGATGACAGTAGATGCCGATGATGCGCGTTTTGATGAAATTATGGATGAGGTTGTCCGTGTTTGTGCAAAAGTTGAGCCGGATTGCCAGATTCTTTTGTAGGAGATGAGTGTATGACAAAAAAACAGAAAAAAATGAGACTTCGGATTATCATTTCCCTTGTCCTATTTGTTATCCTGTTTGTTTGTGAGCATATGGGAGTATTAGAGCCACTGCCGTGGTGGGCACAGCTTTTGATATTTGCCGTTCCGTACCTGATTGTCGGATATGACATTATTTTTAAGGCTGCGAGAAATATTTCCCATGGACAGATTTTTGATGAAAACTTTCTGATGATGATTGCCACCTTTGGTGCATTTGGCGTTGGTGAGTATTTAGAGGCTGGTGCTGTAATGCTTTTTTACCAGGTCGGTGAATTGTTCCAGGGTTATGCGGTTGGAAAATCCAGACAATCCATTACGGAAATGATGGACATCTGTCCGGAATATGCGAATATAGAAGAAGATGGGAAATTAGTGACAGTAGACCCGGATGATGTAGAAGTCGGTACGATTATTGTTGTAAAGCCGGGCGAGAGAATTCCTCTCGATGGTGTTGTTATAGAGGGCGAATCGTTAATTGATACGGCGGCACTTACGGGTGAGTCGGTACCGAGAAGAGCGTCAGAGGGCGATGAGATTATCAGTGGCTGCGTCAATGGCAGCGGAACGCTGAAAATCCGTACCACAAAGGAATTTGATGATTCGACGGTTGCCAAAATTTTGGAGTTGGTTGAGAATGCAAGCAGTAAAAAGGCAAAGGTGGAGAATTTTATCACCCGCTTTGCCAAATACTATACGCCGGTCGTTACGATTGGAGCCGTTTTGCTTGCTGTGATTCCACCACTTATTTTAGGCGGAGGCTTTGCTGAGTGGATTCAGAGAGCGTGCATTTTCCTTGTTATTTCCTGTCCGTGTGCACTGGTGATTTCGGTGCCGCTTGGATTCTTTGGCGGTATCGGTGCTGCATCTAAGATTGGTGTTTTGGTAAAAGGCAGTAACTTCTTAGAGGCGGTTGCAGAGATGACTACCATTGTATTTGACAAGACCGGAACACTGACAAAAGGCGAATTTAAAGTAACCGAAATGAAACCTGCCGGTGGTGTTTCAGAAGATAAATTATTGGAAGTAGCCGCACTTGGCGAGAGCTATTCAAACCATCCGATTGCCGGTTCGATTATCGAGGCATATGGAAAAGAAATTGAGAGAAGCCGTGTGTCAGAGGCGGTTGAAATTGCCGGCCACGGAGTTCAGATTCTCGTAGATGGTGTGATGACTTATGTCGGCAATGAAAAGCTGATGAAAAAACAGGCGATTGTTTATGAGCCGTGTGAAAGCGCCGGAACGGTTGTCTATGTGGGTCAGGAGCAGACCTTTTTAGGGGCACTTGTGATTTCCGACACCGTGAAACAGGGTGCAGCAGAGGCGATTCATAAGATGAAAAATGTTGGCGTGAAGAAGTGCGTCATGCTGACCGGTGATAGAGAAAAAACTGCGAAACATGTGGCAGATGAGTTGAAACTGAATGAAGTGCATGCTGAACTTCTCCCCGGTGATAAAGTGGATGAGGTGGAAAAACTTCTTTCTGCACAAAAAGATGGAGAACGTCTTGCCTTTGTCGGTGACGGCATCAATGACGCACCGGTTTTGACTCGTGCAGATATTGGTATTGCGATGGGAAGTCTTGGTTCCGATGCAGCAATTGAGGCGGCAGACGTCGTTTTGATGGATGATGATATTCGAAAGATTGCGTCAACCGTACTGATTTCTAGAAAAACACTTCGCATTGTAAAGCAGAACATTGTATTTGCCCTTGCCGTAAAAGCAGTTGTACTTTTGCTTGGTGCAATTGGTGTGGCGAATATGTGGGAAGCTGTATTTGCCGATGTCGGTGTATCTGTTTTGGCAATTTTGAACTCAATGCGGGTGATGAAAAATCATTAACATGATTTGCATTTTTGATTAACATGTAGTATAATGTCATAGTCAAAGAGGATAGGTCCGAAAATGAAGTGTCCTATCCTCTTTTTTCGACTATGACAAGAGTCCAAAAGAAGGAGGATTTGGTTTGGATAATCACTCAATGATGGAACTGGGAGAAAAGTTAAATGGCAAATTTGAAAATCTGGTGAATTACTGTATGGTGTCCGGTGCCATTAACCAGGATTTGTATAACGAATATGATGTGAAGAGGGGACTTCGCGATTCGAATGGTAAAGGAGTACTTACCGGATTGACAGAGATTTCAGATGTCTGTGGATACCGCTTGAAAAACGGCAAAAAGATTCCTTGCGACGGAGAACTTTATTATCAGGGATATAATGTAATGGACCTTGTAAAAAGTTTTGAAAACCGCCGATTCGCTTTCGAGGAGACAACCTATTTGCTGATGTTTGGCGAACTGCCGACACATACTCAGTTAAAGGATTTTGAAGAGGTATTAACCAGTCTTCAGGAGCTTTCCGGTCAGTTTGTCCGTGATGTGATTATGAAAGCACCAAGTGCAAACATTATGAATGCACTGCAGAAAAGTGTGCTGACACTGTATTCGTATGATGAGAATCCGGACGACATTTCCGTGGCAAATGTACTGCGCCAGTCTTTGCAGTTAATCGGCAAAATTCCGTTGATTGCGGTGTATGCGTATTTGTCATACCGTCATTTTGGATTTGATGATAATTTATACATCCGTACGCCGGATAAGGATTTGTCAATTGCGGAAAATATTTTGCAGATGGTAAGACAGGACGGTAAATTTACGGAGTTAGAGGCGAAAGTTTTAGATATTGCACTTGTCATTCATGCAGAGCATGGCGGCGGTAATAACTCGACGTTTACCAATCATGTGGTAACGTCCTCCGGCACAGATACATACTCTGCGATTTCAGCATCCATTGCTTCGCTGAAGGGACCGCGTCATGGTGGCGCCAACTTAAAAGTTTTGCAGATGTTTGATGATATTAAAGAACACTGCAAGGACTGGAATAATGAAGAGCAGATTAAAGAATATTTGAATAAAATTCTGAATCGAGAGGCCTTTGATGAATCCGGTCTGATTTATGGAATGGGACATGCGGTTTATACATTGTCTGACCCTCGTGCCGTGATTTTGAAACGCTATGCAAAAAAACTGGCGGAGGCAAAAGGTAAAATGGATGAATTTCATCTGTATGAAACAGTGGAAGAAGTGTCCAAAGATTTGATTATGAAAGCACATTTGCGTTATAAACCGGTTTGTGCAAATGTTGATTTTTACAGTGGTTTTGTATATACTATGCTTGGTATTCCGAGAGAATTATTTACTCCGATTTTTGCGATTGCCCGTATTTCCGGATGGAGTGCACATCGTCTGGAAGAGCTGGTAAACAAGGGTAAAATTATTCGACCGGCGTACAAATACGTAGGAAGTCATGTGGATTTCCGTGAAATAGACGAGAGAGAATAAACGATGGAACAATACATGTTATTTTTTGATATTGATGGAACTTTGTTAGATGAAAAAGAGGGAATCGTGCCGGAGAGTACGGTGCGTGCCCTGCATCAGGCAAAGAAAAACGGACATTTACTGTTTCTTTGTACCGGACGCTGCAAGTCCATCTGGCCAAAGGATATTTTGGAAATTGGTTTTGATGGTGTGGTAGGTGGATGTGGTACGAATATATTTTATCATGGGGAAGAACTGCTTCATGCAACATTACCGAAAGAATTGCAGAGAGAAGTTGCCGATTCTCTGACGCGCTATCATATCGATGGTGTTTTGGAAGGTCAGGAGACGGCATATTTCCGCAGAGATTACTGGATGCCGGTTGTAAAATCCATCTTTGAGGAAAATGGAACATTTTCGGCAAAATGCCAGTTGTTCTGGGAGGATGCCGATTTGAATTTTGATAAGATGGCACTTTGGTTTGATGAGAGCAGTGACATGAAATCATTTAAGGAACAATGGGAAAACACGTTTGATTTTATTTTACGTGACCCGACTTTTTATGAGGTCGTGCCAAAAGGTTATTCAAAGGCGACCGGAATTGATTTTCTTTGTAAGCGTTTAGAAATTGACAGAGCGCATACGGTAGGAATTGGTGATAGTACAAATGATTTGCCGATGCTTGATTTCACCGGCATCAGCATTGCAATGGGAAGTGGTAATCCGGATATTTTTCCGTCGGTCGATTATGTAACGGCGGCTGTGATGGAAGATGGAATTGAGAAGGCATTGAAACATTATCAATTAATCGAGTAAAGGGAGGTCGGCGAAATGAAGTTAAGTAAATTAGTGGAGCACATCGAGTACGAACTGGTACAGGGAAGCCTTGATACGGAAGTGGCAGATATCGCATATGATTCCAGAAAAATCAAAGAGGGAATGTTGTTTGTTGCCATTGCAGGAACGGTTGTCGATGGTCATAAATACATTCCGGATGTTGTGAAAAAAGGCGCATCGGTGCTTGTTGTGGAAAAAGAGATTGAGTCCATAGATGAAAGTATTACAGTGATTCGTGTGGCAAATGGCAGAGCAGCGCTGAGTCTTTTATCCCAGGCGTATTTTGATTATCCGGCATCGAAGATGATTTCGATTGGAATTACAGGAACAAAAGGAAAATCGACAACCACATATATGATTCGTGATATTATTGAAAAATCCGGGAAAACCTGCGGAATTGTTGGTACAATTGGTGTGGCAATTGCCGGCAAGGTGACACCGACGGAGCATACAACGCCGGAATCCTATGATTTGCAGAGATATTTTAAAGATATGGTGGGTGCCGGGTGCGAGTATATGGTAATGGAAGTAAGTTCGCAGGGAATCAAGATGGACCGTGTGGCAGGAATGCATTTTAATTATGGTATTTTTACCAATATTACGCCGGACCACATCGGACCAAATGAGCATGCAGATTTTAATGAGTATTTGTACTGCAAGAGCCGTCTGTTTACGATGTGTGACGTCGGAATTGTAAATCGTGATGACCCGCACTGGAAAGAAATGATAAAAGATGCGACCTGTGAGATTAAAACATATGGAACAGAAGATGCGGATATGACGGCAACGGAAATTGAGCATGTGAATAACGAGGGAAATCTGTGCATGAAATTCCATGCGAATGGTCTTTTGAACGGAGATATCATTGTTGGTCTGCCGGGACGTTTTAATATTTACAATGGAATGTGTGCGGCGTGTACCGGTGCTCTGTTGAAAATGCCGGAAGAGGTGATTCTGCACGCGCTTGAGCACGTAAAAGTGCGTGGCCGTGTGGAAAATGTTCCGACCGGCAGAGGATTTTCCGTATTGATTGATTTTGCGCATAATGGTGTGAGTACCGAGAGTGTGCTAAAGACTCTGCGTGGTTACAATCCGCACCGGATTATTGCTATTTTCGGATGTGGCGGCAATCGAAGTAAACTGCGCCGTTACGAGATGGGAGAGGCCGTTGGAAATCTGGCGGAACTTGCAATTGTGACAAGTGATAATCCGAGAACGGAAGACGTAATGGATATTGTAAAAGATATTGAGGTTGGTCTGGCAAAGACAAACGGTGAGTATGTGGTGATTCCGGACCGTCAGGAGGCTGTGAATTATGCAGTTGACCATGCTGAGGATGGCGATATGATTATTCTTCTTGGTAAAGGTCATGAAGAATATCAGGAAATCAATGGTGTGAAATACCATTACAGCGAGAGAGAAGCGGTTATGAATGCGCTGGCGCGTTAATTAAAATTTGAATTGAAAAAGAAACTATCAATTTATGCGAAACGATGGCATAAACGGATAGTTTCTTTTTTTTTGGGTATAAGTAAAAAGAGAACGATTCAATGGAGGAATAAAAAATGCGTCAGATTTTAGATTTTAATGAGAATTGGTGGTTTATTCATGCGGATGTAGATGTTTCGGAGGCAAGACCGGGAGAGGGAGAACTTGTTTCACTGCCTCACACATGGAATGCACTGGATGGACAAAAGGGAGATGGAACATATGACAGAGGCAGTTACTGGTATGTAAAAATGTTGGATAAGTGGGAGCCGTCTGCGAAGTATTCTCGTTTATTTTTGGAAATACCGGCGGCAGGGCAGCAGGCAAAAGTGTTTGTAAATGGTGAGTTCGTTGTGAGCCATGAGGGGGGCTATTCAGCGTTTCGAGCCGATATTACGGAAAAATGTACGGAAGAATTTAATACGATAGCAATTTGGTGCAGCAATGAAAAATGTGATGCGATTTATCCGCAGTCGGCTGATTTTACTTTTTATGGCGGGTTGTATCGTGGTGCACATCTGATTTGCGTGCCGGAAACGCATTTTGAACTGTTACACTACGGAGATTTGGGAATCCATGCTGCCACAGAACCAGCTTCGTGGGATAAAGAGGATTTTATGCTTCACATCCGAACAAAGATTTGCGGGGTGGAAAAAGATAATCAGGTGATTTACCAGATATTTGATGAAGATGGAAAAGAAGTGGCAAGTGCAGCACGTCCGGCGGACTCACCGGATACTTCTATTCCTCTTTATAAACCGCACCGCTGGGATATTAAAAATAGCTATCAGTATATGCTAAAGGCACTCATTATGCGCAATAACGAATGCTTGGATGAAGTGGAACTTAAATTTGGTGTAAGGACTTTTTGCTGTGATCCCGGGCGCGGTTTTCTAATAAATGGAAATTGTGTGCCGCTGCGCGGCGTGAGCCGGCATCAGGATAAATTGTATCAGGGAAATGCACTTACAAAAGAAGATCACATCCGGGATGCTGAGCTGATTGAAGAAATCGGGGCAAATACGGTGCGTCTTGCCCATTACCAGCACGCACAGGAGTTCTATAACGAGTGTGATAAAAGAGGATTTGTTGTTTGGGCGGAAATTCCTTTTATCAGCGTGATGAATGAAGACCCTTTAGCACATGAGAACTGTATAACCCAGTTAAAGGAACTTATTTATCAGAATGACCATCATCCAAGCATTTGTTTCTGGGGCATTTCCAATGAAATTTTGATTGGGGGTATTTCTGAAAAGCTTGTGGAGAATCACAGGGAGTTAAATGCACTTGCTAAAAAGATTGACCCATACCGTCTCACGACGATTGCTCATGTGACGATGACGCCGAAAGACGGTCCGATGCATGAAATTACCGATGTGGAAAGTTATAACCATTATTTTGGCTGGTATGGCGGAAAGACAGAGGACAATGGTCCATGGATGGATGAGTATCATGAAAAATATCCAAACCGCTGCATCGGATTGTCGGAGTATGGCTGTGAGGGAATCATTACCTATCAGGGAGGAAATCCAAAGTGTAAAGATTACAGCGAGGCATATCAGGCAGGATACCACGAATATATGGCACATATGTTAGAGAGACGCCCTTGGATTTTCTGCTCATATGTATGGAATATGTTTGATTTTGGGTGTGCCGCACGTTCAGAAGGCGGTGTGACGGGAAGAAATAACAAAGGCCTTGTAACGATGGACAGAAAAATTAAAAAGGATAGTTTTTACCTATACAAGGCGTACTGGAATCCAGAACCGATGGTTCATATCTGTGATAAGCGGTATTCGCTCCGCTCTGGGGAAAATACCCAAATCCGCGTGTATACAAATCAGGAAAGAGTGACACTTTTTGTGAATGGGGAAGAAATGGCGGTAAATGAGGTAAAACGTCATGTGGCATCTTTCCCGATTTCTCTTAGTGGAGGAAAAAATGCAATTCTTGTGAAGGCAGGAGATGTATGGGATGCTGTGACGATTGATAGGGTGGAAAAAGAGCCGGAAAGCTATGTATTCCCGGAAGCCAGTGAGAGGGAAGAAGGCGTGGCAAACTGGTTTCAGGAGGTTGGTTCGCTAAATCTTTCAGAGGAAATGAAATATCCGGAGGACCGTTATCATATCCGCTGTACGTTAGAGGAAATCAGTGAAAATGATGAGGCGATGGAACTTGTCACGAAAGCGATGAAATTGATTACCGGTATGACACTTGCAAAAGAAGAAGGCATGTGGGATATGATGAAAAAAATGAAGTTGGAAAGTATGAAGGAAATGCTTGGGGCGATGGCACCGGATGGCTTTTTAGAAAGTCTGAATATGAAATTAAACGAAATTAAAAAGGAGAATTTAAATGGATAAACAAGTCAGACCCTTTGGTATGCGTGATAAAATCGGGTATATGTTTGGCGATTTCGGAAATGATTTTACTTTTATCTTATCATCGGCTTTCATGTTGAAATTTTATACAGACGTTATGGGAATTGGTGCCGGTGTGGTGGGAATGTTAATGATGGCTGCTCGTTTTTTAGATGCATTCACGGACATTACAATGGGACAGATTGTGGATCGGAGTAAACCGGGGAAGGACGGAAAATTTCGCCCATGGATAAGGCGGATGTGTGGTCCGGTTGCGATTTCCAGTTTTTTGATTTACCAGTCAGCATTTGCCGGTATGCCATATTGGTTTAAGGTAGGCTGGATGGTTGTCACGTATATTTTGTGGGGATCGATTTTTTATACCGCGGTTAATATTCCGTATGGTTCGATGGCTTCGGCAATTTCTGCCGAGGCAAAGGACCGGGCGCAGCTATCAACCTGGCGGACGGTCGGAGCAACTCTTGCCGGGCTTGTAATTGGAGCAGGAACACCGATGCTTGCTTATGTTACGGTGGAAGGTCAGACGGTTTTGTCAGGATTTCGTATGACGGTAATTGCCGGTGTTTTTTCTGTGCTATCCTTTTTGTGTTATCTGCTGTGTGTAAGACTTACGGTAGAGCGTGTTGAGGTGCCGGCGAGTGAAGGGAAAATCCAGTTCACAAGCCAGTTAAAAAATCTAATGAAAAACCGGGCATTGCTTGGCATTATTGCGGCGGCGATGTTTTTGCTGCTTGCCTTACTTGGCATGCAGGGAATTTCTGCCTATGTATTTCCGGAAGTGTATAATAGCGCTAAGGCACAGTCAATGTTTTCGCTTCTCACCAGTCTAGCGGTGTTAGGTGTGTGTGCACCGCTTGCTACACGGCTGTCCGTGCGTTATGGAAAACGGGAATTGTCGGCTTTTTCCTGCCTATTTGGAGCAGTGATTTTGTTTTTGTGTATGGTAATATATCCGAAAAATGAATGGGTTTATGTTGGCTTTTTTGTCCTTGCTTATATCGGAATCGGCTTTTTTAACACAGTTATTTGGGCAATGATAACAGATGTGATTGATGATGCCGAGGTGAAAAATAAGGTGCGCGAAGATGGAACGGTGTATTCCTTATATTCGTTTGCGAGAAAGTTAGGGCAGGCTTTATCGTCGGGTCTTGTGGGGACGATTTTAGCGGCGGTTGGATATCAGGCACAGCTTATGCATAATCCGCAGGGAGCAGAGCAGATAGCAAGGCGTGCAGTGATTCTTGACCGGATTTTTCAGATGTCATGTCTGATACCGGCAATCGGACTTTTTATTGTGGCGATGATTTTGCTTTTTATCTATCCGCTTTCGAAAAAAAAGGTAAATGAAAATATTGCTGAGCTGGAAAAAAGAAGAAATTCTTGACAAGAAGTATATCCGTTGTATAATAGTTGGTGGTGCCAAATTGGTACTACCAATTTATTATATTACGTTAAGGAAGAGGATTATGAAATATTTAAAGCAGTTTTTACTTATTCTATGTATCACATTTGTTGGCGAACTTGTCAAATATGTTCTGCCGCTGCCGATTCCGGCAAGTATTTACGGTATGGTGATTTTATTTGTGGGTTTGATGACGGGACATATTAAACTGTCTTCGGTGAAGGAGGTAGGGAAGTTTTTGATTGAAATTATGCCGGTGATGTTTATTCCGGCGGGCGTTGGTCTGATGGTATCGTGGAATGTGTTAAAACCTCTTTTAATTCCCGTGGGAATTATTACGTTTGTTAGTTTTGTTGCGGTAGCTGTGGCAACGGGAAAAACGGCTCAGTGGATGATTAAGAAAGATGAGGGGAAAGACCATGAATGAATTTTTAGAGAACTCACTTTTTGCAGGAGTTACCATTAGTCTGCTTGCGTATATGGCGGGGGCATTTCTGAAAAAGAAATTTAAAATTGCGCTATTAAATCCACTTTTAATATCCATTATTTTATCAATTGTTGTATTAGTGACCGCAGATATTGATTATGATGTGTACAATGCAGGGGCTTCTTATTTGAGCTGGTTTTTGACTCCGGCTACGGTATGTCTTGCGATTCCTTTGTATGAGCAGTGGCAGCTTCTTAAAAAGAATTGGAAAGCAGTTATGTTTGGTATTTTAGCTGGTACACTTACCAGTGGTGTAACAGTTTTTATGTTAGCAAAATTTATGAGTCTGTCGCACACGGAATATGTGACGCTTTTGCCAAAGTCGATTACAACGGCAATTGGCATGGGGCTTTCCGAAGAGTTAGGCGGTTATGTTACCATTACGGTAGCAGTGATTGTTGTTACCGGTGTGGTTGGCAATATGTTTGGTGAGCTTGTCTGCAAGTTGTTCCGTATTACTCATCCGATTGCGAAGGGACTCGCATTTGGATCTTCCTCGCACGCGATTGGAACGGCGAAAGCAATGGAACTTGGCGAAATCGAAGGGGCAATGAGCAGTCTTGCGATTGCAGTTACGGGAATTTTGACCGTAGTATTTTCCCCATTATTTATGAAGTTTATTTAAGAAATTTCATTTACATAGGAAAGGAAAAGGTTATGAAACAAACCGGGTGTCAGGAATATCAAAAGGTGCTTTCATATTTTTACGATTTGGTAAAAGATGGTACTTTGACTTGGGGAAGTAAACTGCCGACGGAGAGAAAGATTGCAGAGCAGTTAGGAATTGGAAGAAATTCTGCCAGAGAAGCCATCTGTGTTCTACATGGCATGGGCGTTGTTGAAAGGAAGCAGGGCTCCGGCAATTATGTTGCGGAGAATATCGGGCAGTCTTTTGGCAGCATGATTCAAATGCTTCTTCTTTTAAATGGGGTAACGAAAAGTGAAATCTGTGAGTTTCGCCGTGCCATGGAGAAAATGGCTGGCAATCTTCTTTTGAAAAATGGTATCGATGAAAAAATCAAACAAAAACTTTCGGATTTATTACATACAATGGCTGAATTAACCGGGGAACCTTTGGCAAAAAAGGATAAGGAATTTCATGACACACTTGTTTTTGCTACGAAAAATAATCTGCTGATTACAATTATGCAGGCGGTCAGCATTGTGTATACGGAATGCGTTGAATATGACAGTAAAGATTGTCTGTTAGCGAGTCACACGCGGATTTATGAAACTCTTATAAAAGGGGATGAAAAGGCTTTTAATACTGCAATCGATTTTCATTATGATTTGATAGAGAGGCGAATGTAAGGAGAATGCAGGATGAGACAGGAACGAGATTTAACGAAGGGAGCAATTGTAAAGAGTCTCTGGCTTTTTGCACTTCCTCTCATGCTTGGCAATGTACTGCAGCAGCTTTATAACCTGGTTGATACATGGGTGGTCGGACGTTATCTTGGCAAAAGGGCACTGGCGGCAGTTGGCGCATCGTATACGTTGATGACATTTTTGACTTCGGTTGTTATTGGTCTGTGTCTGGGGGCAGGTGCCTTTTTTGCGATGGCATACGGCAGGAGAGAAAAGGAGACTTTCCGAAATGGGATTTTTATGTCCTTTACGGCAATTGGCGGTCTTTCGATAGTTTTGACAATACTGTTGTATGGCTTCGTAAGACCGCTTACCTATCTTTTGCAGGTGCCGGCGGAAACGGTAGAGGATATGGTAACGTATCTCATATATGTGTTTGCCGGATTCTTTGCTATTTTTTTGTATAACTATTTTGCAAGTGTTCTCAGGAGTATCGGAAATTCGGTGCTGCCACTTGTTTTTCTTGGGATTTCAGTCGCACTTAATATCGGACTTGACCTTTTGTTTGTTGTGACATTCTCATTTGGTATTGCGGGTGCTGCCGTGGCAACCGTTATTTCCCAATATATAGCAGGTATCGGTCTTATGCTTTATTTTCTCTTCCGGTATTCTGATTTGTGTCCTGCGAAAAAAGATTTCACATGGGAAAAAAAGAACTTCCGGCAGATTCTTTCTTTGTCCGGATTTACGTGTTTGCAGCAGTCCGTTATGAACTTTGGCATCCTGATGATACAGGGATTAGTCAATTCTTTTGGTACAACGATTATGGCAGGGTTTTCTGTCGCGGTCAAAATTGACACGATTGCGTATATGCCTGTGCAGGATTTTGGAAATGCCTTTTCCTTTTTTGTGGCACAGAATTACGGGGCAAAGAAGTATGCCCGCATCCGGAAAGGATTTCTGCTGGCACTCGTCAGCGTATTGATTTTCTGCCTTGTAATCAGTGCAGCTGTCTTTGGATTTGCTGACACGCTGATGGGATTTTTTACAAACGAGGGCAGTGCCATATCAGCTGCCGGCGCCGAATATCTCCGGGTAGAAGGCGCTTTCTATGTTGGAATCGGTATTTTGTTTTTACTCTATGGATATTACCGCGCGGTGGACAAGCCTGTTGTCTCGGTGGTCCTTACCATAATCTCACTGGGAACAAGAGTAATTCTTGCCTATGCACTCACCGGGCTTTTCCACACCGGCGTGATAGGAATCTGGGCGGCGATACCAATCGGGTGGGGACTCGCTGATTTGGTGGGAATGGTGGGGATTGTTTCAAGTTTTCGAGGGCACTTTTTTCGGTTCCCATAATTTCGTAGAAAAGTTTTGAACCTCGTGGGCGCTCCCACTTGTTGAGTGCGTAGCGGTATGGGCACTGAAACTACCAGTGCCGCATACCGACGTACTCAAAACCCACGAGTCACAAAATTTTTCTACGGAATTATGGGCAGCCAAAGAAACCAATCTCGGAAACTTGAAATAAACAAAACCAGCCAAACTCAGTTCATCTTATGGATGTGTTTCGTTCCTTTTCAGAGTTTCTATAAAGCTTTACTACAGAATTACGGAAAACAAAAAACCCCCCAACAACCATTTGACATTTTAAAGCAAGAAACTATAATAGGAAATAGTATGTTATTGGTGCTACCAATTGTTTTTGGCCCAGATACAGGAGGTATTTGTGATGAAAGAAATCAGACAACAGTTTTTGACTGGTGAGCGTGCCTTATTTCAAGGTGCGGATTTGAAAATATATGATACGATATTTGATGATGGAGAATCTCCATTAAAAGAAAGTCATAACATTGAATTAAGAAACAGTATGTTTAAGTGGAAATATCCGCTGTGGTATTCGGACTCCATTTCTGTAAAAGACTGCACGTGGTTTGACATGGCGCGTGCCGGTGTGTGGTATACGAACCATATGGTTGTTGAAGATTGTGCGATTGAGGCACCTAAAAATTTCCGCCGATGCGAGGATTTAACACTTTCCCACGTGTCTATTCCAAATGCAGAGGAAACATTGTGGAACTGTCAGGATGTTGTTTTGAATGATGTGACGGCAAAAGGCGATTATTTTGCCATGAATAGCAAAGATATGAAGATTGACGGTCTGACACTTTATGGAAATTATTCGTTTGATGGCGTAAAAAATGTAGAAATCAAAAATTCCAAATTGTTGTCCAAGGACGCATTTTGGAACAGTGAAAATGTAACCGTTTACGATTCCTTTATTTCGGGTGAATATCTTGGATGGAATGCAAAAAAACTGACACTGATTGGCTGTACGATTGAGAGCCTTCAGGGTATGTGTTACATTGATCATTTGGTGATGAAAGACTGTAAATTAATTAACACGACGCTGGCATTTGAGTATTCGACGGTGGATGCACAGATTACCAACAAAATTGACAGTGTATTGAACCCGACAAGTGGAGAAATCCGCGCAAAAAGCATTGGAAAACTCATTTTGGAAAAGGATAAAATAGACCCGTCGAAGACAAAAATTATTTGTGAGGAGACAGTATAAGGAGGAAAATTTTCATGGCAAGCAATTTTGATGAGATGATTGACCGCAGAAACACCGCATCGCTGAAGTGGGATGTGGAGGAAAATGAATTGCCGATGTGGGTGGCGGACATGGATTTTGCGACCGCATCGTGTGTTCTGGAAGCAATGAAAAAACGCTTGAATCATGGGATTTTTGGTTATACCGTGATTCCGGAACAATGGTATGAGGCATATGTTGGCTGGTGGAAAAAAAGACATCATTTTGAAATGGAAAAGGATTGGCTTGTTTTCTGTACAGGTGTGGTGCCTGCCATTTCTTCCATTGTCAGAAAACTGACAACGCCGGCAGAAAAAGTGCTGATTCAGACACCGGTGTACAACATCTTTTTCAATTCAATTCTCAACAACGGACGTCAGGTGTTGGAAAGTCCGCTTGTGCTGGAAGATGGAAATTACCGGGTGGATTTTGAAGATTTGGAGCAAAAACTGGCGGATCCTCAGACAACCCTTATGATTCTCTGTAACCCTCATAATCCGGGGGGCAAGATATGGGACCGTGCGACGCTCTCAAGAATCGGCGAGCTGTGTCAAAAATATCATGTGATTGTTGTGTCCGATGAAATTCACTGTGATTTAACGGAGCCTGGGCGTGAATATGTTCCCTTTGCTTCTGTTTCCGAGTCGTGCCGCGACAACAGCGTTACTTGCATTGCGCCGACGAAAGCGTTTAATATAGCCGGTTTGCAGACAGCAGCGGTTTCGATTCCAAATCCGGTGATTCGCCACAAAGTATGGCGGGGATTAAATACCGATGAGGTGGCGGAGCCAAATGCGTTTGCCATTGATGTGGCGGTGGCAGCATTTACAAAAGGAGAAGCGTGGCTTGATGAACTGCGTGCCTATATTTCGGAAAATAAGCGCGTAGCAGCCTCTTATATCGAAGAAAATATCAAAGAATTAACGGTAATTCCATCCGATGCAACTTATCTTTTGTGGGTAAACTGCGAAAAGGTATCGGAGGATGCAGAAAAACTTGTCAAAAAGATTCGTGAGAAAACCGGGTTATATTTATCTGATGGCAATGTCTTTGGCGGGGATGGAAAACACTTTTTCCGCATGAACTTAGCTTGTCCGAGAGAGCGGATGATGGACGGATTAAAACGGCTGTCTCAGGCAATCACACAGATAAAATGATAAAATGTCGCAATAAGTGGTAAGGCATTGACAAAAGAAAGATGCAAGCCTATACTCATAACAGTGTTATATAATTTTGGCTACGATTGACAAACGCAAAGAATGGCTGACGATGGGCAGCCGCTCTTTTAGATTATGGGTTAGTTGCAACTTACACGAGTTATATACCACGAATAGTATTTGAAGGAGGCTTTCTTAGATGGCAAAGCAGAAAGAAACAAAGCAAAGTACGATACAGCGGTTATTTGTTTACGCCGAAAAGTATAAATATCTTACCATTGCATCCTGGATTCTTGCTACGATAAGTGCATTTGTTGCACTTGTTCCATTCTATTTTATCTGGCGCATAATCAAAGAGGTACTTCGAGTTGCGCCAAATTATGCAGATGCAGAAAATCTGTCGGCTTATGGATGGAGTGCGGTTGGATTTGCGATATTGTCCATGCTTATCTATATCGGAGCTTTGATTTGTTCGCATTTGTCCGCATTTCGCGTACAGGCAAATATAAGGGTTGGTCTGATGAAACATATTTTAACGCTGCCACTTGGTTTTATGGATGAAGAGGGAAGTGGAAAAGTAAGAAAAGTTGTGAATGAATCCAGTGCAGCAACCGAGACCTATTTAGCTCACCAGCTGCCGGATAAATGCGTGGCAGTTGCTACGCCGATTGGTCTTGCAATTCTTCTTTTCTTATTTGACTGGCGGCTTTGGCTCTTGTGTCTGTTTTCCGGTTGGTTTAGCTTTTCTTGTGATGGGAAGCATGATGGGCGAAAATATGAAAAAGAAAATGGCAGAATACCAGAATGCGCTCGAAGAAATGTCAAGTGAAGCCGTAGAATACGTTCGTGGTATCCCGGTCGTAAAGACATTTGGTCAGTCTGTCTTTTCATTCAAGAGATTCCGTGAGGCAATTAAAAATTACGAAAAATGGACGATTTCTTACACGAAAGATATGCGTATTCCAATGACGGTATACACGGTATCAATCAATGCAGTATTTGCTATTTTGATTGCGGCAGCATTTTTTTTTGGCAGGGCAAATAGTGGAGCAGTGGATAACACATTTCTTTTAAATTTACTGTTTTATATAATTATCACACCAATTATCACGGTTACCTTAACAAAGATGATGTACGCCGGTGAAAATACGATGATTGTTGAAGATGCACTTACGAGAATTGATGGAATTCTCAATAAAAAACCACTTACACAGAGCACGGCTAAAAAGACGTCAAACGACACTTCCATTTGCTTTGATGGCGTTTCGTTCCGATATGAAGGTGCTTCAAAGGATGCACTGAAAAATATCAATCTTGAAATTCATGCCGGTGAGCAGGTTGCGTTTGTCGGACCATCCGGTGGTGGAAAGACAACAATCGCACGTCTGATTGCGAGATTCCACGATGTGACAAAAGGAAACATAAAAATCGGCGGCGTGGATGTAAAGGATATCGAGCAGAAAAAGCTGATGGATACCGTATCATTTGTGTTCCAGGACAGCAAACTTTTGAAAATGTCCATCTATGACAACGTGCGCATGGGTAAAAAAGATGCGACCCGTGAGGAAGTCATGCAGGCATTAAAAAATGCACAGTGTGAAGATATTATCGAAAAACTGCCAAATGGTATTGATACCGTAATCGGTTCCAAAGGAACTTATTTATCCGGTGGAGAGGCACAGCGTATTTCCATCGCAAGAGCAATGCTGAAAAATGCACCGATTCTGATTTTAGATGAGGCGACAGCGTTTGCCGACCCGGATAATGAGGTGAAAGTTCAGGCAGCATTTGCAAAACTTTCAAAAGGAAAAACCGTGATTATGATTGCACACAGACTTTCTTCTGTTACCGGTGTTGACCGTATCTTTGTTCTGCAGGATGGCGAAATCAGACAGGCAGGAAAACATGAAGAATTAAAAGATGTAGAAGGGCTGTATGCACACATGTGGAAAGCATACAATCAATCTGTAAGCTGGAAGGTAGGTGTGTAATATGATAGAAAAATTGATGCATAAATATGCTCTTTCCAAACAGGGAGCATCGGATATGATAAAAGCAATTATTTCCGCTACCATTTCGAATATTATTCTTATGGTGCCGGTTGCCCTTTTGTATTATTTGGTAAGAGACTATATGGCAGGAAATTTAGGGGATAAAGTTCTCTTTTATGTGGCAGGGTGTTTGATTACATTTGTATTGATTGGTATTTCAACATACATTCAGTACAATGCCACGTTTTTATCGACCTACGTTGAAAGTGGTGTCCGAAGAGTAACATTAGCTGAGAAATTAAGAAAAATTCCGCTTTCTTTCTTCGGGAAAAAAGACTTGTCAGACTTAACAAGCACAATTATGAATGACTGCGCACAGATGGAGACAGCATCTTCTCATTTCATTCCGGAACTTTTTGGCGCATGCATTTCGACAGCGTTGATTGCAATTGGTTTGTTTTTCTTTGACTGGCGCATGGCGATTGCAGCACTCTGGGTACTTCCGGTTTCATTCCTCATTGTTGGATGTTCGGGAAAAGTACAGAAGAGTTTGAATAAAAAGCAGATGGTATTGAAAATGGCATGTGCAGACGGTATTCAGGAGTGTCTTGAAAATGTAAGAGATTTGCAGGCTTATAACACGCAGGAAGATTATATGAAAGGACTGACCGCAAAAATTAAGGCGGTTGAAAAGCATGCGATTGTAACAGAGCTTGGAACAGCTGTATTTGTCGGAAGTTCACAGATGATTTTGAAACTTGGAATTGCTACCGTTGCACTTGTTGGTGGTGTACTGCTAGCAAAAGGGGAATTAGATATTCTTACCTTTTTCATGTTCTTGATGGTAGTATCAAGAATTTATGACCCAATGCAGGTTTCTCTGCAAAATCTGGCAGCAGTTATTGCTTCCGGTGTTCAGAGTGACCGGTTAGATGAAATCTTGTCACATGAAGTACAGGACGGTACAAACACAATGAAGAATGACGGTTATGACATTGAATTTTCCAATGTGGGATTTTCTTACGAGACCGGTGATGTGGTGTTGAAAGATGTTTCCTTTGTGGCAAAGCAGGGAGAGGTTACAGCATTGATTGGACCATCCGGTGGCGGTAAAACGACAGTTTCCCGTCTTGCTTCCCGCTTTTGGGATGCAAACCGCGGCAGCATAACAGTCGGCGGCATGGATATTTCCAAAGTAGACCCGGAGACTTTGATGTCACTGTATTCGATTGTATTTCAGGATGTTACGTTGTTTAATAATACAATTCTTGAAAATATACGAATTGGTAAAATGGATGCAACGGATGAGGAAGTGATTGCAGCGGCAAAACTTGCCCATTGTGATGAGTTTGCAGAAAAACTTTCCGACGGCTGGAATACGGTAATCGGAGAAAACGGCTCCGAACTTTCCGGTGGAGAGAGACAGAGAATTTCGATTGCCAGAGCTTTTTTGAAGGATGCACCGATTATTCTTTTAGATGAGGCAACGGCTTCGCTGGATGTGGATAATGAGACGATGATTCAGGAATCTTTGTCACGCTTAATTAAAGACAAGACGGTTATGATTATTGCTCACCGTATGAGAACCGTTGCAAATGCGGATAAAATTGTAGTATTAAAGGATGGTGTGGTAGCAGAGAGTGGAACGCCATCCGAACTGGACGAAAAAGATGGCATTTACGCCAATATGGTGAAGACGCAGAATCTTGCTGCGGACTGGGCACTGTAGAGGCAGAATACGAAAAACTGCATAGAAATGTATGAACTGGCACAGCATTTCCTATCGTATCGGAAAAACTTTTGTGGTATAATATTTTTTGACTGAAAACAAAAGTTACGAAAGAAGGAGATTTGCTGTGTCAATTTGTGTTTATGATTCTTTGCCGGATGAGGCGGTAGAAATCCGGGAAAATGTATTTGTGAAAGAGCAGGGATTTGAAAAAGAATTTGATGAAATTGATGAGAAAGCGATTCATCTTGTGATGTTTGATGAACATTTACAAAAACCGGTTGTGACCTGCCGGATTTATAAAGGCAGTAAACCGGGCGAATTTATATTAGGAAGGCTGGCGGTGATTTCAGAGTGCCGTGGTATGAATCTTGGCTCTGATATGATACAAAAAGCAGAAGAGGTTGTCCGGGAAAAAGGCGGTAAATCAATTTCTCTGCATGCACAGTGCCGGGTTAGAGCATTTTATGAAAAACTTGGTTTTTGTGGATATGGAGTTGAAGATGAGGACGAAGGCTGTCCACACTGCTGGATGAAAAAACAGTTATCGTTATAAGCATAAAATAAGAGGAAAAGAGGGAAATAAAATGATACATTCCGTAGCCGTTTTAGGAGCAGGGGCAGTTGGTTCCTATGTTATCTGGGGGATTTCTTCTCTGGATGATGTAGAACTTGGAGTTATTGCTGAAGGAGAAAGAGCAGAACGAATCAAAAATGAAGGGTGTCTGATTAACGACAAAGTATATCACCCACAGGTGTGGACACCAAAAGAAGCAAAGAAAGCAGACTTATTAGTGGTTGCACTCAAATACAATGCGCTTTTACCTGCCCTGCCTTCTATCAAAGAGGCAGTAGGAGAAAACACGGTTGTTATGAGTTTAATGAATGGTGTCGACAGTGAGGAAATTATTGCAAAGGAAGTGGGAGATTCCCATCTTTTATATTCCGTAATTAAAATAGCTTCCCACAAGGAGGGAAAGGGATTTTATTTTGCTCCGGAAACAACGATAGGAATTATTTTTGGAGAATTGGAAGCTCCGTTTGACAGCGAACGTGTGCAGGCTATAGAAGAACTTTTTGGAAGAACAGAAATTCATTTTCGTGCGACAAAATATATTCGCGAAGAGGTGTGGAGTAAATACCGGTTAAATGTGTGTAACAACCTGCCACAGGCAATTTTGGGTGCCGGTGTTGGCTGTTACCGGGATAGTGTTCACATGAAAGCAATCAGTGACAAACTTAAGGAAGAACTTGAGGCAATTGCGCTGGCAAAGGGAATCGATATGTCAAAGGTGGAAAATACTTCGACACAAAGAAGTGCCGTACCGCCAAGTGCGAGATATTCTACGTTGCAGGATTTGGATGCAGGAAGACAGACTGAAATTGAGATGTTTTCCGGTGCACTTATACGCATGGGAAAGGAACTTGGAATCCCGACACCGTATAACGAGTATACCTATCATATGATTAAGGCGTTAGAGGAAAAGAATGAGGGTGTGTTTGATTATCGCGGGGGAAAAGAGGAGCCGGTGATGTTTAAATAGGGGATTATAAAGAAATTAAAAAACATAGGTCGGCGGCTCCAAATTGTCTGCAATAAAATAAGCAATAAGGCAGGCAATAAATAATAGTCCGCCGATACCTATCATTAATTTCATGATTTTTTTGCTTGTTTGCATTTGCTTGGAATTAATTATTTCGTTGTCACAAAATTGTTGTTGTAAATTTGCATAGGTTGCATCTGGATATTTAGTTATATAATCATACAACTCTGTTTTTGCAGTTTCTCTCAGCATTTTCCGTTGAGGATTTGAATAAACAGAGGAAGGAACCATTTGCTTTATGATTTTTTTGATTTGATGTTTTTTGAGCATGGATTTTAACCTCCTAATCAACTAAAGTTTCCATCTTTATCACATTTTATTGTGATTTTTTTTGTCACGGTTTTTTTTGTTGTTTTCATAGTTATGCTTCCTGTTGCTGTGTTTTTTGAGCCAAAGTGTTTTTCACTTACAGTATTCCATGATGTTTTGTAAATTTTTGCAGATGCTGATGAACTATCATATATTGCATTTGTCCCTTTTTTAACTTTAAATGATGCTTTTAACGCATAACTCCAGCATAAAACATTATTATCATTATAATATCGTACTGTTTTAGTCTTTGACTTTAACGTATTCACACGTGCAGTACTAGTAAGTGATAAAGTGTTTTGAATAGGTGTGTTTTCTAACGTTTCAACATAATAACCGCCGTGTTCATCATAAGTAATTATTTCCTGAATAGGAGATGGTATGGTTTTGGTAAATGCAGCATGAGAAATTATGGTACTGGTTTGAAATGTTATTGTTGTTAATAATATAGTGGTAACAAGTTTTTTGATTGTTTTTAACATGAGTATTCCTCCTAATCAAATGTGATTTCTTGCACTGGTGTTGGGTCTGGTTTTCCATTTATAGGATTTATGTTTTGTATATTTTTATTGTCTTCTTCAAAGTATTCAACATAATATCCATCAGCGTATTCACGCATAGCACATACATGCTGAATTGTAAGCCATATAAGAATAATGAGTATTATAAAAAAGACAGAAAAACTGCACCAATATAAAATCATATTTCTTGGATGGAGTTTGGTGAGTGAGTGATAGGAGACCATGTTTTGAATTTCTGATGGTTCTCCAAATTGCGTCAGCAAATCATTGTAATCTGCATTTGGATGAGTTTTTTGATAATGTAATAAGTCTTGTTCTAACTCATCTAGAAAATTTTTTTTTATTTTATGTTTTCCCTTATAGAGTCTTCGAATTTGTCTTAGGTATTTTTTTGTGATATTTCGTTGCATGTTAATCCTCCCCGTTTTTATTATCCACTTGCGAGACACAAGAAATGATGGTATCAATTGCTGAAGTAATGGTATCATATTCTTGTAAAAGATTTTTTAATCTTAATCTGCCACTTTCCGTGATAGAATAGTAAACACGTGTCCGACGAACGCCAACTTTAACCTGTTCAAAATCCAAATAGCCATTTTGATTTAAACGATAAAGAGTTGGATACATAGTCGCTTCTTTTAATTCATATTTACCATTGCTTAATTCGGACATTTCCTGTGCCAGTTGATATCCATATTTTTTGTTCGTTTGCAATAATAGTAACAAAACCAATTCAATGGTGCCATTTTTTATTGTGTTTACTTTTCTAGTTTGTTTTGCCATTTTTTCACACCTTTATATATGTATCACCATAAAATTTTCTGAGTTTTATTTTATCTTATATAAATCATGTTGTCAACTTTATTATATAACATCAATACTTTTTAATAAAAAGTATTTCAGACTGTAGACAAAGTCCACGACAAATGTCGTGGATTTTTCTCGTATTAAAGC
>OGOL01001344.1_pt1 | contig 23328 bp, 19 predicted proteins | sample 1552641 | NCBI WGS metagenome assembly OGOL01 (sample SAMEA2580140, study PRJEB22360) | human gut metagenome | biome: human gut; feature: human-associated habitat; material: faeces | place: Denmark | collected 2008/2010 | reverse complement strand
ATTCACAAATAACGTATCATCGTTACTCCGAACGCTCTGTAATTTTGGCACCCGCTCAGGCTGCAATCAAGAACCCCCGCAAGTGATTGCGTGAGCGCTTGAAAAAGTAAAAATAATGCAAGTGAACCGCCCCGGTTTCCGTAACAGGAGATTGGGGCGGTTTTTATATCGTGGATTATATTTATTTTACATATTTACACAAAAAAAATTTGAAAAGAAGCGGAGGCGGTGACTGGTTGAAAATTTAAGAGCGACTGAGTATAATAAGACTGTAAAATGCTTTATTTAGGAAAAGAGGTCTGTATGGCAAAGTTTGTACCATTTATTATAAAAACAGACGGCAGTCAGAATATCAGTGTGAAAATCGTGCGCATGAAAAAGTCTGATGCGGTACAGACTGAAAAAGAACCCGTCTGGCAAACAAGCTGGTTGTCAGATTATATTCAGGATGATGCCTTTGAAAAGTACGCCTTAAAGACGGGTAATGGCGAATTGGTTGCGCTGGCTGCATACGAAATATTGGAAAATGACGTGATGGTTCATATTACCTACATTGAGAGCCAGCCGGAAAGCAATCCAACAATTGTCGGGCATTCTAAAAAGTATCAGGGCATTGGCCGAGTGTTGATTGCGTACGGAATCAAGCTGTCGATTGACCATGAATGCGGCGGGACGGTCACGTTCGAGGCAAAGGTTCCGGAGCTGGCAGAGCATTATGTCCGGGATTATGGAGCTTGTCCATTGCCGAGTTTTGGCGGAGCACCGCGTTATGAACTTTCTGGTGAGGCGGCAATGAACATCTTTGTAACTTACTTGAAATGAGGTGTGTTTGATGAGTGCAAAAGAATATTTTCAGCGTGATGCAGAGCGAGAGACATTTTATCGCACATTTTATCAAATTTGCAGACGCTTTAATGTCACATGGTCAGCAGCAACGCCGGAAGTCCGAGCTTTTATTGAGGAAGTTACCCGTGTGACTTATGAACAGGAAAAAGCAAAGCGTAACGGAGTTTCTCTTAGTACAGTGAAGCCGTTCTTTGGTGATACAGCGTGTTAAAGAAACGGCAGATCACTGTTGCGAACGCTCTGTAATTTTGGCACCCGCTCAGGCTGCCATCAAGAACCCCCGCAAGTAATTGCGTGAGCGCTTGAAAAGCACAAGTAACGCAATCGAACCGCCCCGGTTTCCGTAACAGGAGATCGGGGCGGTTTTTGTGTCATTTGCTGAATCGGAAGGATCCGCTTGTAAAGTTGGGAAAAAAGGTGTAATATTGGTGTACAGAGATTTAGAACAATGCTTGATATGTATTGTCTCTGGGATCTGCATCAGCGGATGTGCTCCGAATGCTTGATAGGGAGCAACACTTTCCCCGCCTTGCGGGGGTAATGGCCGGAAAACGGCAAACATCAAAAAAACTGAAAAAACCCTGAAAAAAGCAGCAAACATCCGTTTTATTGGACTTTTTGCGTGCTATTCTATCCTCAGAGAAACCCCGATGATGCGGAAAATGCGATTTTCCTGACTGCAGTGGAGGTGGAACAGGATGAGACGACGAACACTTTCTTACGAGGTGCGGTTGTTTGCAGGCAAAACAGACCCGGCGAACAGCGGCTTCTGGCTGCCGCTCTGGATGCACCTGAGGGATACGGCGGGTATTATGGTGTATCTGGTGCAGAAGTGGCTGCCGGAAAGCGTCCGTCAGCATATCGAGCTGGACGAGGATCTGCTGACACAGACCGCCTGCTTTCTGGGGTGGGTGCATGATATTGGTAAATTGAGCTGTTGCTTTGCCGGGCCTATTATGGAACTTTTGCCGGAGCCCAGACAGGGCTTGGAAAAATACACAACGCTCCGGTACCGGGAACAGAACCGCAAGTGTTCACGTCACGCGCTGGCGAGCGAGGCCATTTTGCGGTGGCTGAAATGCCCCGACGGGCTTGCATCGGCAGCAGGCGCAAACCACGGCAAGCCACAAACCGGGAAGAATGTGCTTGACCAACTGGGGGATAAGAACGAAAGAGGCAGCTGGGAATCCAACTATTGGCCCGAGGGGGAACAGAAATTCTGGGAGAGCTGCTGGCGGGAACTGTTTGACTACGCCTTGCAGGAAAGCGGCTTTTCCAGCGTGGACGAGCTGCCGCAGCTGACCATCCCGGCTGAGATCCTGCTGACCGGCCTGCTCATCATGGCGGACTGGATCGCCAGCAACACCCGGTACTTTCCGCTCATTCCGGTGGAAGAGGAGGGCAGCGATACCCTGTATCCCGCCCGTGTCGATCGGGCGTGGGAAGCGCTGGACCTGACCTCTCCGTGGGAGGTGCAGTCGGATGTGACGGAACCGGGGGCGTTTGCGGAACGGTTCGGCTTCCCGCCCAACGAAGTCCAGCGGGCCATGCTGGAAGCCGTCAGCCAGGCCCAGGAACCGGGGATCTTCATTCTGGAAGCGCAGATGGGCGTAGGCAAGACGGAAGCTGCACTGGGCGCGGCAGAGATTTTAGCCAAGCACGGCGGCGAGGGCGGCATCTTCTTTGGTCTGCCCACTCAGGCCACCGCCAACGGCATCTTTGGGCGGCTGCTGGCATGGGCCGAAAAGCAGCCGGATGGTCTGGAGCACTCCATCAAGCTGGCCCACGGTATGGCCGAACTGAACGAGGCCTACCTCCGATTGCAGCAGGACACGGTGCGGGTGGAGGAAGATCTGGAAGCAGACCCCGATGCTGACCCGGAGAGCCGGGTGATGGTGCATCAGTGGTTCCGCGGCAATAAGCAGGGGCTGTTGGCTGATTTTGTCATCGGCACGGTGGATCAGCTGTTACTGGCGGCGCTCAAGCAAAAACATGTGATGCTGCGCCATCTTGGTCTTGCGGGCAAGGTGGTGGTCATTGACGAGTGCCACGCCTACGATGCCTATATGAACTGCTATCTTGACCGGGCGCTGACCTGGCTGGGCCGGTACAAAGTGCCGGTGATCCTGCTTTCAGCTACCCTGCCCGCCAAGCGCCGGGTCGAGCTGGTCAGGGCCTACCTGAATGGAAGAACCGCTCCGGACGGCCCGTGGCAGACCTGCCGGGGCTACCCGCTGCTGACCTGGACGGACGGCAAACGGGTGGAGCAGACGACTATCCCGCTGGAAACCGAACCACGCAGAGTGGAGACATTCCCGCTGACCGAGGAACAGCTGACTGACACTCTGCGCAGTGCCTTGCGGGAGGGCGGCTGTGCGGGCGTGATCGTCAATACCGTGAAAAAGGCGCAGGCCATTGCGGCTCGTCTGCGGGCAGAACTGCCGGAGTTTGAGGTGGTGGTATTCCACGCTCAGTTCCTCATGCCCGACCGTGCCGCCAAAGAAGAGGCGCTGATGAAGCGCATCGGCAAGCACTCCACCCCGGAACAGCGGGATAAGCTCATTGTGGTGGGCACGCAGGTGCTCGAGCAATCCCTTGATATCGACCTGGATTTTCTGGTCACAGAGCTCTGCCCCATGGACCTGCTCTTACAGCGCATCGGACGACTGCACCGCCACGAGGGGCGGGCTCGTCCCCGGCCGGTGGAGCAGGCCCGCTGTGCCGTGCTGGACACTGGGACGGAGGACTTCGACGAGGGCAGCAAGGCGGTTTACGGGGAATGGCTGTTCTGGCGCACCCGCAAGTTCCTGCCCACCGCCATCACCCTGCCCGATGACATTGCCCCACTGGTGCAGGATGTCTATGGCTGGGAGCCCGACCCTCTGCCCGCCAGCCCGCAGAGCACTGCGGCCCGGGCAGAGTACGAAAAGGCCCAACAAATCAAAATGGGCAAGGCGAAGACTTTTACCATCCTGCCGCCAGAAGAGCACAGAAAGCGCCCTTCCCTGAATATGCTGGATAATTGGATGGATGATGTGGGGGCGGTCAGTGACAACGGTGCCCGCGCGGCGGTGCGTGACGGTGACCCTTCCATTGACGTGCTGGTGCTGATGCGGGACACGTCGGGCAATGTCCGCTTTCTGCCTGACGAAACGGGGCAGCCCGGTGCCTGCGTGCCCACGGACGAGCCGCCTCAGCCGGAGATAGCGCTTCAAATTGCACGGCAGAAGCTGCGCCTGCCCGGATATTTCAGCAAAAAGTGGTCGATAGATAAGACGATTGAAATATTAGATGCAGAAACCCGAGAACGATTTGGCATGTGGCAGCAGTCGCCGCTGCTGCGGGGAGAACTGATCTTACTGCTGGATGACCACCTGACCGCACAGCTTGCCGGGCAGGTGCTGCAATACGACCGTGAAAACGGTCTGACCTACCGGAAGGAGGAAGAGAATGAAGCAAATTGAGTATAATTTGCTGGAGGAACGCTGGGTGCGGGTGCGCGGGCAGGACTACACTGTGCAGGAAGTCTCTCTGCCGGATGCCCTGCTGCACGCCCACGAATACCGTGACCTGGCCGGAGAACTGCCCACCCAAGATGCCGCCATGCTGCGGTTGCTGCTGGCGGTTCTGCACACGGTGTTTTCCCGGGTGGATGAAAACGGTACTCCAGCCCCCTTTGAGGAAACGGACGATGCCCTGACCCGCTGGGAGGAGCTGTACAAGCTGGGGCATTTTCCGGAAGCGCCCATCCGGGCCTATCTGGAGCAGTGGCGTGACCGCTTCTGGCTTTTCCACCCGGAACGCCCCTTCTGGCAGGTGCCGGAAGCGAAGATCGGCACAGAATACACCGCTTCCAAGCTGAACGGGGAACTTTCTGAGAGCAGCAACAAGCTGCGGCTGTTTTCATCCTATGCGGGTGAGGGCAAGGAGGGCCTGACTTATGCACAGGCAGCGCGGTGGCTGCTGAGTGTGAATGGCTACGATGACACCTCTGCAAAGCCCAAGGGCAAGGGTCTGCCCTCGGTGGGCGCTGGCTGGCTGGGAAAGCTGGGGTACATTCAGGCGCAGGGCAGCAACCTGTTCGAGACTTTGATGCTGAACCTGACCCTGCTGCAGGATGGCGTGAAGCTGTGGGGGGAGAATCATCCCTGCTGGGAGCTGGACGAGCCCCGCAGTGCAGAGCGCACAGAGATTGCCCTGCCGGACAATCCTGCGCAGCTGCTGACCCTGCAATCCCGGCGGCTCCTGCTCGACCGAGAGGGGGAAATCGTAACCGGATTTTCTCTGCTGGGCGGCGATTTCTTCCCCCGGGAGAACGCATTTGCAGAACAAATGACCGTCTGGCGTGACCCGGATGCCCAAAAGAGCAAAAAGACCGGGCAGGTCACCTTTGTGCCCAGCCGTCACGACCCGGCAAAGCAGTTTTGGCGGGAGTTTCCGGCAGTGTTCTGTGAGGAAGGGGAAAGCGTCCGCAGGCCCGGCGTTGTCCGCTGGGTGGAAATGCTTCAAAATGACCCGGACTGTCCGCTGGAACGCAAGCGGCTGATCCGCTTTGCCATCAGCGGCATGAAGTACGGAGATAAGGATTTCTTTGTGAACGATTCCTTCAGCGACAGCCTGACCTTTCAGGCCGCGTTGCTGGGAGAACTGGGACGGCGCTGGACAGTGCCCATCCGGGATGAGATCGGGCGCTGCGAGCGGGCCGCGCAATATGTCGGCCGCCTTGCGTGGGAGCTCTCCCTTGCGGCGGGAGATAAGAACGATACGTCCGCGGAATCCGCCCGCACCCAGTTCTACTTTACCATCGACCAGCCGTTCCGGCTTTGGCTGCAGAGCATTGACCCCGAAACGGACAAGCTGGACGAAAAAGCCGATGAATGGCAGGAGAAAGCCCGCAAACTGGCCGCAGAGCTGGGCCGCCAGATGGTGGAGCGGGCCGGAAATGCCGCCTTTGTGGGCCATAGGGTCGAGGTGAAAACAGGCGGTAAAAAGGACGAAAAGAAAACCGTTCTGTATACGGCCCCCAAGGCCTACAATAGCTTCCTGTACAATCTGCGGAAGCTCTACCCGAAGAAAGAAGGAGGAACAGCATGATAACGGATGCGATCCATGATTATGTGGCCGGACAGCTGAGCAGGCTGTGGAGCCTGCCCAAACCCCAGCGGCGTGCCCGGCTGGCAGAGCTGCGCCGGGGCGTTGGGCATCAGCCCGGCGACCTGCCGGCGCTGTGGGGCAGCTTCCTGCAGGAACTGCCCAAAGAGCTCTGGGGCAGGGAAACGGCGGCAGGAGAGTGCCGGGAACCATCGGAAGCCGAGTGGGCGGTCTACCTTGCCCTGACTCTTTACGCCCTGCACCAGCAGGGAGAAGAGAACGTTTCCATAAATGAAAAGGGCTGCACGCTGGGCAGGGCGGTGCGCCTGCTGGCCCAGAATTCCGCAGCTGCCGCGCAGGACTGGACCGAGAGCAGCGTCCTACGCCGGTTCAACGCACTGGCCACAGCGGATTCCATGCCCGAGGTGTCCCACTACCTCCGGGGGATGGTGCAGCTGTTCCGGGGAAATGAACCGAAGCTGAAACTGGATTACCCCCGGCTGGCTGTGGAGCTGTACCGGTTCCAGCTCCCGGATCAGGCAGCCAATGTCCGCCTGCAGTGGGGCCGGGACCTCTACCGGATGAATGCCGACACACCTGAAACCGAAGAAAAGGAGAATTGAAATGGATACCAAGCGTCTGTATGTTGATTTTCATGTGCTGCAAACGGTGCCGCCCAGCTGTGTGAACCGCGACGATACCGGCAGCCCCAAGACGGCTGTCTATGGCGGTGCCACCCGCGCCCGGGTATCCTCTCAGGCGTGGAAGCACGCGATCCGCAAAATGTTTGCCGAAGAAATGGCCGACATGGTCGAGACCGGAAAACGTACCCTGAAAGCAACTGACCTTGTGGTCGGGGAACTGGCCGCACTGGCTCCTGAACTGGACGATGCCAGACTGAAAAAGGATGCAAAAAAGGCACTGGAAAATGCAGGCATCAAGCTGAAAGACGACAACAACGCCGCCCTGCTCTTTTTGAGCACGGCCCAGGCCCGGGCGCTGGCCCGGCTGGCCGCCGAGGACTGCGAGGAGAAAGATGACTACAAAAAGGCCCTGAAGGAGAACCCTTCGGTGGATATGGCTCTGTTTGGCCGGATGGTCGCCAGCGATCCTTCCCTGAATTACGATGCCGCCGCTCAGGTGGCCCACAGCATCTCCACCCATGCCGTACAGAACGAGTTCGATTACTTCACCGCTGTGGATGACTGTGCCCCGGAGGATTCGGCAGGCGCGGGCCATCTGGGCACGGTGGAGTACAACTCTTCCACCCTGTATCGCTATGCCACCGTCAACATGGTGGAACTGGTGCACCTGCTGGGGGCTGAAAAGGCAGCCCAGGCTGTCCGGGTGTTCGGCGAAGCCTTCATCCGCTCCATGCCCACCGGAAAGCAGAACAGCTTTGCCAACCGCACCCTGCCGGATGCTGTCTATGTCACCCTGCGGGAGGATCAGCCTGTGAACCTCTGCGGTGCCTTTGAAAAGCCGGTGCGCAAGAGCCCCGAGGGCTATGCGGAACCCTCCAAGACGGCGCTGAAGCAATACGCGCAGCAGGTGTATGCCTGCTATGCGGATGCCCCGGCCCAGAGCTTTGCTGTGGGCATCGGGCTGGACGAGCTGGCCCCGGCCATGCCCCTGAACCAGATGCTCACCGCGCTGGAACGTGCCGTAAAGGAGAAGCTGCCCGGAAATGAGGTGTGACCATGGCAACTCTGTTGCTTCGGCTGGCCGCGCCCCTGCAATCGTGGGGTGCGGATTCCAAATTTGAGACCCGTAAAACGAACCGGGAACCCACAAAAAGCGGTGTCATTGGCCTGTTGGCGGCGGCTCTGGGCCTGCGCCGGGACGATGCCGCAGGCCTTGCCCGGCTGAACGGCCTGCACTTTGCCGTCCGTGCTGACCGGGAGGGCAGCCTGCTGGTGGATTTCCACACAGCCAATCGGGAAGAGGATCGGAAAAAAGGCAAGGCTCCCTATGTGACCTACCGCCATTACCTGCAGGATGCGGTCTTTCTGGTGGGGCTGGAAAGCGAGGACACCGCCCTGTTACAGGAGCTGGAAACGGCCCTGAAACATCCGGTCTACCCGCTGTATCTGGGGCGGCGTTCCTGCCCGCCCACCCTGCCGCTCTTCCTTGGCATCCGGGCCGGGAAACTGCTGGATACCCTGCGGGCAGAACCGCTGCTGGTGAAACAGAGGAATGGGGCCCCCTTGCGCATCGTGGCAGACACGGACCCGGCGGATGCTGCTGCCGTGCCCCGGCGTGATCTGGCGGTGTCGTTCAGTCCCATCCACCGGCAGTACGGCTTCCGCCCGGTGCGGGAGTGGAACATAAACCCGCCGGAAATGCCCGGCGCGACCGAACATGACGCAATGGCAGAATTGAGGTGAGAAATCATGTATCTATCCCGCGCAGAACTTGACCCGACCCGCCGTGAGACCATGGTGGCGCTGATCTCGCCCCAGAAATTCCATGGTGCGGTGGAAAACGCTTTTCCCGGTGCGCGCCGCCGCAGGCTGTGGCGGCTGGATCAGCTGGGAGAAAAACTGTACCTGCTCCTGCTCAGTGAGGAACGGCCGGACCTGACCGCTCTGTGTGCGCAGTTCGGCACCGGTGCGCCCCCGGAGACCCGGCCCTATGACCCGCTGCTGGAACGGGTGACAGCGGGCAGCTGCTGGCAGTTCCGCCTGACTGCCAACCCCACCCGCAGCAAAAAAGACTCTGCCGACCATACGGCCCGGGGAACCCTGAAACCCTGCTATCTCGAGGTGGAGCAGGAGGAATGGCTGTGGGCGCAGGCCGCAAAGCACGGCTTTGCCGTCTCGGAGGGGTCCTTCGCAGTGACCCGGAAGCAGACCTATCACTTCAAGAAAAACGGCACCCGGCCCGTCACCCTGCTGGCTGTGACCTACGAGGGCATTCTGCAGGTGACGGACCCGGAGGCCTTCAAGGCCCTGCTGTGTGAGGGCGTTGGCCGGGGCAAGGCCTATGGCCTTGGCCTGATGACCATCATCCACAGGGGAGGAGACCATGGCTGAGATGCCGGGCTTTTCCCCGCCCATGCGGGGGTGATCCTCCCACACCCACCCGCACACCGGTGGTGAATCACTTTTCCCCGCCCATGCGGGGGTGATCCCACGGTGCTGGGGATAAAGATGCGGGTCCGCCGCTTTTCCCCGCCCATGCGGGGGTGATCCCTACTTTGGTATGTGTGACAATGTGGAAGTCACCTTTTCCCCGCCCGCGCGGGGGTGATCCCTACAAGGGCTACCACATCGCAAATTTCAACGACTTTTCCCCGCCCATGCGGGGGTGATCCTAACCCCCGGCGCAATGACGAGGCCGCAAAGGACTTTTCCCCGCCCACGCGGGGGTGATCCTGGAAAAAACGCTCATGTGGAGACCTCCAAATCCTTTTCCCCGCCCACGCGGGGGTGATCCCAAGCGGAAATCTATCCGCTCACAGGTGAGTAACTTTTCCCCGCCCATGCGGGGGTGATCCTGAATCGGAACTGCCGCCGTAAAACAGAAAAGGCTTTTCCCCGCCCATGCGGGGGTGATCCCTGGTACGAGTGATTTGTGTCTTCGACCGCTAACTTTTCCCCGCCTACGCGGGGGTAATCCCGAGGGCATGGCCCCGGACGAGTTCGCGGAGTACTTTTCCCCGCCTACGCGGGGGTGATCCCATGGTTCATCGCTCCTTTCATCATCAAACAGTCTTTTCCCCGCCTACGCGGGGGTGATCCCATACCCGGCCCCCAGCTAGGGGCCGAGATAGACTTTTCCCCGCCTACGCGGGGGTGATCCAACTCTTCCATGTTTGCGTTCTCATTGTTGAAACTTTTCCCCGCCTACGCGGGGGTGATCCCTGACAAGGGGGCAATCTCTTTGCAAACCAAGTCTTTTCCCCGCCTACGCGGGGGTGATCCCCATGAGGCCATTGAACGTCTTACCAGTGTGACCTTTTCCCCGCCTACGCGGGGGTGATCCTAGTCCTGCATGGTCAGGCCGGTCTGTCTGAGCCTTTTCCCCGCCTACGCGGGGGTGATCCCTGTCGCGGCTCATCAGCGGCACACAAGCCTTTCTTTTCCCCGCCTACGCGGGGGTGATCCGCGGGCCGAAAAGACTTTCAAGAGGTCTGGGCACTTTTCCCCGCCTACGCGGGGGTGATCCCAGCCCGTAAGCGTGGAGCTGTCCGCCAGTTCACTTTTCCCCGCCTACGCGGGGGTGATCCTAGCACAATGGGAAGAAAAAAGCAAGCCACGGGCTTTTCCCCGCCCATGCGGGGGTGATCCCATGCAGGGCGGCTCTACGCCTTGCTGTGCAGGCTTTTCCCCGCCCACGCGGGGGTGATCCCCAGTTCGTGAACTCCTGCCCGGTGCAGTCATACTTTTCCCCGCCCACGCGGGGGTGATCCTGAGACCTTCGACGTTCGGAACAATGCGACGGCCTTTTCCCCGCCCATGCGGGGGTGATCCCTACCAGCAGCCCGGCTCTGCCATTGACTACCCCTTTTCCCCGCCCATGCGGGGGTGATCCGGTGTCGTTGTCGCTGTCGGTGTCATACTCGCCCTTTTCCCCGCCCATGCGGGGGTGATCCCCACAGCATCGATATGACACGCTACGCCATGGATTTTTCCCCGCCCACGCGGGGGTGATCCTGCGCTCCCATGTGCCGCCGATAAAGCTTGCCGCTTTTCCCCGCCCATGCGGGGGTGATCCCGATGCGGTCGATGCGGGGGAGAGACGGGTCGGCTTTTCCCTGCCCACGCGGGGGTGATCCCTGAGCTAAACCTGCATAATAGAGGTCTGGTTTCTTTTCCCCGCCCACGCGGGGGTGATCCCCGGATGCAGCAGCGCAACGCCCGGCCCGGCGACTTTTCCCCGCCCATGCGGGGGTGATCCCAGCAGAACGCCCTATCTGGTGGAAATCATGGACTTTTCCCCGCCCACGCGGGGGTGATCCCTACCCCCGTATTATCCGCAAGAAGGGTCTGACCTTTTCCCCGCCCATGCGGGGGTGATCCTGGTACGGGTGGAAAGGCTCTTGAATCCTACCGCTTTTCCCCGCCCATGCGGGGGTGATCCGAAGTTGCCCACACCCATGGACGGTTCCAGAATCTTTTCCCCGCCCACGCGGGGGTGATTCCCAGAACTTGGCACCGGTGACAGAGCATCGGGCCTTTTCCCCGCCTACGCGGGGGTTCCACATTGACAACCCTGCGCAAAAAGCAGATAATAGGTTTATCTTGAATGCAGAGCGAGGGAAAGTATATGCTGTATTTTGAAAACGATTACTGCGAGGGTGCCCATCCGGCAATCTTACAGAAGCTGGTGGAGACCAACTTTGAAAAGGTCTCCGGCTACGGCACCGATCCCTATTGCGCCAGTGCGCGGGAGAAGATCCGCGCGGCGTGCGGCGCACCGGATGCCGATGTCTGGTTCATTTCGGGCGGCACCCAGAGCAACGCCATCGTCATTGCATCGATGCTGCGCCGCTGGGAGGGTGTGCTGGCCGCATCCACCGGCCATGTGGCCGCCCACGAGGCCGGTGCCATCGAGTTCACGGGCCACAAGGTCATCGGCCTGCCGCACACCAACGGCAAGCTGGATGCCGGGACGGTTGAGGACTGGTGCAGGACCTTCTATGCCGATGGCAATATGGACCACCTCGTGTTCCCGGGCATGGTGTACATCTCCCACCCGTCGGAGTACGGCACCCTGTACACCAAGGCAGAGCTGGAAGCGCTGTCCGCTGTCTGCCATAAGTACCACATGCCGCTGTTTATGGACGGTGCCCGTCTGGGCTATGGTCTGGCCGCCGAGGGCACCGATGTGACGCTGGCCGATGTGGCCCGCCTGACCGATGTGTTCTACATCGGCGGCACCAAAGTGGGCGCGCTCTGCGGCGAGGCAGTTGTGTTCCACCACGGCGCACCGGCTCACTTTATGACCATGGTCAAGCAGCAGGGCGCTCTGTTGGCAAAGGGCCGTCTGCTGGGCATCCAGTTCGATGTGCTGTTCACCGATGACCTGTACCAGACCATCAGCAAAAATGCCATTGAGACCGCCGCCGTGCTCAAGAAGGGGCTGGCCGAAAAGGGCTATTCGTTCTTCATGGATTCGCCCACGAATCAGGTGTTCATCGTGTTGTCCAACGAGCAGCTGGCCGCGCTGGAAGGCAAGGCCAAGTTCGGCTTCTGGGAGAAGTACGATGATACCCACACCGTTGTCCGCATTGCCACCAGCTGGGCCACCCGGATGGAAGAGGTGGAGCAGCTGCTAGAGCTGATGTAAGGGCACACCTGCCAAATGGCGGTGCGTCTCTTTGTGCAGGATGCAGATTGTATTTCCCGCGCGGATATGCTATTCTTAACTGGATAAAGGCTGCACTTTGTGCACCGTGGAAGGATGGTTTGTATTATGGGCTTTTTTGACAAGCTTTTTGGCGGCAAGGCCGCATCCGAGACGAAATTTTCCGGCCAGAAGATGACGGTCATGCTTCCCATTGACGGCAAGGTGATCCCGCTGGAGCAGCTGCCCGACGAGACTTTTGCCTCTGCGATCCTGGGCCCCGGCTGCGGCGTGGAGCCCACCGGCGACACCGTTTATGCTCCCTTTGACGGCACCGTTACGCAGGTGCCCGAAAGCCTGCACGCCGTTGGTATGATGAGCGATGACGGCATTGAGCTGCTGATCCATGTTGGCATGGACACGGTGGAGATGAAGGGACAGGGCTTTACCTCCCTGACCAAAGAAGGGGCCAAGGTCAAGGCCGGCACCCCGCTGCTGAAGGTGGATCTGGAAGCCATCCGCGCCGCAGGCCACCCCACTGCAACGGCTCTCATCGTGACCAACAGTGATGACCTGCCGGAGATCAGTGTTGTTGCAAACGGCGATGCTGCCGCTGGCACGCCGGTGTTCAAGTTCAAGAAATAAGTGAGCAGATCCCCCGGAGGCAGAGTGCTTTCGGGGGATTTTTGCGGAGAAAAGTCGTACTTATTTGCAAAAAATGCTGTATTTTGCGCGATTTTCTCTTGCATTGCAGGGGGAGTTGTGCTAGAGTAGGCAAAGTGTGAGCCAAAAACCGGTACTGTGAGAGGAAAAGTATATGGAAACAAAAAAGAAGCACGAATTATCCCTTGCAAAACGCATGGCGATCTCTCTGGTCTGCGGCCTGGTGGCCGGTCTGGCCTTTATGTTCCTGCGGGAGCATCTGAACGCCAGCGGTCAGGCACAGACCTGGACCACCATCAATAACCTGCTGTTCCAGGATATCACCGCCGAGGGCGCTGAGCGTGCCTTTGGCATCTTCTACATCATCGGCCAGCTCTTCATCAAGGCGCTGCAGCTGGTGATCATCCCCATGGTCTTTACCTCCATTTCGCTGGCCATCGGCAGCATTGCAGACACCCGCACCATGGGCCGCATTTCCGCAAAGACCCTGTTCTGGTTCCTGCTGTGCTCCTTCCTGGCGCTGCTGCTGGCAGGCTGTGTGGGCTACGGCACCTACTCCATGGGCCTGTTCAACACCCGCATCGAGGGTCTGGCAGAGGCCAGCGGTTCCACCGGTTCCAACCCCCTGAACGTGGTGCTGAACATCATCCCCTCCAACATCATCACTGCCTTTGGCAGCAATGCCGCTGTGCTTTCCAGCGTGTTCCTGGCAGTGGCCATCGGCCTGAGCATGAACACCCTGGGCGAGAGCCGCACCGCGACCCTGCGCCGCCTGCTGGGCGAGGTCAACGATGTGGTGGTCGTGTTCCTGAACTTCATCGTCAGCAACTTTGCCCCCTTTGCAGTCTTTGTGCTGCTGACCCGTACCTTCGCCATCTACGGCATCGATTACCTGAAGCCCGCGCTGGTCTATGTGGTGGTCACGGTGGTCCTGCTGCTGGCCTTTCTGATCATTGCCTACCCGCTGGTCATTGCACTGGGTGCCAAGCTGGACCCTTTCACCTTCATCCGCAAGATCGCCAACGTGGCAGTGTTTGGCTTCTCCACCTCCTCCAGCGCCGCCACCCTGCCCCTGAACATCAAGGTGTGCGAGGAAGAGTTCGGCGTGGATGAGAGCATCGCTTCCTTCGTCCTGCCGCTGGGCATGACCATCAACATGGACGGCACCGCCATCATGCAGGTCATTGCCACCGTGTTCATTGCAGGCTGTGCCGGTTATACCGTCACCCCCGGCCAGCTGGTCGTGGTCGCCCTGCTGGCCCTGCTGGCATCTGTGGGCACCCCCGCCGCTCCCGGCGCTGGGGCTGTCATCCTGTTTACCATCTTGTCCGGCATGGGCTTCGTCAACGACGGCGCTCTGCTGGCCTACTCCCTGATCCTGGCTATCAACCGCCCCATCGAGATGCTGGTCACCTCCCTGAACGTGGTGGGTGATGCAGTTGCCAGCATCTGCGTTGCCAAGAGCGAGGGCCTGCTGAACGAGGAGACCTTCAATAAGTAACAATACGTCGTAACGGCGCAGCAAAAACTCCCATGCACAGCATCTTCCGATGTGAGCATGGGAGTTTTTTGTGTGGTAGTATTTGTGGGAAGAGTGTGATATACTCGTCTTGGTTCAATAAATCGGAAGTTGAGAAGGTAAGTGAATGGGATACCACGATACAAGATACCATGGAGGAATATGATAATGTCGAAAGATGAGTATTTGATAACCGATACGCCCCTCAAAGCGTTGACGGTTTTTGCAATGCCAATGATTCTTGGAAGTTTTTTTCAGCAAATATACAATATGGCCGACTCCATTATTGTCGGCCAGTTTGTGGGTTCTTCTGCACTTGCAGCTGTCGGTGCCTGTGCAGCATTGACCAATGTGTTCATTTGTGTGGCACTGGGAGCCGGCGTAGGTGCCGGTGTGCTGGTGAGCCGCTATTTCGGTGCCAAAGAATATGGCAAAATGAAAACCATTGTGTCGACGTCCTTGCTCAGCTTTTTGATTCTGAGCATTGTCCTTGGCGTTTTTGGCTTATGCTTTTCCCTCCCGATGATGCGGGGCTTGCAAACCCCTCCCGACATTCTGGATGAGGCGGTGCTGTATCTGCGGGTCTATTTTGCGGGCTTTCCGTTCTTGTTTATGTATAACATTCTCTCCAACATGTTCACCTCCATCGGTGAATCAAGAATTCCCTTGGCACTCCTGATTTTTTCTTCTGTCCTGAATATTTTTATGGACCTTTGGATGGTTGCTGGGCTTGGTCTGGGCGTGTTCGGTGCCGCTCTTGCAACCTTGATTGCCCAAGGCATTTCCGCCGTATTTTCCCTTCTGATTTTTCTTCATCGGATGCGGCGATACGAGAGCCCATTTCAACGATTTGACTGGCAGGGGCTGCAATCCATGCTGCAAATTGCCGTGCCATCGATTCTTCAGCAGTCTACGGTGTCCATCGGTATGCTGATTGTGCAGGCAGTTGTAAATCCATTCGGCACACAGGCGCTGGCAGGCTATTCGGCGACGATGCGAGTAGAGAATGTGTTCTCTTTGATTTTTGTCTCCATCGGCAATGCGGTTTCGCCGTTTGTTTCCCAAAACCTTGGCGCAGGCAAGCCCCAACGCATCAAAAAAGGGTACCACGCTGCACTGGTGCTGGATCTGTGCTTTGCAGCCATTGCGTTTGTGGTCATTGAAGCGCTGCACACGCAGATTTCCTCGCTGTTCTTGGGAAAAGACGGAACGGCGTTGGCCTATCAGGTGTCTGGTGATTATATGAGATGGCTTGGTTACTTTTTCATCTTCATGGGTATCAAGATGGCAACCGATGGAGTCCTTCGCGGTCTCGGAATTATGCGTCCGTTCCTCGTTGCAAACATGGTGAACCTTGCGATTCGTCTGTCCGTTGCCCTGATCTGTGCACCGCGTTTCGGCATTGCCTTTGTCTGGCTTGCTGTACCAGCTGGTTGGCTTGCGAACTTCTTGATCTCCTATGGGGCTCTCAAGAGATCATGGCCGACTGATAAAATGGCATCAACCAGATAACTTCGCGTTTGTGGAGCGAAGCGGAACAATAAAAGAGCAGTGTTTCCGGTGGGTGGACCCATTGGAGAGCACTGCTCTTTCTTTGTAGGAAAATTCAGCTGGCAGGAGCGTTACAGCGTGCCGTAGGGTGCAATGCCGATCATGTACTCAACGCCAATGGCGACCAGAACGACCAATGTGGAGATGATGAAGCCGTGCAGCATGGGCTTTGCGCCGGAACGGCAGAGCGATTTAAAGTTCGTGTTCAGACCGATGGCCGCCAGGGCCGCGACCATCAGAAACTTGCTGATGGTCTTCAGGCCGGAAACCAGCCCGGCGGGCAGAAGGCCCAGACTGGTCAGCAGGGACATGGCAAGGAACGCAAGGATGAACCAGGGGAAAATGGAACGGATGCGCACCTTGACACCGTTGGCCTGGGCGCTCTCTTTCTTTTTCAGGTGCAGGTTGATGGCGGCAAAGACCAGAACAGCCGGAATGATCGCCAGCGTGCGGGTCAGCTTGACCATCGTTGCAAAGTCACCGGCTGCTTCACTGAAAGCGTAACCGGTGGCTACAACGCTGGAGGTATCATTGACCGCCGTACCGGCCCAGAGACCGAATGCGGCATCGGAAAGCCCAAGCCACCGGCCAAGGAGCGGGAACACAACGATCATCACCGTATCGAACAGGAAGGTGGCGGACATACCGTAGGCGATATCCATGTCATCGGCCTCGATCACCGGTGCAATGGCGGCAATGGCAGAGCCGCCGCAGATGCCGGTTCCAGCGTTGATCAGGCTGCTGGTTTTCCAGTTGAGCCCGAGCGCTTTGCCGATCAGCGCGCCCAGCCCAAAGCAGGTGGCCAGGGTGAAGAGCATGACCGTCAGCGAAAAACGGCCCACGGTCAGCACGGTGCGGATGTTCAGGCTGGCACCCAGAAGGACAATGGCGAATTTCAGGACCTTCTTAGAGGTGAATTTGATGCCCGGCGCGGTTGTTTTGTTGGGCTGGAAAAACGCATTGATGGCCATGCCGATAAACAGGGCGATGACCGATGCACCAATGAGGTGGAGCCCGGCGCTGCTTTCCAGCGTTTCCAGCCACTTGGCGATGCAGGCGATGCCCAGTGCCAGCGCGGCTCCGGGGATCAGGGCGGTGATCTTCTTTGACATTCGTTGGGTTTCCTTTCTTTTGCATGTTATACGGAAATAGAAACAAGTGAAAACCACCGGCAGAACCGGTGGTTTATTGCTGGAGAAAAGGGCGCTCAGAACGAGCCGCCGGAGGAGCCGCCAAAGCCGTCGCTGTCCACGGAGGAGCCGCCGGAGCTGCTGCTCTCCTCGTGGGGCGGGTCGTAGACCTGCACACGGTCGGTGTGGGTGTAGTTGTCCACCTGCACTCGCAGCTTTAAGCCTGCGCCGATGTAATCGTTGGCCTCGGTCTTGAGCCGGGCTGTTTTCATCTGGCTGTACAGCACGCCGCAGACGATACCGGCAATGATCATGGGAACGCCGATGACGATGAGGAGCAGGATAGGCCAGCCGCTGGTGTCGTTGTCAACATCCAGCGGTTCGCCGTGCTCAGCGTAGAAATCCAGCGTGTCGGCGCACATGGAGAGGTACTCGGAGGCGGCCTCGGCCCAGTCGTCGTCTGAGAGATAGGGAACAACGGCATCTTCGATCTGCTCGATGCGGTAATCGGTAAAGGCCGTCACGCCGCTGCCGTAGGTGATGGTGACATACTTGCGGGAGCCGACTGCCAGCAGGAAGAGGATGCCGCTCTGTTCAGAGCCGCTGCCCAGACCGTTGGCAAGGTAGTAGTCTTTTGCATACTGGCGCTGGTCGGTGTCGCCGATGCTGTCCACCACCAGAAAATACACGTCGCAGTCGTGGCCGTCGCTGGCGGCTTCGGCGGAATCTTCCAGCTGGCTGTAAGTATCCGCATCGAACAGGCCCATCTCGTCCCGAACCAGCGGTGCGGCGGCAAAGGCGGGGATGCTCAGGCAGAGCGCCAGCACCAGTGCAGCCAGCAGGGCGGCAAAGCGTTTTGCAGTGTGTTTCATTCTGCCACCCCCTTATAACAACAGCAGGAACGCCAGCACTGCCATCAGGGGCAGGCTGATGCCCGCAAACCACGCGGCCACCCGGCTCTTGTCCACCGGCAGGTCACCGATGAGCCGCCCGGTCTGCCCGTTCATGGCGAACAGGAAGTCCTTGTCCTTCCACCGGGTGTGGAGCATCCAGACCGGCAGCAGGGCGTAGTGGGCGTGGGTCATATCCACGTTGATGTTCTCGGAAATGGGGTGGATCTCGCTGTAGCCGCCGGTGGTGGCGTGGAGCGCATCGGCCGTGGAGTTGTACATCCGGCGGTAGGCGCGCTCGGCGCAGGCATCGGCATCCTCGTCATACCGGTCGGCCAGATAGCCGGGCAGGTAGGCCGTGGAGAAGGGCTTCAGGTCACCGTAATCAAAGGGCTCAATGGCATCCATGTGGGTGTTGGGCATCTTGCTGGAGCCATCCACCGGCACCTTGGCAAAGTCGGCCGAGCCCTCGCGGCGCACATCGTAGTGCTGGGTGGTGGTCACCATGTAATCGCCCTCGCGGTGGCTCTCGGAGTTCTGGCCCTCGTACCGGCCGCGCGCGTCAGCCTTGGCATCGTAGAGCCAGAAGGGGACATATACGCCCTGGATCTCCGCGATGTGGTTCTGGCTCTTGAACGCCTTGGGCAGGAAGGCCTTGCCCTTGTAATATCTGGTCAGCTGGGCAATGGCGGCCTTTTTGTCCAGCTTGAAGGGCAGGATGTATTCCGGCTTCAGTTTCCCGGAGAGCTTGCCGCCCAGCACTGTGGGGTTGCCGCAGTAGGGGCAGGTGGTGGCGGCGGTGGTCTCGTCACAGACCAGCTCGGCTCCGCAGGTGGGGCAGGAGTAGCTGTTCAGGCCCTCCGCCTCGGCCTCGCTCCACACCGGGCTGTCCTGCCGGGGCAGGCGGGCGGCTTTTTTGGCATCGCCCTCGGCGGCAGTGTCGGCAGCGGCCTGCTTTTTGGCGTAGCGGGCCTCGATGTCCTTTACGTCGTAGGCCGAGCCGCAGTAATCGCAGACCAGCTTGCCGCTGGCACCATCATAGTGCAGGGGGCCGGTACAGGCCGGGCACTGATAATTCGTTGTCTTTTCAGCCATGCGTCAGACCCCTCTCAGGCCCCAAAGGGCTTGCCGCACTCGGGGCAGAACTTGGGCGGGTTGGCCGGGTCGGCGGGTACAAAGCCGCAGTTGGCGCACTTGGCGGCGGGCCGGGGTCTGCCGCACTCCGAGCAGAATTTGCCGCTGTTCTTTGCACCGCAGCTGCACACCCAGACAGCCGGGGCTTCGGGCCGGGGCTTGCCGCATTCGGCACAGAACTTGCCCGTGTTGCCGGTGTGGCCGCAGCTGCAGGTCCAGCCAGCGGCCGGTGCGGCCTGAGGCTGCGCGGCGGTCTGCTGGCCGCCCATCTGGTAGAGATCCCGGGCGTTGACACCGCCCGCTGCAGCGGCCTGGTTCATCCCCATAAAGGCCATGGCAGGACCGGCGGCGGTGTTGGAGGCGGCAGCCTGCATGGCGGCGGCCTGTGCGCCCACCAGATGCGCGGCGGCGCGGGTGGGGTCCATAAAGGCCGCACTGCGCTGCAGCTCCTTGATCATCTGCTCGTCCTCTTCGCTGGCCTTGACACCGGAAACGCCCAGAGAGACGATCTCGATGCCGCGCAGCCTGCTCCACTTGGCACTCAGCTCCTGATTCAGGGCCTCGGCCAGCTCGGCGGTGTGGCCGGGCAGGGCGGAGTAGCGGATGCCCTGCTCGCTGATCCGGGCAAAGGCGGGCTGCAGGGCGGTCATTAGCTCGGTCTTGAGCTGGCTGTCCAGCGCGTCGCGGGTGTAGGCGTTTTCCACATTGCCGCAGACATTGGTGTAAAACAGGATGGGGTTGACCACCCGGTAGCTGTATTCGCCGAAGCACCGGATGCCGATGTCGATATCGATGCCGGCGCGCTGGTCCACCACCCGGAAGGGCACCGGGTTGGGGGTGCCGTACTTGTTGCCGGTGAGCTCCCGGGTATTGATATAGTAGATGCGCTGGTCGGAACCAGCCTGCCCGCCAAAGCTGAATCGCTTGCCCAGCTCGGCAAACACGCTGTCGATGTTCTTCAGCCCGCCGCTGAGCAGGGAGGGCTGGGTGCCGGTGCTGTAGGTGTACTCGCCGGGCTCAGCGCAGAGGTCCACCACTTTGCCCTGCTCCACGATCAGCACGCACTGGCCGTCGGCCACGGCGATCACAGAACCGTCCGAGATGACGTTTTCGCTGCCGTGCCGGTTGGCGGAGCGGCCATTGGTCCGCTTCTGGCCCTTGACGGCCAGCACCTCCGCAGGCAGAGCGTCACAATAAAAATATTCCTTCCACTGGTCGCCCATCACGCCGGATGCCGCGCCCATGGCTGCTTTGATGAGACCCATAACTTCAATCTCCTTTTGTGCCGGGCAGTGCCCCAAAGCGGGGAATGGCTCCCCCGGGCGCTGCGAAATTTGGGACAAGTATAACATAATCCGGGAAATTGTAAAAGCGATTTGGCAAAAAGGCGGCAAAAAGGCGAAAGAAAAACTTGTTCTTGCTTTTTTGCCCCGGCGGGTGTACAATACCCTACGAAAAACAAAACACAGGGGAGCTCGTGAGGCGGGCTGAGAGGAAGTAACCAAACTTCGACCCTTGACCTGATGCGGATAATGCCGCCGTAGGAAGTCATAGGAAAATGATTTTTTGCAGGAGGCACCGCTGTGGTGTCTCCTGTTTTTTGTTGCCGCAAGCCGCCGAAACGGGCGGCTCCGGGCTGAGGGGGAGCGCCCTGAGCCTTGAAATAACTGCGATGGGAAGCCGTGTTCCGGCGTGAGAGGAGGCCAGCAAGCCTCGACCGCTTTTTGAGAAAGAGGAGTTTCCAATGAAAAAATTCTCTGTGAAAAAGCTGGCTCTCGCTGGAATGTTCTGCGCCCTGTGCGTGGTGGGCAGTGTGTTCAGCTTCCCGATGTTCGGCAGCAAGTGTGCCCCCGTGCAGCACATGGTCAATGTGCTCTGCGCCGTGCTGCTGGGGCCCTGGTGGGGCGTGGGCGTGGCCTTTGTGGCTTCGCTGCTCCGCAATATCCTGGGTCTGGGCAGCCTGATGGCCTTCCCGGGCAGCATGTTCGGTGCCCTGCTCTGCGGCCTGGTCTACGCAAAGACCAAAAACCTGATCGCCACCCTGGTGGGCGAGGTGTTCGGCACCAGCATTCTGGGCGGCCTGTGCGCTTACCCGGTGGCCATCTGCCTGATGGGCAAGAGCGCCGGTGACATCGCGTTCTATGCCTACATCGTGCCCTTCCTCATCTCCACCGCTGTGGGTGCGGTCATTGCGGGCGTGCTGGTATACAGCCTGCAGCACTCCGGTGCCCTGCGCTCCATGCAGAGCAGCCTTTCCTGACGGGGGTGCGTCATGTTTGCAGAGCAGTTTGCCAATGTCCGCACCAAAAGCCCCCTGATCCATAATATCACCAACTACGTCACCGTGAACGACTGTGCCAACATGGTGCTGGCCTGCGGTGCTTCGCCCATTATGGCCGACGATGCCGCCGAGGTGGAGGATATCACCACCATCTGCGGCGGGCTGAACATCAACATCGGCACCCTGAACAGCCGCACCATTGAATCCATGCTCAAGGCGGGCAAAAAGGCCAATGCACTGGGCCACCCCGTGGTGCTGGACCCCGTGGGCGCGGGCGCTTCCGCCCTGCGCACCGAGACGGCCTACCGCCTGCTGGACGAGGTGCGGTTCACGGTCATCCGGGGCAACATCTCCGAGGTAAAGACGCTGGCTTCCGGCGCGGGCACCACCAAGGGTGTGGATGCCGATGTGGCCGACAGGGTCACCGAGGAAAATCTGGACGGCGCGGTGGCCTTTGCCAAGGCATTTGCCGCAAAGACCGGTGCCGTTGTGGCCATCACCGGTGCCATTGACATCGTGGCCGATGGGGCAAAAGCCTACTGCATCCGCAACGGCCACCCGATGATGAGTGCCATCACCGGCACGGGCTGCCAGCTCTCTGCTCTGACGGCAGCCTTTATCACCGCCAACCCCAGCCAGCCGCTGGAGGCTGCGGCCGTCTGCGCCATGGGCCTTGCGGGCGAGATCGCCCATGCACGGCTGACCCCGCTGGACGGCAACGCTACCTACCGCAATTACATCATTGATGCCATTTATCATATGACTCCGGCTCAGCTGGAAGAGGGTGCCAAGTATGAAGTGCGCTGAAGAATATATGCGGCTCTACGCCGTCACCGACCGTGCCTGGGTGGGCGGTCAGACCCTCTATCAGCAGGTGGAGAGTGCCCTGAAGGGCGGCGTGACCTGTGTTCAGCTGCGGGAAAAGGAGCTGGACGAGGAAGCCTTCCTGAAGGAGGCGTTTGAGCTCCACGACCTGTGCAAAAAATACAATGTGCCCTTTTTCATCAACGATAACGTGGACATTGCCATCCGCTGCCACGCCGAGGGCATCCATGTGGGGCAGGAGGATATGGCCGCTGCTCAGGTGCGCCAGCGCGTGGGCGATGAGATGATGATCGGCGTATCCGTCCACAGCGTGGAGGAGGCTCTGGAGGCCGTCCGGCACGGTGCCGACTGTCTGGGCGTGGGTGCAGCCTTCTCTACCCACACCAAGGCGGACGTGGACGTTCTGCCCGAGGGCATGATGAAAGCCATCTGCGATGCCGTGGACATCCCCGTTGTGGCCATCGGCGGCATCCACAAGGAGAACCTGCTCCGGCTCAAGGGCACCGGCGTGAACGGTGTGGCCCTTGTCAGTGCGATCTTCGGCGCGGAGGACATCGAGGCCGAGTGCAGGGAGCTGAAGGCACTGGCGGAGCAGCTGTAAGGCGGCTCGCCCTCTCAGTCATCGCTGGCGCGATGCCAGCTCCCCCCAAGGGGGAGCCAATTGCGCACAGAGGAAAGGCTGCGCAAAAACCTATTTCCGGTACGTTCAGCGCACAAAGCGCTGTTCAAGATAAAAGAAACATTTGGAGGAAAGTACCATGCAGAACTACACCACACAGATGGACGCTGCCCGCAAGGGCATCGTCACGCCGGAAATGGAGATCGTGGCCAAAAAGGAATACCGCACCACGGAGGAGATCCGTCAGCTGGTGGCTGAGGGCAAGGTGGCCATTCCCGCCAACAAGCACCACACCTGCCTGAACCCCGAGGGCATCGGCTCCATGCTGCGCACCAAGATCAACGTGAACCTGGGCGTTTCCCGCGACTGCAAGGATTACAACGTGGAGATGGAAAAGGTGATGAGCGCCGTCAATATGGGCGCGGAAGCCATCATGGATCTGTCCAGCCACGGCAACACCCAGCCCTTCCGCCAGAAGCTGACCCACG
>OGOL01001341.1_pt1 | contig 23338 bp, 10 predicted proteins | sample 1552641 | NCBI WGS metagenome assembly OGOL01 (sample SAMEA2580140, study PRJEB22360) | human gut metagenome | biome: human gut; feature: human-associated habitat; material: faeces | place: Denmark | collected 2008/2010 | reverse complement strand
GGGCAAGGCATAAAACGCAGTTAATCCTTTCGGATTAACGAGTATTTTAACGCAGAACACGCGGAAATCGGTTGCTTTAAACCATATTGCGTTCGATTCCCGCCTGCTTAAATTCCTGAGGGCATATCCGCAAGGGTTTTGCTGTGCTTAATTCGCTGAACACCCGTGTAAATATTCCAGCAACCCACAAGCACAGGGGCGTAATAGGTAAATATGCCGCCGATAATTTGCAGCGCGGCTATAACAAACCAAATGATTGCCGCTGTTTTTTCGTATTCGGCAAGCTTTTTATATGCCTCTTCTTTGCTCAAAACCGCGCCGGCTTGGGGCTGCGCGATTTTTTTGATTGCAACGCCGCAATGCGTGCAAACGGCGGCGTTTTCGTTCACCGGCTCTCCGCAGTTTGCGCAAAATTTATTGCCGCACCCGGCATTTACGCCGCAATTCAAGCAGATTGCCTGATTATCATTCATCGGCTTACCACAATTTTTACAATACATAATTTTCTCCTTCTTTAAAAAATAATATGAATGGGAATACTCAATATATTGAGTATTGTCAAGCTGTTGAGTATGATAAAATTACAGCGGTGATGATATGATAAGTTATGAGCCGTTTTACGAAACGCTGTTTAAAAAGAATATAACGGAATATTATTTAATATATAAGCAGGGCTTTTCGGCAAACACATTTTACAGGATGAAAAAGGGCGAGGCGATAAGCACAAAAACCTTGGATGCGCTTTGCTATGCTCTTGATTGCGAAGTCGGCGATATTATAAAGTTTGTTAAAGAATAATCCGCAGCACGGGAAATATTTTCGGCGCTGCGGATTATTGTATATAATCAAAATATTATGTTTGCTTGCTTTGAGATTATTGCCTGAAGCAATTGCCGAATAATGCAGAATAACTTTTGGCAAAGAGCATTGCAGGCAAAGAAAAAGAGCACCTCCGAAGAGGTGCTCTTAATTTTTAGGCTTTTGCCTTATTCAATTTGAATTAAGCAAGAGTTTGAAGAAGTCCGCAAAGATCGGAGATAACTTTATCCGTGTCGCCGGAAAGCATTCCGAGAACCTGATCAATTACCTGAGATACGGAGCTGCTTGCGCCGCCGATGAGGCCGCCGATGAGGTTGCTGATGGTGCTGTAGTTATCCTTGTAGTTAACTGTGTTAATCAGGTAACGAAGGAATGCAATAAGAACTTCGCTTGGATCAGCCTTAACATAAATTCTCTTGCCTGTGGTGGAAGCCTGAGAAGCTTCGTCGGTGATCAATTCACCGTGAGAAGCAAGCTGGAACCAATCGATAGGCATAAGCTCGATGCCGAGCGGTGTGCCGGAAATCTTGATCATGCCGAGAACCTTATTGAGAAGGCCAACGATGTTGTCGGCGCCGATAAGCGGCTTGAGCGAAGCAGTAAGATCGTAGATATCGAACTTATAGTTGCTGCCAACAAGGCCGTAGCCGGAAAGAAGCTTCTGAATATTGAGGCCTGCCGCAACGAGAATATCGTTGATATTTGCGATGGGCTTGAGCGCATCAATAAGTGCTCTGATCGGAGTTGTAAGGTTTTCGATAACCTGAAGCAATCCGTCATTTGCGAAGAAGAGTGAAAGGTTCGGAAGCATGCTCATAAGAGTTTGAACAGGAGCATTGAGGATATCCTCAACCTTGTCAAGAAGCGGGTTAAGAATGTCAAGAAGAATAGCATCGTATTCCTTGCTCATATCCTGTCTGTACTGATACTGAGTCTTAATATTGTAAAGACCGAATGCCTCCATGATCGGAACGATTGTGGAAGTATATCCGTCCGAACCCGGAAGATAGATAAGATTGAAGAGGCCAAGTGAGCCGTCGTTAAGAAGCACATCAAGCACGCCGTAAATCGGGCGAAGTGCTGCGCAAAGAGCATGCAGGAAGCTGTCTCTGTCTGTTACGCCCCAAGAAAGCTTATCAGCCTTAACATTTGCCCAAGAGCCTGCGCTCTTAATCGTTTTGGCTGCTGTTTCAAAGCTTTGGCCGTATGTCTTATCCGTAAGAAGTGAAGCAACATTGTCTGTTGAGAAATCAATGCCTGTTTGTGCAAGAAGATCGGTAAGGCTCATATTGCCAACCTTAACCTTTTCAACTGCGCCGTAAAGGCCTGTTGCCAAAGAACTGATGATGCTGTCTTTGTAAACATTGGCAGTTACAAGGCTTGAAAGTCCGCCGGGAACAAGGCCGCCTACAAGGCCGTCAAGCATCGGGCCGATAACCGTTAAGAAATCAACGTCAACCGTTGAAGGATATTCAAACGAATAATCCTTGTGTTGGAAGTTTGAATAATCAAAGAATGTGTCTGTCGGCTGAGCAAGAAGGAGATAGAATATTGCAAGAACAATATCATCTTTGTTTGCCGTTGCGATGTTTGCGAATACGCTGTCAAGGATGCCCTTGATTGTTGCGTTCTTCTTAATAGCATCGATGTTGCCGAGAAGCTTATTGATTGAGGAAGCGTTGTTGATAAGAACGCTTTCGATGTAGCGAAGCAGGGTAACAAGTACCTGGCCTTGGTTTGCGGTAATCTGCTTGATTGAGCCTGCTGCGCCGTAAACCGTGTTAAGATCGCCGAGGCTTGCAAGGAAGCCGAAATCAATCTTGCCGATCTTGATGTTGAGATTGTTGCTCTTAAGAACGGCATTGATGATGTCTGCAAGGTAATCCTGAATGTTGCAATTTGCAAGGTTGCCGATTCTTAAATCAAGGCCGCTGAGGTTTGCACCGATGAGGCCGCCGATAAGATCGGGAAGTGATTTGCCTGCGATGGCTTCGATAATCTTGTCAACGCTTACACCGTTCTTATCAAGCACCTTAATGATGTCTGTAACAGGTGAAAGCAGGTTGTCAAGAACCTTGCCGATGCCGTTGTTGTCAATAAAGTAAGCAAGGTTCGGAAGAACTGCCGTGAGTGTGTCAAACGGTTTGTCGGCAACTTTGTTTACAAAGCCGAAGAGCGGATTAAGAATGTTGATAAGGAGATTATCCTTAGCTTTCTTGTAATCGCTGAGATACTGTGAAGGAGATTTAACATTATCGCACATAAGAGCTTCAAGAAGCGGAATGATTGCGCTTTCGTAGCCGTTGCCGCCCTTAATGCCAAGCTCTTTAAGCTGAGCGATGATTTCGTTAAGGTCTACCTTAATTGTGTTCTTTACTGCATCTGTTGCAGCTGTGTTGAGAAGTTCAACAACAAGAATGTTGCCCTTCAAAGAAATCGTAATCTGAACACCGTTTGCAACTGTTGTTGTGTTGATTTCAAGCTTGTCAAGAACAAACTGAAGAAGCTCGCCGATGTTCACATCGCCGCCTGCAAGAAGCGCAGCAACAATGTCGTTTACAGGTCTGCAAAGAGCTGCAAGTGCATTGATGAAGCCCTGTTGAGCGGAGGAAGAGCCGTCTGTGAAGCCCCAGTTAACCGATTTAACATCGCTCCACTTAGCGCAGCCCTTAAGTGTGTTTGCTGCCGATGAATATGTTGCGCCATAGCTTGAATCCATAAGATAAGCTGCAAGGTCGGCAGGTGAGATAAGATTTACGCTCTTTTCGATTGCGCCGTAAACGCCGGTTGCAATCTTTGTGATAAGCTCGTTTGTGAAGAGTTTATCGTTAATGATGTCGTTAAGGCCGTTTGCGTCAAGAACGCCGAAGCTCTTGAGAAGCGGGAAGATGTTCTTAACAAGATCATCAAGGCTTGAAACAGCCTTAGTTGCGTCGGAAGCTGTGATTCCCTTGGGATAAGAGAAGGTGTTGCTTGCCTGAGCAGCATAGTTAGTGAAGGTCCAGGCAATTTCCTTCGGGTTTTGTGTTGATGCGATAACCTCTCTGATTATTGTGAGAAGCTTGCTCGGAGAGAGCTTTGAAACCATATCAACAATGCCCGGATACTTGCCGTTGAGCAAGGAGCTGAGAAGTGAGCTGTTTGTGATAACGCTTACGCCTACAGTGTAAACAAGAAGCAGAAGCTCAGCATTTGATGTGTTGCCAACAAGAGCAAGTAATGAGTTAAGATCAAGGTCAATTGCATCCTTGCCTACAGCGGTAAGAATAGCATTGATTGTGTTAACAAAATAATTGTCTTCTTTAAGAATGTTGGTGTTAACAAAATCATTAACAAGTGTTGCATAGCCGGAAACTGTTTCGCCGAGCGTCGGTGAAAGGTTGGAAACAATATTGGCAGCGCCGTTGATTTCGTTTGTAATCGGAGCAACCGCTGCCTTAACCGTTGCGCCGAATTTATCGTCTGTAAGGTTAATAGCAAGGCCTCTGATTATGCCGAGAAGTGATGAAGCGGGAGCTTCAAGAACTTTGTTTATAAGCTTGGAAACAACTTCGATAATTGCGAAGGTTGCATCCTTGCCGTCTGCGTTTGCAGGAAGAGTCTTGGTGTAAGAAATATCAAGATTGCCGCAAACATCGGAAAGAATGTGGCTGAATACATTGTTGTAGTAGCCCGTTGAGCAAAGAAGTGTGCCGAAAACAGCGGGGATAACGCCGAGCGAATCAATAAGGTCTTTATAGAAGGTGTTCTTATCGCCTGCAACAAGATTCTTATAGCCAAGGTCTTTTGCATAGCCTGTTGCCGAAAGATCTGTCCAGGTTTGCTCTTTCATAATCTTCTTGTTGATTGAATCGGAACGAACCGCAATTGCGCTCGGGGAAATGATGCCCTTGATTGCGCTGTTTACGAGTTTGTTTGTATCGCCCTTAATGTTGAGCTTTTGGTCGATAATCGTTTCAACAAGAACATAGGTTTGAGTTACAAGGTTTGAAAGGTTTTCTTTGCAGTAAACCTTCTTGGTATCAACCGAACCGTCGTCTGTTGCAACATTTTCTGCGTTGATTGTTTTAACATACTGCATAACAAGATCAAGGATATCGTTTGCAGTGTCAACGCCGAAGTGGTTAACAAGGAATGTTACCGCGCCGGAAAGGATTCCGTCTGCCTGGTCAACGGTGAAACCGTCAATATATGTGTTTGAAAGGAGAGTTGAAAGAAGTTCGTCAACTGCATCTAATAAGTCTTTCGCAGCTTTGGTATTTTCGCTGTCGGAAACAATGTTTGAATATTCTTTTGTAATTTTGTTGATATCAATCGAATCAAGAACTTCATTTGCCGCTGCCTGAGCAACAAAGTCGTTTCCGAGTGATGTAAGTGAAACCGTATTTTCGCCGGTTGTTTTCTTATTTGCGTTAACAACGCTCATAATGAATGTTACAAGCGGCTCAACATTGCAAAGCAGGAAGTAAGCGGAAAGTGTGCTGATGCCCACATAGCCGTTTTCGCGAGGCTCGAATGTGAAGGAGTCCGCATGCTCTCTGTTCATAAGGAAGAAGCCGTTAAGAACATCGGTAAGAATACTGGTTTCGCCAAAGAGGTCTGCGCCCTGAAGCAGGGAAGCAACAACCGGAATATTCTGCGTGATGGTGTTATCCGTGGAAACAACATCGTTTAAGAAATCGGTGAGTGCGTTGAACCAATTGTTTACAAACATGTCAACGAATGTTTCAAGCACATCCGCTGCGGGGGAGTTGTTTTTGCAAAGGTCTTTAAATTCTTTTGCGGAAACATTGTATTTGCAGCCGTCAGAATCCTTGGCAAATTCGCCGAAGGTCCAGTCGCTGGGAACATCGTATTTTGCAAGGAAGCTTTCGCCCACGGAGCTGATGATGCTCGGAAGAGCAACAAGAATGTTGTTTACGCCGCGGAAAACGATTTCTCTTTTGCCGTCCTGCGCGGTGATGTATTTGCCGATATCGGAGCCGTGGTCTGCAACATAGCTGTCAACATCGGAAACAAGCAGATTCATAAGGGTTTCAATAATTTCCGAAACCATATCGCTGCTGCCGAGGTCCGAAGCGGAAGCGCCTGCAAGCATCTTATCAACGGCATAAATGTTAAGGATAACGGGAACATGATCAAGCTTATTGCCATCATTATCGTATTTAGTGCCGTTTGCGCCTGTTGTGGGCGTGCCGTAAACATAATTTGTTTCGTTTGTTGTGTCTACATTATAATAGGTATAGGTGTAGCTGTTATCGCCGTTGAGCCAGTGAAGCAATGTGGGAAGCACTTCATTGAGGTTCCAGCCGATTTGGCCGATACCCGTGGGGCTGCCCGTTGCCTGAGTAAGCTTTTTATCGTTAAGCAGGTTTGCAACAATGCCGTTGATCTGGCCGTAGTACATATCGCCGTCTTGGTTAAAGAGCAGGGGAACAAGTACATCGTCAAGAACAACAACGATAACGGGAAGAAGCTCGAATATTGTTTTAACCGGGTCATCTGCAAGCTTCTTGTAAATGTCGGTAACCTTTTCAAGCAATGTGTCAAGTGTAAGCGAATCGGTAAGGTTTGCGATAATGTCTTTTGCGATTGCATAGATATTTAGCGAAACACCGGGGATACCGGTTCTTACATAATCAACATAGCCGTTGATGTTTGCGTTTACGATTTCGATTGCAAGATCGTTATCGGGCTTAACCGCATTCCAATCATAGCTTTCTGTGATTGTGGGCACAACCTCTTTTGAAGTTATGAATTCAAGATAGCTTTCAAAAATATATTGCGCGTGATTACCGGCAACATTCATTGCATCGGTAATATTTTCTTCTGTGCCGTCCCACTCTTTGATTGCCGCAAGCGGAATGCTTGAGAATATTTCGTTTGTAAGATAGAATTTAACGAAGTTTGAAAGGCTGTCGTCTGCCTTAACAGCAGGAACGGAACCTACGCCGTTAACAAATTCGTCCGCCGTGATAGCGGTAATATCCGTTGTGCCCTTATTGGCAAGAACATTTTCAATTCTTGATTTGATTGCCGCAAAATCGCTTGCCGTGAAGCCCTTTTGATACATCCAAGTGGTGTATTGGGAGCCTTGAGGTTCATTCGAGAAAACATTTGCGGAAACATTTTCACACCATACAAAGTTAGTGTCAAAAAGAGCATACCAGAAGGAGTCCTCGCTTGCATTTTCGGGAGCGCCGGTTATCTCTGCAAAAACACTGTACGGTAAGTCGTCTCTCTTACATGCGTCAATGAAGTATTCGCCGGGTGCGATGGTGACATCTGCATTGCCGTTATCGGAAACGGTGATTGCCTCGCCGCTGATATCGGTGAGAACCTTTGAAAGAATTGCGTTTGCACTTCTGATCGGTTGGTTGTAATACCAATAAGCAGCTTCGGCAAGAGACGGATTTGCGCTGATGGGAGCGTTTACCGCTTTGCAAAGCTCAACAACCTTATTGATAAATGCCGCAACATTGCTGTCGCTCGAAGCATTGATGTCTGTAAGCTTTGTGCCCTTGAAGGAGTCGCCGTTTGCAACTATTTTCTTTGCCTCTGTTAAAGAAGCCGGAATAGCGGTAAGCTGTGCGCCGCATGCGTTTAAAACATCGCTTGCTTGGCTGAGCTCTGATCTGCCGAATGAAGGTGCGTTCAAAATATAGGGTGCATAGAACGAAACGGAAACCTGGCTTGCAAAGCTGTTTTCCTGGAAAGCATTGCTGCCGATAATATTCGTTCTTACATATTCCTCTGCCGCTGCAAAATCGGAATTTACGGAAGTTTTTGCAGCATCGTAAGCCTTGCTGAATGCCAAAATAAGCGGCTTAAGAACGTCTTTAGTGTCGTTGCAATATTTCTTTAAGTCTTTATTATCCGCATTTGCATTATCCATGCAGAATTTATAAAGGCTCCAAATGCTCATTGCAGCGTCATCGTCGGCAAGATAAGTATATTGCGCATAAACAAGGCGCATTGCTCTTTCCTTATCTTGGTCTGCCAAATCCGAGCGAATTGCGCCGGCATCCAAAAGAACGGCTTTGATAACCTCGTCGGAATCGCCGTTGCTGCCGCTCATAAGCTGGATAAGCGTTGGTGAAAGCTGCGCCAAAAGCTCATAAATAGGCTTTTCGGAAGCGCAAACCGCATCTACGTCAACGCCGAGATCGGTGAGCTTGCCATCTTTGTTGATAAGCTTAATGATTTCGGGAGCGTAGGTGTTGACTAGGTTGTTAAGCGATTCATATGTGATATCTACCGCTTTACCCTCGTCGGTAACATAGGTGAAAACATCGTCGCTCTTGTCGGCGGCAAATGCACTCATGCCGACGGAGCAGGTTGTTACCACCATTACCACAGCCAAAAACAGGCTGAGTAATCGTTTGCTCGTTTTCATAATCATCTCTCCTTTTTTATGATTTGGGAACATAAACATGCCCTCAGTAAGCGCACGGGTATTTGCTTGGCAAAGCAGTTTGTGAACGAAGTGTTAACAAATCGCCTTGCAGGGCGCAAAATGCCCACACGCACGAACAATACACTATATTTATACCAAATATAAAAGCGGAAGTCAACACTTTTTTTGAATTTTTTAACAAACTGTGAACAAACAGCGGCGATTATATGTAAATCATTTCCTAAAATGGGCCATTTTTTGACCTGTCTTTCGTTATGCCTGCATAAAAACGGCGTTCAAAACAAGATATTTTCGGGCAAGTAAAACGCCCTGCCGAAATTGTTGATTTTTGAAAAATATTGTTGAAAAATATACAAGATGTTGTTGTGTAAAGGGTTTTGCATTTACGAAAACTACCCTCTGTAATGGGTTACGAAATTGTTACATAGTAAATTTTTTGTAAGAAATCTATGAACAAATTGTAAATTTTTCAGTGTTTAATTTGCACAAAATCGCACTTGTAATTTCGTAAAAACTGCTGAAAAGTTCGTTTCGACTTTGTTCGTGTTGACTTTTTTATTGCCTTGTGTTTTAATATTTAATGAATGGAGTAATATTCGTTTTTGTAAACACCTGTTCACATTCGGTGCGCCGCAACGCACGCTTCCGCTCTGTTCGGATTGCCCGTAGGTCAGAGAGTCGGTGTGTGAACATTCTATGAATAAAACTTCATTGTGTTTAAAATTTTCACGGAGGTAAAAATTGTGAAAACAAAATTTGGCAAGAAATTGCTTGCTTTGTTTCTTGCAGTTCTGATGGCGCTCACTGCTTTCACAGGCGCCTTCTCAGCCTATGCGGCCTCCGCCGACCCTTCTTATCATGACGATGCACTTAAGGCAAATGCCTTGGCTTGGGTTGAGCTCACGGACGAGCAAACCTGCGCGGCTCTTCTTGATTATGTGGACGACATTCTTTACGATCTTAAAATGCCCGTTTCACTCAGCGGAAACTATGTTGTAGTTTCCGTTAATTTAAACGGCACGCTCGACAGTGTCAGCGGTCTTCTTGATATAGTTGATCAGCTTAAACCCACTGTTGATCAGGCAAACGGCTTGGGTAAAGATCTTAAAAACATTACCCTCAGCCCGCTCGCAGGTATGTCTTACACGAAGGTTGACGGCAACTGGCCGGCATGCGGTAAAGATTACAGAGCCAACAATTCCGCGAAAAGCATTGTCAAAGCCCTTTTGAATGTTGTTTATAACAATGTGTCAAACTGGGACGGCGGCCATGCAATCGTTAACCAGCTTCTCAGAGGCTCTTTAAGCCTGCCTCTCAACCTTAACCTTTACAGCATTCTTAACAATGCTGCAAAACTTGGTATGAAAGACGGCTATGAAAAGAACCTTGTTTATAACATTATTGTTAAGCTTCTCACCGAAAACACCACTTGGTACACAAGCGACGAAGCTACTAAAATGTATAACAATGAAAGCGGCTACGATCTTGACACCATGCTTTTCAGATCTTTGCAGAATGAACTTCTTCGCAAGATCAATGTAAATGTAACTTATGCAGACGGCACAAGCTCTCAGTCACGCTACGCCGCAGGTCAAAAAGACCCCGGCCTTTGCTACACTCCGGACGGTAATGTTTACCTCTTCCAGTATGACAGCAACGGCGACGGCGCAGATGATGCAAATCTTACATTGACACCGAGCACAACGCTCTTTAAGTTTTCTTACGATGCGTTGGGCATTGCCTGGAAAACGGTTCTTCAGCCCACCCTTAAGCTCCTCAACTCGGCGATTAAGGATTATGACTGGGATTATATGGAATGGTTCCTCGGCAAGGGCAAAACCTGGGATTACTCAAATCCTGCCGCCAACTATTCCGCCGCTAATGTTCAGGCTTGGGCTAAAGACTACGGTCTTAACCTTGACGATGTTAAGGCAGATCTCACTTATGACAGAAGCGTTGTAGCAAACGCTGTGTATAATTGGAGAGATATTGATTCCACGAAGCTCTTTAACGAACTTCGCAGAAGCCCGCTTATGGTTTATTACTTCAAGGCGGAAACCGGTCCTCTTAACACAAACCTTAAGTGCACCGGTACTCCCAATATCGATGCGTTCATGGCAAATCAGTATGGCAATTACAGCAATATCCTTGCAGGCCTTAATGATTTCCTTGTTGCAGCGGTTAAGGATTTCCTTCCTGATTATGCAGGCGCAGCTTCTCTTCAAACAATCAATACGAATGATGCCAAAACAATCGGCAAAACTCTTGTTGCAAACGCACTGAAAGTTGTTCAGTACGTCGGCGATGCAACCGATAAGAACATTCTTTCTTCGTTCTATCACACAAGCGGCGATTCAGCTGTTCTTTCCGAGTCTAATCTCGAAAGCGCAATGGTCCCGTTCCTCATCGCTTGCCTTCAGAATAACATTCAGGATCTTAAATCCATCCACTATGATAAGTGGGATAAATGTGATGACGCAGAAGGCGTTGCAGCAGTTATTCTTCAGGAACACCTTGCATTTATTCTTCCTCAAAACGACTATTCACAGTTCTTAACTGTGGGCAGCGACGGATATTATGATATATCTATGGAAACAATTTATGCAATGTGCCGCGATGCCGTTGGCTATGTTATGATGCAATATGTTCCGATCACCGATAAAAAAGGTACGGCATGGAGCATTTATAATGTTAAATCTGTTCAAACTTATGACGAACAGGTTGCCGAAGGCACAGATATCTTCAGCATTCTTAATTCCGTAATCGTATATTATGCAAAGGATAAGGGTGTTGGTCCTCTTCTCGGTTGTGCAGATTCAAACGGTAACAGCTTGATTACTCTGGACAATACACTTTGGAAGAATATAGATATTATCGCAAATAAGCTTCTCCCCGTTCTCGGTGAGCTTCAATTCGGCACAGCTTCAAAGCGTGGCGCACTTGATTCTCATGCGCTTATTATGGATGACCTGGTAACAGGCGCTCTTAATATCGCAAGCACCCACTCCGCAGACGGTGAGCAGGTAGGCGGCGTAACAAACTTTATTTACAGATTGGCAACAATCATTAACGCTCCCACTATTGCAACAAAGGGCGTAGACCTCAGCGTTTACGATGTTCTTAAAGAACTCCTGAACGGTTTCCTTAATGCCCGCAGCACAAATCAGCCGCTGTATGGCAAGAATATTATTCCGGATGTTTCCGGCGATAATGTGAATAAGCCGTTCCACAACCTTGTTCAGAGCAGCGTTATTGCAGGCACTTCCGATGATGCTTCCAATTTCGGCGTTATCTCAAGCGCAATTGTTAATATTGTTCAGTTCGCCGGCGTATTCTCCAGCTATCCCGACACTGTTTGGAAGGGCGCTATGTTCGTTGTTCAGTCCGTTGCAAGCTTGCTTAACGGATTCCTTCCTCAGCTTCAAAACTATAAGGTTAGCAACCTTGATGCTAAGCTTGCGGAAAGCGTTGCTAAAGGCTACACTGCAGGCAACACTCTGACAAATACTGTCAACCTGGAGAACCTCGGTAAAGGTATCAACCGTTTCACAATTAAAACGGATGGTTCCACCGAAGAACTCGGCCGCTCTTGGATCAAGATTAAGAGCATTAAGGCCGATAAGGGCACATGGACCTTTACGGGAGACACTTCCGCAACCCTCGATCCCGAGGCAAGAGGTTCTATCGGCATAAGCGGTTCTCTTACCGCAGATGAACTCGGCTCAACAAATGCAGCTGTTGTTACATTCACGGTTACATATCAAATCGTCGGCAAGGACGGCAAAGCATATTCTGATGAATATACAAGCGACTTTACCAGAACGATGTATTACTATGTATCCGCTCAAAAGGATCTGTATTCACAAACCTACAGAAGCGATTCTGCAACAGGCTTTGCTGAAACCCTCACCGGTGTAAACAAAAAAGGCACCACGATCTCCACAACGGATAAAATTGCCGGCGCGGCAAGATCGCAGGATTACCTTATTGTTCCCAATAATATCGCTGTTTCAACAGACGATCCGGCTGCGGTTTCCAACTCCACCGTATATCTTAACCGCGCAAGTAAAACAACTTCTAACATCAGATTTGAAGCTTATATTACTTCCGGCGGTCAGGAATATGTTGCAGCTGCGGCAGATCCCGCAACAGGTAACCTTGTTAATACATCTTGGTATGATTACTATCAATATGAGTACACCACCAAAACTTTGGAAGACGGCTCAACCTTAAAGGAAATCGTTTATGATGAAAACGGTAATCCTAAGGGCGCTTGGGTAACCGCCGAAGATAAGCTTCTCAGCAGAGCTGACGCTGTAAATCTTGTTGCAACGGATAATACGGTTCCCGAATGCAGGCAGCATATTGTTTGCTCTTTTGATGCAATCACAACCACAGGTGTAAACGGTTACATCCCCGCAAGCATCATTGCAGACAGAAATAACGACGGTTCTTATAACTGCGTTTATATTTCCACAACCGGCTCAGGCGATTACAGTGTGGCCATCAATAAGGGAATCAAGGGCAGCGCAACAGCTTCCACCGGTTCTCAGGGCCTTGTATTCTCCATCACTCCCGGCTCAATGTCCGCAACCAGCACAAAGCTCGACTTTGTTGAATGGGATAAAGACCACAGCATTAAGCAGGGCCGCAGCGATGTTAAACTTCGCGTTGTAACCGATAAGGGCTATGATCTTGCAACAAATCTTATCGTCGGCGATCTTTCCGATGTTCCCACATCCGAAAGCCTTTATAACACCGGCGCAGAGTTCCTGAATAACTACACGGCTGCCGATGCAAAGGCTCCCGAATATTATAACTATTATAAGGAAGCAGTTATGCAGGCTCTTTCCACAACTGCAACCGTGCTTACTGCCGATAACGCAGCAGGCCTCGGCTCTCAGAAAGCTAACTTTGCAAAAACTTCCAACACAACCAATGTTGTCGGCGAAGTAGCATATGCCCCCGCAACGGCAGATGTTATGAGCAGTTCAAACTTTGCAAGCCTTAAAGCTTCCGCAGTTGTTAAGGATGGCGTATTCTATCTCACTCATTACACCGATGCAAACGGTGAAGAGGTATTCGCTAATCCTGTTTACGGTAACACCAAGCTCGCAGATGCCGATGTTACCAAAGCAAACGAAACCGTTTCCGTTATGGTAAACGGTGCCGCAACAGATCTTGATGTTTACACGGTTAATGCAACCGGCGTTAAGGTTGTTAAGGTTGATGGCGTATGGCATTTCGTTAATGCCGCAGCTTATGAAACCGAATGGCAGGATGCAGGCTCGGGCACAGCTCCTTATTTTGAAGCTCCCTATCTTGCAACCACAACCACTCAGGTTAAAGACAGCGCCGGCTCTCTTGTTTACTCAGCTGTTGAATACACTCATAACAATGCCGATAACAAGGCAGTTGCCGCATCGGATGATTGGGTTGTAATGTATGCAAATACACAAAATCAAATCGTTCCCGGCACAGCCTCCAGAGGCACTGTTGCAGCAGTAAACGATAAGGTAACTTATGCTAAGGAACTTCTTGATGCAAATCTGAATGTTTCCTATGCAACGAATGTTTACAATAATGTTTACGTTCTTAGAACCGGTCTTAATAATGTAAACTTCGATGTTGTTAAGTATGAGCAGATGGCAAGCGCAGGTCGCAGTGCAGAAGCTCTTATCAATGTAGATCTTTACAGGGATTATTATTATACTCCCGAAGGCGGCGAAAAAACGCTTGTATTCAGCTCTCTTGATTCTGAGAAAGATGATGCTCTTAAAGCATACAACACCGCCAATAATGCAAACCGCAGCTTCAGAGATTTCGAAGCCGTTGTTGATTACAGCAAGGCTGTCGTAACCTCCACCGCTTCCACCTTTGAACTTCGTGAAGCTCTTCGTAACTTCAACGATTATATGGCAAAGGTTCTTGAGCGTGGCTATGTTCCGGCTCAGCTTGAGCAGGAAATCCGTTGCGCGGTTGCCGGTAAGAACAGCACAGGCTCTGCTTCGCTTGATATTTCAACAATTGATGCAGATCCCGATGCTAAAACTTACACTGTTGGCAACACCACTTACACAGCATCCTCCAACCCGGATGGCGTAACCTATTCGGATGAGAGCTGGTCTGCATTTATTGATGCACTCTATGATGCTGTTGATGCAGTAAACTTCCAGTCGGGTCTTTATAAGCACCAGGATATTTCCCCGTTCGTTCCTTCCGATAAGGATAACTACACGCTTTGCATTTCCAACCTCTATACAATGAGGCAAAAGCTTATGCTTGCAGAAAACGGACTCACGGAAAAATCCGCTGAACCTCAGCCGCCGGTATCTTCCGGCCACAGCGTATCTGCTTATATCGGCGCAATGACAACTCCTACGGATACAGAAGGTAAGTACGCAGTAACAGGCGCAGTTGTTTCCATTGATGTAAACGGCAAGGCTGTTACGGCAACCACCGATGATTCCGGTAAGTTCACTCTTACGGATGTTCCGGACGGCACTTACACCGCAACCGTAACCTACAAATATGGCTTCACAAGAACCTTCACCATCACCGTAAACGGTGCCGATGTTGCTTCTTCAACCATGGTAGGTATCGTTGCCTGCAACTGGGATGGCAATACTGTTGTTAATGCAAAGGATAAATCGTCTTACTTGGCTGCTTCCGGCACAAGACAGGGTTCAGACGGCTACGATGTAGGCGTTGACCTTGACAGAAACGGAACAATCAACACCAAGGATAAAGCTATTTATCTTGCATTTGCAGGTTACAAAGATAGCGATGTAAGCTATACGGATGTAACTGTTAAATAATAAGTGTGTGCTTTTGTTTAACATATATTGATTTTATCGGGCATTCGGCGGAGCAATCCGCCGAATGTTCGGCCGATATTCGCGTTATGCGAAAATTTGTTTTAACGGAGAAGCTGTTTAATGCAACTTGAAAAATTCAAAAGGAAATTATCGGTTGCATTGGCATCCGTTCTTACCTGCACTTTAATCATATCGTTTTTTAATATATACGGAGCGGCCGCAGATGGTCCGATTTCTTCTGTTGGCACGCAGATGCCGGTAATGTTCGCGCAATTCACGGATTCCTCCGGCCAAACAGCAGACGGCAATGCATTAACGCCCGGCACATATGAAATGGTTTTGCGGGTTGATGATCTTGCATCAATCTCTCAAATGCAATTCACCGCTTCTTATGACCCGGCGCTCCTGGCCTTTTCCGATGGGTCTTTGCCCCTCGCCTCGGCCACCGGCCTGAATATAAATGCGGTGCAAAGTGAATTTTCAAACGGTTCCTTTGTGTTTGCCTATAATTCGGGCAATTATGATTCAAATTCGGCTCTCGCCGCAAACGGTGCCGAATTGTTAAGAATCAATGTAACTGTGTCTGATAATAACGATACCGCTGTAGATATGAACACTGCTTTGCAGGTAGACACAAATCCAAATCGAACCTTTATCGAAGTGGATTACGGCGATGTAACCGTTTCGGGAACATCGTATTTCTATAAATGCTATGCGTTAAGCACGGCATCCGATTTTAACGGAGAGGTTCATCCCATGAAGTGTGACCTCTCTCCCGAATTGGCCACCGGCCATTCGGTGTCGGCATATATCGGCGTATTAGCTGCGCCGAGCGATGAATATGGCTCCTACCCCGTAACAGGGGCGCAGGTTTCTGTTGAAGTCGGCGGCGAAACGGTAACGGCGGAAACGGATGAATCCGGAAAGTTCATTTTTAATAATGTTCCTGCCGGCTCTTACACCGCAACCGTTTCTTATAAATACGGCTTCACGCGCACCTTCACAATTGAGGTGGCAGATTCCGATGTTGAATCTTCAACAATGGTTGGCATTGTTGCCTGCAATTGGGATGGTAACAACACTATCAACGCTAAGGATAAATCGTCATATATAAGCCTCTCCGGTTTTAGGTCTGAGGATGACGGTTATGATGTCGGCGTTGACCTTGACAGAAACGGAACCATAAATACTAAAGACAAGCAAATTTATCTTGCTTTTGCAGGATATAGTTCAGAAAACCTTACTTACACAGATACTGTTGTTAGTTAATCGGAGGTAATTTAATGAAAAACTTTAAAAAAGCTTTGGCTGTGTTGCTCTCTGTATTGATGGTGGCTTTCAGCTTCCCTCTCACTTCGTTCGCACTCCCGAATCCGGATAATGCAGACGGCAGATACAGCTATGACGATGACGTTGTTCTTCACACCTATGTTGTGGATTATGACGGCACCGATTCTTGGGGTTACACATCCAACTACTACTATGATGTAGTAGAATCGGGTGCAGTTCCCACATATGATTTGAAACACTTAAAGAAGTCTGACCTTAAGTCGGAAGACGGCACATTTGCACTTGTTGTTACAGTTGAAAATGTTGACACGGCAGACTGTCTTTCCATCATTTGGAAATATGCAAAAGGCCTTGCAAATAACGATGTTATCCCTGCAAGCTATGCAGGCAAAAAAAATAAGCTTACAACTGGCGAAGCAGCCGGTAAATCTTGTGTTCTTGGAACATGGGGCGACTCAAACACCGATATTGACGCTTCCGATGTAAGTGGTATCAACCTTCGTGCCAGCGTTCAGTCACTTGCTGTTATTCTTAACGCAACTCCTCATGAACCTTGGCCGAATTCTTATCAGCAAGACGAAGAAAATACCGAATCTATCTATAAGGGTCAGTTCCTTGCAGCTTTCGGTCTTCAAATGCAGACTGATGAAGTTGATTTAACAGAGGCACTTCCTCTTTACAATAGTTCGGGCGATACATTCATTAACACAACTCCCGGTGCCGATGATAAGGACCTTGTTGTTTATGGTGCAACTAATGACCAGGAAACAGGTCCCTCACCCAGAACTAAGTTCATTATGCCTGAATGGGGTCTTCAGCCTGAAGAAACCTCAACAGATGTAACTTATACTTACAACTATTTTGGCGGCAGCAAATCAGAAACTGTTACTGTTCCTGCCGGTCAAGCACCAACAGCTCCGGAGAACACACCGGCAGTAGGACCCAAATCGGACGGCGCAGGCAAACACACCACCAAGACTTATTCTTGGCCGGATTTCGTTGAAGGCACAACAACCTATGATGAAATCGAAACGGTAAACACCGTTGATTGCGATATGCACGAAACCGAAGCTGCAGTTCCCGCAACTCACACAACACCTGGTAAAACAGCTGTTCAAACGTGCTCTGTTTGCGGCTACACCACAGGCGGCGAGGTAATTCCTGCAGATGCAAGTGCTCATGATTGGAAGGTAACAAGCCAAACCGATTCAACCTGCACAGTTCCGGGCGAAATTCACTACAGCTGCGTATGCGGCGAAACAAAGACCGAGTATAAAGATCTCGATCCTAACAACCATACAAATATCGTAACAGACGATGCTGTTGCTGCAACTTGCGTTGCAACCGGTTTAACAGCAGGTTCTCATTGCGCAGATTGTAATGTTGTAATCGTTGCTCAGCAGCAAACTCCTATTGATAAGAACAACCATGTTGGCGAAATCAAAACAGGCGTTAATGCTAAGGAAGCAACTCGCGGCGAAGACGGCTACACAGGCGATTCTGTATGCGCAGCTTGCGGCGATGTTGTTGCAAAGGGTCAGGTTATCCCTGCAACAGGCGTTATGATCACTGTTAATGCTTCCGATAAGGGCACAACAACTCTTAACGGCGAGGCTACAACAGGCGCAGCTCAGAAGGTTGCTTATGAGAAGGAATACACCCTCACCGCAACTCCTGCTGCAAACGCTAAGTTCGTTGGTTGGGAAGTAAACGGCAAGCTCGTTTCTAACCAGGCTACTTACACAACTGCTGCTTTCGCAGATGTAACTTACACACCTGTATTCGCAGCAGATGAGGCTAAGGCATTCAACGTAACATTCGTTGACCAGTTCAACAATGTTATCGCTAAGCTCAGCAATGAAGAAGTAGCAGCACTTGATGCTATGCCTACTCCTTATGAATATAAGGGCTTCACCTTCAAGGGCTGGAGCATGGATCTTGATGCAGTTAAGGCTCTCCAGGGTGCTGCAACAGTAGTTGCTTCTTACTCTAAGGATGAGGCTGCTTCCTACACCGTAACGGTTCCGGAAGGCTGCACAATCGCTGTTGGCGGCCAGGATATGGGCACAACGGCAACTGTTTCTCATGATGCTAAGGTAACTGTTAAGGCAGCTAACGAAGGCACATGGAAGATCAACGGCAAGGATGCCGCTTACGGCAGCGAATACACATTCTTCGTAACAGCTGATGTTAACGTTGAATTTGTTGAAGGCGCTGTAACAGCTCAGCCCGTTGTAACCGCAGTTGCAGCTGAAAAGCTTGCAGCTAACAAGGCAAGATTCCTTGCAACACGTTCCGTTCCTGAAGATTACAATCTTCTTGAATCCGGCTTCGTATTCGGCAAGGATGTTGCTGACACAGCTTCACTCGTTCTTGAAAATGTAGGCAACGGCGCTTACATCTATAAGAACAGCAATACCGCAGCAGACGGCCAGTTCGCTCTTACTCTTAAGACAACTGCTTCTTCTGTTTCGGCTCGTGCATACATCATCGTTGAAAAAGACGGTGTGTCACAGGTAATTTACGCAGAACCGCAAACTGCTACTCTCGGTGCTTAATTTAATTTAAGCATGAAATCGGCAGGGCTTCGGCTCTGCCGTATCAATAAACTAAACGGAGGTCTTTCATAATGAAAGAAGTTTACACAAAGCCCGTTGTAGAAGTTGAGCAGTTCCTCTCTGTTGATGTTATCACAACATCCACAGAAGAAGGCTACATTGAGTTCTAAGTAACTTCTGCAACTTGTTTTCCGCTTTCCCGCAAGAAAACGGAAATTTGCAAAATAAATCGCAAGATTTGGGAGGGCGCTTCGGCGCCCTCTTTTTTTGCGCCTTTTTTGCTAAAAGCACTGTTGCAACATATATTGCCGTTCCCCGGCGCCGAAACAAGCACCGTGCCGATGCAATTTGCTTTTCAAACCACAAAAGGCATGGCGGTTGTTTATCCTTTTCCCCAAAAAGCAAGCGCATTTCGGGAATCCGCTATTCAGTTTAAACGGTGCTTTGGCAACAAATTCGCCTTTCTCCTCGCGGGAAGTGGCTCAAGCGCTCGGATAAGGGGGTGGAAACAAGTGGTATACGGCATTGCAACAGTGCTCCTCACAAGTTCACCCCCGTTTCGCCGCGAATTAACAACTCTTGCCGCTTGACCTTACAGTGCGTTTATGATAAAATAAAAAAGCGGCAAATGCCGCCTTGCTCCTGCACGGCTGCGCAGGGCTTGCCTTATTTATTTTGCAGTCGGAAAGGTTAATGCACCTAATGGCAAAAAATAAAAAAGCGGCAAAAGCCGCTTCCGTTGATAAAAAAATAATCAGGCAATCCGCAAAGGAAATGTTTGAAAATCATAAGGGCGGAATTATCGCAATCGCCGTGCTGGCTGTTGTTATAATTGCGCTTATTATCGCCGTTGCCTGGGCTTCAAGCGATTCAAATCAATATAAGCTTTTTAATCAATTCGTGCCCTCGCAGTTGACTGATGATGCCACGGGAATCACTTTCTATGCAGAAAAGAACCCCGATTTTGTTTACGATGCCGAAACAAGCAATGTGCTTAATTCATTGAAGTATTATTATTATCCGGGCGGCGACACCTCGCACGAAAAAATGTATCTTTCAAACGGCACCTATTATTCCGAGGAAAAAGGCAGCGTGCATGTTGATGTCGGCTTTGTTTTGGCCGGCTTGAAAAATATAAATAAGCTCACCACCGGTCTGAAAATCGGTGCCGGCATTCTTGCCGCAGTTGTTGTGGCTGTGCTCATTTGGCTTTATTATCTTTCCTATAAAAAGCATGAGCAGGCCGAAAAGGAAAAAATCAGAAAGCGCTTTAATCAAAATCAAAAGCCCAAAGAGATTAAAGGCAAATCAAATAAATAATAAAAGGAGGCTCCTCGGAGTCTCCTTTTATTATTTCGCCGCAGCGAAACAGAAAAGCAGCCGGCGAAAATCGCCGACCGCTTAAAAATTTCAGTTGATTTTACTTTCTGTTTTATTAAACAAGCTTTCTGCCCATCAAAACACCGTGAACGGAAGCCATCATCAAGCCTCTTGTCCATCCGCTTGAATCGCCGAGGCAGTGAAGCCCCTGAATGTTTGTGTTGAAATCCGTGTCCATCTTAACTCTGTTTGAATAAAACTTCAGCTCAGGGCTGTAAAGCAGGGTTTCGTCGCCCGCAAAGCCGGGCACAACATGGTCCATTGCGTGAATGAAGTTGATGATGTTGGTCATTGCACGATAAGGCATTGCCGCCGTAATGTCTCCTGCAACCGCATCGGGAAGAGTGGGGCGCAGGTTGCTTTGCGAAAGCTCCTTTTGCCAAGTGCGTTTGCCCTCAAGAATATCGCCGAAGCGCTGCACAAGAATATGGCCGTCGCCGAGCATATTGGTAAGCTCGCCAACCTTTTGCGCATATGCAATCGGCTGATTAAACGGCACCGAAAAATTGTGAGAGCATAAAATTGCCAGGTTTGTGTTTTGGCTTTTAAGCTCTTTATATGAATGGCCGTTAACAACGGCAAGGTCGTTGTCGTAATTTTCCTGAGCCACAAAGCCGCCGGGATTTTGGCAGAATGTGCGCACCTTGTTTTTAAACGGCTTCGGATAGCCCACAAGCTTTGATTCATAAAGCACATCGTTGATTTTTTCAATAATTTCGTTGCGCACCTCAACACGAACACCTATGTCTACCGTGCCGGGCTGATGGGCGATACCGTGGTCTGCGCAAAGCTTCTCAAGCCAATCCGCGCCTCTTCTGCCTGTGGCAACAACGGTGTCGGCCGCATAAATTTCCTCGCCGTTTTCAAGGCGAACACCAAGGCATTTTTCGCCGTCCAAAATTAAATCGCTGCATTGGCTGTCAAACATAATATCAACACCCTGCGCAATCAAATATTTTTCAATGTCAAAATAAAGGTCGTGTGCCTTTTCCGTGCCTAAATGGCGAATCGGGCAGTCAACCAATTTAAGTCCCGCCTGAATGGCGCGCTTGCGGATCTCCTTAACCTCTTCCGTGTTGCCGATTCCTTCAATATGAGTGTCTGCGCCGAATTCAAGGTAAATTTTATCCGTGTAGTTAATCGTTTCCTGCGCCAAATCCTCGCCGATAAGCTCGGGCAGATTGCCGCCCACCTCATAGGAAAGCGAAAGCTTGCCGTCCGAAAACGCACCGGCTCCGGAGAAGCCTGTTGTGATATGGCAATAGGGCTTGCAATTCATGCATTTGCCTGTTACTGCCTTGGGGCATTTTCTTTTTTCAACGGATTTGCCCTTTTCAATTATTATAATGCTTTTTTTGCTGCCTTTTTTAATCATTTCGATTGCGGTAAAAATACCGGCAGGGCCTGCGCCCACTATTGCAACATCATATTTTTTCATAATTTCACCATTTAAAAATATTTAAGCATAAAATTAGCTGCCTTTGCATTCCGTTGAACTGAGGAATACCTGGCAGCTTTGCTTACGGCTATATAATATCATATCTTATTTTACTTGTCAAACCCAAAAAGGTGTGATATTATTGTATGCGAAAAAGTTTGGCGTTTTTGGCGCAGAAACGGGGGAAATGAATATGAAAGAATATAATGTGCTGCAATACGGCGCTGCCGGAGACGGTAAAACAAATGATGCCTTTGCAATTCAGCACGCAATTGATGATTGTGCAAAAAGCGGCGGGGGCACGGTTGTGCTGCAAAGCGGCTTTGTGTTTTACAGTGATTCGGTGCGCCTTAAAAGCAATGTTAATTTGCACATTCAAAAGGGCGCGGTGCTTAAAGCCACTTCTAATATAGACGGCTATATTCGCCCCAATAAATTGATAAACGACCCGAAAACGGCGCTTATCGGCAACCCTGTAACGGGCAAGCCGAGCTTTGTTTTCATTTATGGTTTTGAGGCGGATAATTGCACAATCAGCGGCGAGGGCACAATTGATGCAAACGGCCACGCCTTTGTGCAGCGCAAGGATCAATATTATGTTACCGGTGAGTTTTATCCCCGCCCAACGGTGATTTACATAGAAAAAAGCAATCATATCACTTTTAAGGATTTTGTGGTTAAGGATGCTCCGTTTTGGACTCTTCATCCGGCGGGCTGCGATGATGTGCTTATAGACAGAATCAGAATTTTAAATGATCTTGATGTTGCAAACAGCGACGGTATAGATCCCGATCATTGCTCAAACGTGCGCATTTTGGGCTGCCATGTAACCTGCGCCGATGATTGCATTTGCCTTAAAACCTCAAAGGGCAACAGTGAATACGGCCCCACGGAAAATGTTATTATAGACGGCTGCACGCTTGTGTCCACCTCCGCTGCAATAAAAATCGGCACGGAGGGCGTTGGCGATTTCAAAAACATCATTGTTTCAAATTGCACCATCAGCCGCTCAAACAGAGGCCTTTCCATTCAAATCAGAGACGGCGGTAATGTTGAAAATGTTTCCTATTCAAACATTGTTATCGAAACGCGCCGCTTTTGCCCCGATTGGTGGGGAACGGCAGAGCCGATAACGATAACAAGCTTCAACAGAGATGAAAACACAAAAAGCGGCAAGGTTAAAAACATTCGCTTTTTCAATATCACGGCAAAGGGCGAAAACGGCGTTTTAATTCACGGCAGCCCGGAAAATCCGATAGAGGATGTAACATTTGAAAACTGCCGAATTTGCTTAACCAAAACAAGCAAATGGCCCTGCGGTGCTTATGATTTGCGCCCGTGCCTTGATTGGGGCGTTGAAAAATATGAAAACTCGGCGTTTTTTATAAGAAATGCCAAGGATATAACCGTTATGAAAACAAAAACCTCTTGGGGTGCTCTTTGCGATGAATATGCAAGCGCAATTGATGCCAAGGATGTTGAAAACCTGGAGCTTATCAGGTTTGAAGGCAGCGCGGCAAGGGCTGAGGCAGAGGATATTAAGCTTGAAAATGTGCACCTTGTTAAGTGATTTTGCGTTTATTGCGATAATATAAATTATTTTAAGATTTCTTGATTT
>OGOL01001323.1_pt1 | contig 23618 bp, 24 predicted proteins | sample 1552641 | NCBI WGS metagenome assembly OGOL01 (sample SAMEA2580140, study PRJEB22360) | human gut metagenome | biome: human gut; feature: human-associated habitat; material: faeces | place: Denmark | collected 2008/2010 | reverse complement strand
CTGGCCACGAGTACGGTGCAGCCACCGGCCGTCCCCGCCGCGTTGGCCCCATCGACCTGGTGGCAAGCCACTACGGCGTGTTCTGCCAGGGCTGCGATGAGGTTGCCCTGACCCTGCTGGACGTGCTGGACTACATGGAGAAGATCCCCATGGTCACCGGCTACAAGCTGACCGACGGCACCATCACCAAGCGCTTCCCCATGGGCATGGCTCTGGACACCGCACAGCCCGTGGTGGAGTATCTGCCCGGCTGGCACTGCGATATCACTGCCGCCCGCAAGTGGGAGGATCTGCCCCAGGAAGCCCGCGATTACGTTGAGTATCTGGAAAAGGCTATTGGCTGCAAGATCACCTACATCTCCGTGGGTGCCGAGCGTGAGGCCTACATCCACCACAACGTCTGATCCGCGCCACAGAACCCGCCGCATTGAAAAGGAAGCGTGACTATGTTTGATATCATCACGGACAGCGCCTGCGACCTGACCCCTGAGACGGCCGCAACACTGAATATTGAGATCATCCCCTTCTATGTCTCGCTGGACGGTGAGCACTACCGCAAGGAGGGCAAGGAGATCGCCGTGCGCGATTTCTACCAGTTCATGGTAGATAACCCCGCGGCCTATCCCAAGACCAGCCTGCCTTCTCTGGAGGATTTTGAAACCGCCTTCCGGGCCCATGCCGAGGCGGGCCGCCCGGTGCTCTGCATCTGCTTTACCAGCAAGATGAGCGGCTGCGTGGGCAGTGCCCGCAACGCCCGGGAGCTGGTGCTGGAGGATTTCCCCGATGCTAAGATCGAGGTCATTGACAGCACCGCCGCCACCGTGACCGAGTCCATCGTGGTGGAAAACGCGGTGGCCATGCGGGATGCAGGCTGTACGCTGGACGAAGCCGTGACCTGGCTGGAAGCGGAAAAGATCACCAACCAGATCTTCTTCACGGTGGGTAATCTGGACTACCTCATCAAGGGCGGGCGCATCGGCAAAGTCACGGGCCGTGCCGCCAACATTCTGGGCATCAAGCCCATGATCCTGTTCAAGGAGGGCGAGATCTTCTCCGCTGGTGTGGCCCGCGGCCGCCAGAAGAGCTTTGAGAAGGCCCTCGACCTGCTGATGACCTATCTGGCCGAACACAACGGCACACCCGATGACTACTGCATCACGGTGGGCTACGGCTACGATGCCGACGAGGGCAAGCGGCTCTGGATGCAGACCCGCGCCGCCCTGCGCGCCAAGTACCCCACCTGCGAGTGCAATGTGGTCCTGCTGCAGATCGGCTGCACCATTGCCGTGCACACCGGCCCCTATGCGTTGGGCATGGGCGTGATGCGGCGGTGGAAAAAACAGTAACTCCCTCAGTCGCCTCCGGCGACAGCTCCCTCTAGGAGGGAGCCTGACGGCAGCGAAAAGCCTCCCTCTGAGAGGGAGGTGGCATTGCGTCAGCAATGACGGAGGGAGTTCCCACATAGTAAAAAAGAAGCCCCGACGAATGTCGGGGCTTCTTTTTGTTTTTCAGCCTTGATTTTTACGATGCACGATCACAGAAGACGGTGACACGGGTCTTGCCGCCGTAGGTGCAGGTGTACAGCACCAGGGCGTAGCCGCTGTGTTCCACTTCCTCCACACTGTGGGGGTCAAGCACTTCGACCTTGTTCACGACGTACTCATTCACGATGCCGTCCATATCGGTGAAGGTAACGCTGTCCCCCGCTGAGAGGGAGGTCAGCTTGCCGAAATGGCTCTCGTAGTTGTGTGCCGCAATGACCAGATCATCGGTGCGGGAAGAGCCGAACTGGCGGCAGGGGGCGATCTTCAGGCGGGGGTAGCTCCACTCGCTCATCACCGGCAGGTCAATGCCGATGGCGGGAATGGAGATCTCACCCACATATTCGTTGCCGTCGACCTCCACCACCGGGAGCTCGGGGTCCAGGGGGCCGCTCTCTGCCTCCGGTTCCGGGGTCTCCACCTTCTGCTGAAGGTCGGCCACCACGGTCTGGGCCTCGGCACCGGCGTGGGCATCCTCGTAGCGGTTGTAGGCGTACAGGCCGCCAGCCGCCAGCAGGAGCACCACACCCAGCACGATGCAGACAAGCCCGGGGGATACTTTACGCATTCTTTTCACGTTTCTTGCTGCGCTCCATCAGGTAGGCACCCACGGCCACCAGCACCAGACCGCTTGCCGTCAGAACAGGTATGGGCCAGTTCAGCTGACCGGTCTGGATCAGTTTGGGGCCTTCGGCCGGGCGGGCATCCGCCACCACGCTGGCCGGGGCGGTGGGCTCCGGTGCACTAGGGGTGGTGGTTTCAGTCACGGTCGGGCGGGCATCTGCCGGGGCCGGGTTCTCCGGCGTGGAAGGGGTGGGCGGGGTGACAGGATCAGGGTCATACGGGTCCGGGTAGTACGGGGTCTCGATGGCCTTGTAGCTGTTGTTGAAGGTGATGCTGCTCACCTTTTCGTCCATCAGGTCGGCCTGTGTGTGCACGGCCATCCGGGCCACCAGCTTGTCGTTGTCCCACACCACGGAAACGCGCAGATAGTACACGGTCTCATCGTAGGTGCCGCGGGTGTTGACACCGGCGCGCTGGCGCACGGTGTAAACGTAATAGCCGGGCTTGGCGTAGCTGATGGGGCCAAAGCTGCCGGTCTCGCCGTCGGTGATCTCCAGAGTGGTCACCTCGGGCAGGGGCGCATTGTCCACAGCCTCAAGTTCCACAGTCAGTGTTTCCTTTGGGAGAGGTGTTTCCCCCGTGGACTGAATGGAAACCGGAAGCTCCTGCAGCTGTGTATGCTGGTCAGCCGCGGTGGCCGCAAATGCCGCCGGCTGACACAGGCAGAACCCCAACGCAAGCGTCAGGAGTACTGCCGCGATTTTACGGAACCTCATTTCATCCTCTCCTTTATGAATCCGACGCGGACGGGATCATCCACGCCAGAAGAATGGTGCGTGCATCGGTAAACTCCGTTGAACAGGTGGACAGTGCCAGCACCTGAGCGTCATCGCCCGCCGCTTTCATGGCGGCCAGTGTTTCGGTGTTCAGGTTCAGGGCGTTCTCCTGCGCAAAGGTGTACAACCCCTGCAGGTCGCTGTCCCAGCGCTGGGGCTGGAAAATCGCGCTCTCAGACGAAGGAACCAGCAGACATGCAAAGGTTTTAAGATCATAGGTGCGGTCGGGCAGGATCAGCTCACCGGTGGTGTTCTCTGCAAAGAACTCTGCGTCCTTGTAGAGATCCAGATCACCGAACATCTTGCTCTCTTCCATGTGGTGGCCATACAGCAGAGAGTAGGGGTCGGTGAAGTTCTTGTCGCAGTTCACATCCAGAAAGATGCTGCCTGCCAGCGAGAAATCACCGTAGACATCGGTGTTCACATAGGTAAAGTTGTCCTCGCCCTGTACCACAGGGTAGTCGATGGCGGTGTTGTCCAGTGTGACCCACGCGCAGACATCCGGGTTGATGCCCAGCAGCTCCTCAAAGCTCGCGCCGTTATCCGCGCCCGCCTTGGGCTTGAACTGCAAAAGCTCTGCCTGAACATTGTCTGCGGCGGCGTACACCTGCGAGTTGTCCCACAGGGCATAGGCTGAATACGCCCCGGCGACCACCAGGAACAGCACGACCACCGTGCTCACCAGAAAGTCGGCTACCCTCAACGCTTTTCTCTGCCAGTTGATACAGCCCACCTCCGGTTAAGCATTCTAATTGATTGATTGGTTTTCGGATGGATACGCCCTCTCAGGCGCTGCGCGCCAGCTCTCCCAGAGGGAGAGCCTACGCATCTACACGGTCAGCTGCTGCAATCGGTCGGGCCACTTTTGCCTCTCCCCTTGGGAGAGGTGGCAGTGCGGAGCACTGACGGAGAGGGCGTGGACGCGAGCAATTACTCCTCGTCGCGGCGGCGCTTGTTCAGCATCAGGGCCACACCACCAATGGCAACGATGGCCAGCATTGCAATGTAAGGTGCATTGTCCAGCACAACGCCCATGTCAGGGGTACCCTGGTGGTCATTGATAAAGGTTACACTACCGTTCGCATTTACGGTACCGGTTGCAGTTGCAGTTGCCTTAGCAAAAGTCACAGTAGATTCTGCCAGAGAAACATCATACTGCCAGCCTTCCTTTGTAGTATCCTCAGCGATAGTATAGGTAACACCCGTCGGGATGTTAGTAAAATCAATATACCAACCGTCTTTCAGAGTCACCTTATACTGCGTGCCACACTTCAAAGTTGCGGCAGCCTCATTATTCATATCCACAACAGAAATTTCCGAAGTGCTCTTAGTATACTGAATATCGCTATAAGCCTTATCCTTCTCGCCTGTAAAAGTCACATAGAAAGTAAATTTCTCGCCCAAATCACCAAAACTGCCCTTAACGTCTTTTTCCAGTCTCAGATTAAAAATATTACCATCACCATAGGTATTCGTGAACGCTTTCGTATTATTGGTTTTGCCCTCAACTACACTACTATTTTTCGCACTCAGCGCAGCTTCCTTTGAGCTAAACATAGTAACGTAATACTCATATCCTGTCTGAATTTCATCCTTGTCGTTAACCTTGTGCGCAACAGTCACAGCCATGTAAACAGGAGCAGCATAGGTAGTCGCAACAGTCTGACCTGCATTTTCAGAAATCTCGTACAGATACTTGCCAGTACCAGTAGGATTGCCCAGGCCCAACTCAGTCGGGGTAACAGTAAAGCTCTTAGACTCACTACCTTTGGTCATCGAGCCAAATGCGGTTTCTTTACCCGTCAGATTAATAACAGTCTCAGTATTATACGGAGCCGTTGCTGCCTTGTCCTGACGAATAGCCTGCAAGTACTTCACCTGGAAGGTAAAAGTTTCTGCCGGTGCAGTACCGTTCTTTACCTCATAGGTTTTATACAGGGGAATCTCGCTAGTTGCAGTCAAGGCCTGATTATGGGTAATAGCAGTCGGCCCCTCCGCAAACGCTGCGGTTGCGCCGACGGTGAGCATCATGGCGGCAGCCAGAACGCCCGCGAAGAATTTCTTCAGTTTCATTGTTATTCCTCCCTAGTAAGAAATAGTTCGTACTCCTGTGCCGCGGCCCAAACTCCGCAGTTCACAGGCAGGATGCCGGCAGCTTCTTCCGGCCTCCGTGGTATTACAGACTGCGTCGCCGCAGTAGTGTAATTACTTTTGCTTGCACATCCTCCAGCGGAACCGGGCCAAAGTCCCGGCTGTCCTCGGATTGTGTGCGGTAATCGCCCAGCACAAAAAAGCAGCCCTCCGGCACCGTGTAGGGGTACTCCAGCGCGTCTTTTGCGTAGGTGGGGTAGAGGATCTCGCCGCTCTGCACCGCGCCGTTCACCACAAGGGTGCCGCTGTCGTCCAGAGCCACAAGGTCGCCCTCGCGCCCAAGGATGCGGCCCACCCGGAGCTTGCCGCCCTGGGTGTAGACCACAACGTCGTTTTTTGCGTAGGTTTTTTGCAGGCGGTAGCAGATGAGCAGGTCGCCATCCTTTACCGCGGGGAACATGCTGCTGCCCTTGGCCTGCGTGAGCAGGAACACCTGCGTGAACAGCACCCAGGCGCACAGCAGGATCACCACAATGCGGCCCAGCAGGCTGATAAAATCCTGCCAGTTCTCAGCGTCCAGCCTGCGGCGGCGCACCGCCTTTGCCCCCTGCTTCAGGGCTTCATTGTCCAGCGGGTGCATCGGAATGCGCCTCCTTTTGGGGGTCAGAGCTGTCAACTTTGGTAGTATCCAAGGGCAGGCTTCCGGTCTGCTGCTCCAAGAGCACGTTATAGCGGGTGCGCTCGGCGCGGATGGCGGCTTCGTACAGGGCGTAAAGCTCTTCCAGCTTCTTCCACATTGCCGCTTCGTCCACGCCGCCCAGCAGTTTCTTGCGGAATTTCACCGTCCGGAACCACCGGATGATCGCTTCCTGCTCCGGGCTGATACAGGTTTCCTCTGCACCGGCCAGCCGCTGGGGCGCTTTCTTCTTCGCCATGCGGTCAGCCCCCTTTAGTCATCTTCCTTACGGTGCTTGCGCAGCATCAGCAGGGCCACGCCGCCAGCCACCACAGCAAGGATGACAATGTAAGGCAGGGTGTCGAGGAGGACACCGGTGTCGGGCTTGAGGGTGCAGTGGTTGGTAAAGGCAAGCGTCTTAGCGTCCGTACCAATCGTTACTCTTGCTTCCTGCCCATTCTCAGGTGTTTTGGAATCAACCACATAACTAGTCTCGTAGTGTGTGTAACTGTCCTCTATAACTTTGTACTCACCACTTGGCAGATTCTTGAAGGTAATCGAAGCTCCGTCTTTCAGCGTAAACTGACCATTACCTTTCCATTCAACCTTTGCACGATCTGCTTCACTAATCTCAATATTGGTATTAGTGATATTTGCCGCTGTACCATCAGCTTTGGTAATTGTAAAGGTAAAGGCTTTGTTGGTGTCGCCAAGTTTGCCAGTAACGGTTTTGGAGATGGTCAGATTGGCGGAAGCAGGCACATACTTTGCATAGAAAGTTGTATCTTCTGCAATAGTATCTTCATCAAAATCAAACTTGCTATCAGCCGTGCAGTCCTGATTTGTATACCAACCATAAAATTTATAAATAGTTCCATCCGCTGTTGGCTTTGTTAACGGATACTCTGCTTGAGTTTGACCTGCGCGGGGAACATCCGGACGATCGATATTACTCAGCGAAATTGAACTACCTGTGCTTGGGACAGTAAATGCACCGCCATAATCACGCACTAGAGCAAAGGTATCTTTACCCACATCCTGAACCTTAAATTGGACGTTGATGTGCGTTGTATCATGGAGCACTATCAGACCATCCAGATGGTACGTCATTTTTTTATCACTGACCGACGAAATCGGAGATTTATATATGCCCTTCGTGTATGTGGGTTTATAGTTTTCTTCACCCGTCCAGTCTCCATCCTCGCCGTTTTTGCCAGTATTGGCTCCACCCGCAGCAACGACCTCGTACCATTCAATTGTGTACGTGCCTACATTATTCGCTTTCGTTGGATCCTTCTCAATTTCGTCTTGGATTTCTTTCGGGAGTGATTCGTAATAGTAATCCTTGTATTTGCCATCCTGTTTAATCGGAATCACAGGAAACTGTCCGGAATCAACTATAATTTCAGTTCCCAACTTCGTATCAATGTCAGCTGTGTCATAAATTGAGGTACGTGTATTGTATTTACTCGGAGCATCTACATTTGAAATCGTACCAACAGCCATGCCGTTCCACGCTTTATTTTCAACTTTTTCGCCGTAGTAATCACCCGAATAGCCCAAAACCTGCGTGTAAACATAAAGATCGTGAGAAGATGTCGTTGTAGTGTCCACAACCTCAATATCATCCAGTGTATCACCATTAGTTAGCTTATCCTTAGCTTTACCATAGCGATGCTTAATCTGCACATGGCCTGCCGTGGTAAGCTTTAGCTTCACGGTTTTATATTTATCGCCCAATCCCCCAACTGAACCAACAAACTCAGCTGTACCTTTTGTAACTATCCATTTATGATAATAACTACTCTTTCCGTTATTGGAATGCAGTGTAATCGTTGCACCAACCGGAACTTTTGTATCACCCTGAATGCTACTGATCGTAGCAATTCCATCATTCACATTCGGGTACTCAACGCCATCGATCTCAATGCTGACGATCTCAATGCCGTCACTATCGCAGTCTTCACTTCCCTGATCCGGATATTCCAGCGCAATCACAAAGGGGCTGAAGCTGGTGGTCTCAAAGGTCAGTGTGCCATTCTCATAGCTGACAACATCCAGTTTTTCCACGGTATTGTCGTCTTTCTGGTGGAGCACCTTCAGTGCATCGGCAGTGAGCGCTCCCATTTCTTCCATTTCCGCAATATCCGGCAGTTTGTCCAGACCGGAGACGGTAACGGTAGCCTTCTCGCCATTGGCCAGCTGCACCGTTTCGCCCTTGGCGTTCTTGGGGGAGATCTTCAGGCCCAGAAGGGGCTGCATCCCCTGAAGCTCATTCACGTAGGTATTGCAGAACTCCGTCATGGAATTATCACCCATGTGGGTAACGCTGAGGCTATGAGCGGCAGAGGGCAGATTTTTCACCTCCACCGGCAGATTGACGCTCTTCGTGTTGCCGTCCTCGTCCTCGTAGGAAGTAGAGGCCTTGGCAGTCAGATCCACAGGCACGGGGTTCTTGTCCACCAGATCCTCGTGATCCACGTCCTCTTCCTCATCGGAGCCCACGGTACCGTCCTTCCATGCGGCGTAAACGTTCACGGTGGTGGTCTTGTCGTCCAGAATGTTGCTGGTGGGGTCGGTGAGGTTCAGGCGCACCCGGTTGCCAAACTCGTCCAGCGTGTACCAGTAGTCAAACTGCCGCAGTTCGCCCTTGGGGTCCCGGTTGGAGGAGGGGTTCTCGATGTAGCTGCTGTAATCCGCAATGGTCTCTGCCCGAGGCACAGCCTGAATAAAGTACAGGTTCCACAGAACCTCACCGTTCCGGGCCAGATACTCGCTCTCCGTCATATTGTTGATCTGTGCCTGAGCGGTAATGTCCTGCAGGTCAAGAGTGTTCAGCTCCTTCAGCCAGAAGCGGTAGACCACCATGTCCTGCAGCTTTTTGATCTCGTCGCCGGAAACGACCACTTTGTCATCAGGCTTTTCCACCACGTCGTCCTCGCCGGACCACTGGGTCTCGGGTTCGGGGTCGGTACCGGTGCTGGAGCTGGGGCCGTACTCAATGACGGTGCCCCACTCCGTTTCCTTAACGCTGGGGCCGCCGTCGAGGTTGTCCTCGCCGCCCTCTACAGGCCGGGTGGCAACTTCGTCCTCGCCAAAACCGGCAGCTTCGCTGTCATCGTACACTTCGCGCGGCTCACCGTCGTCCACGGCAGGGAAATCGTCGCCGAAACCGGCAGCTTCGTCCCCGCCAAAACCGGCAACTTCCTCCTCGCTGGTTCCGGGGAGTTCTTTCTCAACCTGAAGATCGCTCAGATCCTCCGTTGCAAACACCGGCACAAGGCAGGTGCAGATGACCGCAAGCGCCAGACAAAGCGCAAAAACACGCTTCACCAGCCTATCTTTTTTTCCGTGATGATTTTTCCGCACAGTGGAGCCCTCCCTGCATCATAGTATTTTTGGCAAAACCGGAGGAAAAGATATCCAACTTTTGTCGGTTTTCTTTCCCTTGGCAGGTTATTTTTACCAGACACATCATTATCGTAATTATAGCATGTATATCCAGTATTTTCAATAGTGAAATTTTATTTTCCCTTCCCCTTTTCAGACAAAATATTCTGCGATATACAGCACGTTATGAACCGCCGTAATATCATTACGGGGAGTAGAACAGTCCGACTTATCCGCACGCCCGCCGCATTGTTATATCACGCAGTTTTGTGTTGTATCTTCGCAGTTTCACTCTCTATAATACATGAAACGCAGATTCCTTTCACTTTTTTTCGGGATTTTTTGAAAAAAGTTTTCGGAGCCCTCTCAGTCAAAGCCTGACGGCTTTGCCAGCTCTCCCAAAGGGAGAGCCAATTGCGGCTCGACCTTCAGCGGCATTTACCACCCAAAAGCCTGCCCAAAGCTCCCGTTTCCCTTGCAGATGCGTTGGCTCCCCCCTCGGGGGAGCTGTCGAGCGAATGCGAGACTGAGAGGGCGTGCCCCACCAAAAAGCGCCCCCATCACTCAAAAGAGCAATGGGGGCGCTTTACCATATTACAATGGATTCCGCTTACTCAGCCTTGGGGGCTTCGGGAGCCTTTGCTTCCTCAGCCTTTGCGGCGGGCTCTGCCGGAGCGGCAGGAGCGGCAGCGGGCTTCGGAGCCTGCTTCACCACGGGCTTGGGGGGATTCGGATCGTCCTTCAGCGGGAAAAGGATGATGTGCTTGGGGCACTTCTGGGCGCACATGCCACAGCCCTTGCACTTGTCGTAGTCCACACGGGCCACGCCGTCCACAACGTGGATGGCATCAAACTTACAGGTGCGCTCGCACATGCCGCAGGCAATGCAGGAGGTGGTGCACAGCTTGTTTGCCACAGCACCCTTATCCTGATTGGAGCACATGACCACGGGCTTGCGGGGGCCGCCTGCGTCGATCATAATGACGTGCTTGGGGCAGATGTTGGCGCAGGCACCACAGCCGGTGCACTTGTCCTTGTCCACCTTGGCCACGCCGTCCACAATGTGGATGGCATCGAACTTACACACCTTGGTGCAGTCGCCCAGGCCGATGCAGGCAAAGGTACAGGTCTTGGGGCCGCCGTACAGGGTGGCAGCAGCGGCACAGGTCTGGATGCCCTTGTACTCGTAGCTGGGCTTGCAGTGCTCGGAGTTGCCCTGGCACTGGACCACAGCCTTCTTCTCCACAGCGCTTGCCTCGCCGCCCATGATCTTGGCAATGGCGGCAGCAGCCTTGGGGCCACCGGGGGCGCACTTGTCGCAGGGAACGCCGTCCATAACAACGGCCTTTGCGTAGTCGGCACAGCCGGCGTAGCCGCAGCCGCCGCAGTTTGCACCGGCCAGGCAGGCAGAAACTTCTTCAATACGGGGGTCTTCCTCAACCGCCATGAACTTTGCGGCCAGCACCAGAACAACGGCACCGATCGCGCCCACGATGGTACAGAGGATCACAGCAGATACAATATTCATAATCCTGTTCCTCCCTTACAGCGTCACGTTGAACAGGTTTTCGACGAGGCCGCCGAAGCCCATAAAGGACAGGCTGGTGATGGCTGCTGCGATCAGGGTGATGGGCAGGCCCTTGAAGGGTGCCGGGGGATCGCAGGCTTCCACGCGCTTGCGCACGCCGCTGAACATGACCATAGCCAGCATAAAGCCGACACCTGCACCCACGGCACAGACCAGAGCCTCAATGTAGGCAGCGGCAAAGCCAAGGGTAGCAACGTCTGCGCCGTAGTCGTCCACGACCAGAATGGTCACGGCCAGCACGCAGCAGTTGGTGGTGATCAGGGGCAGGTAAACGCCCAGAGAATTGTACAGTGCAACAACATACTTCTTCAGGAAGATCTCGATGAACTGCACCAGCACTGCAATGACCAGGATGAACACGATGGTCTGCAGGTAGCCCAGGTCAGCGGGGTTCAGAATGAAGATCTGGATGGGGAAGGTGACAGCCGTTGCCACCAGCATAACAAAGATAACAGCGCCGGACATACCAATGGAGGAATCCAGCTTCTTGGAAACGCCCAGGAACGGGCAGATACCGTAGAACTTCACCAGCACGTAGTTGTTCACCAGGATCATGCTGAAGAAGATCGCAGCAAGTTTGACTAACATCTTATTCTGCCTCCTTCTTCAGGTTGTCGAGGTCGCAGCAGCTCTTGCGCTCGATGCGGGCATCCAGCTTGCCTTCCAGCCAGACGCAGCCGGCCATCAGCACGCCGTAGCAGAAGAATGCGCCGGGAGCCTGGGTCATAATGCTCATCTTGGCCATGCTCTCGGGCAGGACCTGGAAGCCCAGCCAGGTGCCGCTGCCCAGGATCTCACGGATGGAGGCCATCAGCACCTCAGTGAGGGTGTAGCCGATGCCCATGCCGATGCCGTCCAGTGCGGAATCCACCACATTGTTCTTGCAGGCAAACATCTCGGCACGGCCCAGAATGATGCAGTTGACAACGATCAGGGGCAGGAACACGCCCAGTGCGGTGTACAGGCTGTCCATGTAGGCGTGCATCACCATCTGAACGATGGTCACGAAGCCTGCAATGATGACGATGTAGCAGGGCAGATGGACTTTAGCGGGGATCACGTTGCGCAGCAGCGAGATCAGGATGTTGGAGCACACCAGCACGAAGGTGAAGGCTGCGCCCATGCCCAGCGCGCTGGAAACTGCCGTGGTAACAGCCAGGCAGGAGCAGGTGCCCAGAACCAGACGCAGAACGGGGTTTTCTTTGATGATGCCGTTGGTAAGGATGCTTACCTTGGACTTGTTTTCGCTTGCCATTTCTTACCAACCTCCTTTATGCCAACTCGTTGTAGCAGTTGATGCAATCGTTGATGGCGGCAAACAGAGCCTTAGAGGAAATGGTTGCGCCGCTGTATGCGTCGTAGCCCTGGCCCAGGGTGATGTTCTGGGTGCCATCCATGCCATCGAACTGAGCAAGGAAGCTGTCGGTGGCAACGTTGCTGCCGATGCCCTTGGTCTGGGTAGAAGCGTCCACCCAGATGCCGGTGACAGTGCCGTTGGTATCGAAGCCGATGATGACGGACAGGATGCCGCCGTCAAAGCCCTTTTCCTCAGCCTTGATGGCCAGGGAGCCGTCGGTGGCCTTTACAGCACCGGTGATGTTCTCGGTGGTGTAGTCGGTCACTTCCTCCAGATCGGAGGCGCTGGAAACGGTGGGCATCACGTCCACATAGGCAGCCAGCGTTGCGGCCTTCTGGTTTTCCTCAATGATGGGAGCCGTAAAGGAGTTGACCATGGCCAGCAGCAGGCTGACGATCAGTGCGATCACGCTCAGCACAACAACAGGCTTTACACTGGTCTCCCAGGAAGAATTCTTATTCATTTGCCAGCACCCTCCTTTGCTTTCTTTGCAGGCTTAACATAGCCGTAAGGAGTCTGACGGGTCCAATCGTTGATAAAGGGGACCCACAGGTTCATAAACAGCAGCGCGAAGGAAACGCCCTCGGCGTAGCTGCCCCACTGACGGATGGCGAAGGTGACGATGCCCAGGCACAGGCCGTAGATCAGCTTGCCCTTCAGGGTAAAGGGGCTGGTAACATAGTCCGTTGCCATGAACACAGCACCGAACATCAGGCCGCCGGACAGGATGCCGACCAGTGCGCCGTGCAGGCTGCCGGTGGAGATCAGGTAGAAGATAAACATGCTGCCGATGTAAGAAGCGGGGATGGCGATGCTGATGGTCTTGGTGGCCACCATATAAATCAGGCCCAGCAGGATGGCCAGAGCGCAGGTCTCGCCCAGAACACCGCCGTGCACGCCCATGAACAGATCCAGCAGGCTCAGCTTGCTGGTGTCAGCCACAGCCAGCGGGGTAGCGCTGGACAGCTGGTCAACCGCTGCATCGGGGAACACCCAATTGTTCATGGAACCGGCAAAGCTGATGAACAGCACGATACGGCCGACCAGTGCAGGGTTTGCAAAGTTCATGCCAATGCCGCCGAACAGCTGCTTGACCACGATGATGGCAACCAGGTCGCCAATGATGAGCTGGCCGATGGGCATGCCCACGGGCACGTTCATGGCCAGAATGATGCCGGTGACCACAGCGGACAGGTCGCTGATGGGGTTTGCCTTCTTCAGCAGCTTGCAGTACAGCCACTCAAAGGCCACGCATGCCACAACGGACACTGCGGTGACCAGCAGGGCACGCGCGCCAAAGATGATTGCAGAGGCCACCACACAGGGGCACAGGGCAACGATCACGTTGGCCATCAGGCTCTGGGTCGTTTCCTCACTGCGCAGGTGCGGGGAGGCCGAAACAATAAGCTTCGTATCCATTACTTATTGCCTCCTTTTTTGATTTCACCAAGGTAGAACGCCTTTGCCAGGCCCATCATCTGGGTGCAGGGGCGCTTTGCCGGGCAGACAAAGGTGCAGGAGCCGCAGTTGAAGCAGTAATCAACGTGCAGCTTGCCCAGCTCCTGAACGTCGCGGGCAGCGTAAGCCTGGTTGACCTCCACGGGCTCCAGACCCATGGGGCAGTACTCCACGCAGCGGCCGCAGCGGATGCAGGGGTTGACCTGCGGGGGCTCTGCAGCAGCGGCGCTGAGCATGATCAGGCCGGAGGTGGTCTTGGTGGTGGGGTAGCTCAGGTTCTCCACAGCGGGGCCCATCATGGCACCGCCGGCAACCACCTTGCCCAGCTCCACGCCGCCCTTGATGCCGGCAGCGTTCAGAACATCCTCGTAGGCAGTGCCCACGGGAACGATCAGGTTCTGGGGCTTTGCGCAGGCATCGCCGTCCACGGTGATGCAGCGGCTGACCACCGGCATACCGGTAGCCAGGTACTTGCCCAGGGTGGAAACAGAGGTCACGTTCATCACGATGGCACCTGCATCTGCGGGCAGACCGCCGTGCGGCACCTCGCGGCCCAGGCACTTCTCGATCAGGATCAGCTCTGCGCCGGTGCCGTAAACACTGGGCAGTGCCTTGACCTCGATGGCGGGCTTGTCTTTGGTCTTCTGGTTCAACAGCTCGATGCACTCGGGCTTGTTGTTCTCAATGCCGATGATGCACTTCGGGATGCCGGTATACTTCAGCACGGCCTCGATGCCGCGGACGATATCATCGCTGCAGTTCAGCATCTCCTGCGTGTCGCTGGTCAGCCAGACTTCACACTCGGAAGCGTTGATGAGCAGGGTGTCCACGGTCTGCTTGGACTGCAGCTTGACATCGGTCGGGAAGCCTGCGCCGCCCAGACCCACCAGGCCGCACTCACGCACGGCTGCCAGGAAGCTGGCCTTGTCGGTGACCTCGGGTGCCTTCACGGCAGGGTCCACGGTCTGCTTGCCATCGGTCTTGATGACAACAGAGTCGCACATCCGGCCATTGGAGAGACGGAAGGGTTCCACAGCGGCCACGGTACCAGAAACACTGGAGTGGATATTTGCAGAGACAAAACCGCCTGCCTCACCGATCTTGGTGCCAACAAACACTTCGTCGCCCTTTTTGACCAGGGCTTTCGCCGGAGCGCCGATGTGCTGGCTCATCAGGATGCGTACCTGCGCGGGCAGAGGCATCGGAACTGGTTTGCTTGCAGCGGTTGCCTTGTCATGCGGCGTATGCGCGCCAAGCGCCGCACGTTTCAGCTTGTTCAACATGGAATAAATCCCCCATTCTGCTTGAATTGCCACCCCTGCCCTCATGCGGGCGCACTGCGGCAGGGACAGCAGCTGCTTAACACAGTTATTGTATCATTTTACAGCCGGAAGTTCAACGACAACAGCACCAAAATGATGCAATTTCCTCAATTTTCTTTGCCATTTTTAACGATTAGTCGTATCTAACCAATTGTTTTTTTATTAACAACCACCAACTTCACGCAACTTTACTACCGTTTGCCTTTCTGCCGGGATTATGGTATACTGTTGCTAATGACCCTGCGGAACGTCCCCTGCTCCGCATTTGAACGACCGGGCCATGCCCGCCAAGGAGGATCGGATACCATGAAAGTTCTCAAAGCTCTGCTTGCCATCTTCACGTTCTTAGCCGCCGCACTCACCTGCACGCTTCTCTTTGTGCAGGACAGAAACGCCCCCCACTATATTAAGATCTACGAGAACGAGCAGTAAGCAGTTTCTCTGACAAACAAGATCCCCCGGAAAGCGGCCCGCGCCGCCCTCCGGGGGATCTTTATGCTTTATGTTTTCTTTACTCTGTATCGGGGAACGCTCAGTTCACGTCGAACAGGCAGACCAGCTGATAGACTGTGCCATTTTCCGTTTTGACAAACGCCACACCGATTCTGTCTGCCAGATTGTATGCGCTGGTATCTTTGAACAGCACATCATACTTGGCACTGCCCTTCACCGCCGGGTTGCCACTTGTCAGACCAGGAATCACATTCTTATCCGTCAGGCCAACTACGATCTTCGCATTGCCGCCCATTTTTGCGACAATTTTCTGATACTCTTCTGCGTAGGTAACGGACTTCTCACGGTTTTCCAGCCAGTTGTTCAGCAGTTCTTTTGTGATCTCGCTGTACTTTGCACTGTAATACACCTGACCCAGACCCTCCTTGGAGTCTGCTGCCATGTGATTCACAGTGTCAACCACGTTAGCAGTATCGATATCCGGGATAACCTTATCCGGGTCGGTGGTGCCGTCGCAGGCGGTCAGCATTGCCAGTGCCAGAACACCGGCCAGAACAAGTGCCAGAACTTTTTTGAAACGTTTCATTGCAATGCCTCCTTGATTTTATTTAATCGTTATCTTCACACCCGAGCAGGAATCTTATGTAGGCAAAGGTGCGCTCCTGCCCCAGATCCCGGACCATCAGCAGCAGCTTTTCCAGCAGTGCCCTTGTTTCGGGATGGAGCAGATAGTGATCCTTGCTCTTTTCATAATACTGCCACGGGGATGCGTCGGTGTACTTGTCGCCCAGATAGATCTGGCTGGCCGCCACGCGGTCGCAGACCATCTCGCAGACATAGCGCAGGGGCATTTTCATGCCGCCCAGGCCGGATTTGTTGGTTGTGTAGTCGATCCAGTATTCCAGATGGTGCTTGTTGCGGCCCTTATGGTGGAGCCATGCCGAGGAATAGCCCCGGGCGGCGCGCTCTGCCTCGTTGGGGCTGTGGTCGCCCTGATAGTAGATGCAGCCCGGGATGAACTCGGTGGGGCTGTACTTGCTCAGGTCATGGGTCAGACCCTGCTGATAAAGGCCGCATTCAAAGCAATACTTCATCACCAGCAGTTTATGCCGGGTGATGGTCTCAAAGTGTCCCTTGATGTTCATTGGAGGGTACCTCCCCGGAATCTTACCGTTACCCTGCCCTCTTTCAACCTGCGCAGATCGCCGCTCTCTGAAAAATCCTCCCGGTCGCGGGTCAGGTTGGGGTTGTAATAGGGGTCATCCAGAATGTTTTCCTTGCCGTGGATGGTGTAGAGCCGCTGCTGCTCCGCCGCAAAGCGGGCCGCCTTGACGGGGTCTTTTTCATCCCCGCCCCGGCTCTTGCTCTCATAGTGGATGAGCTCGGCGTAGGGGGTCCAGGCAATGCGGTAGCCCGCATCCCGCACCCGCAGGCAGAAGTCCACATCGTTGAAGGCCACGGCGAACTGCTCGTCCAGCCCGTGCATCTCGTCATAGACGGCGGTCTTTACCAGCAGGCAGGCACCGGTCACGCCGGAGAAGTCCTGCACGGTAGAGGTGCGGAACAGATAGCCGCTGCCGCCCTTCTTCTTATACTTGTGGCTGTGGCCCGCGTAGCCGCCCAGACCGGTCACGATCCCTGCGTGCTGGATGGTCTCATCCGGGTACCAGAGCATGGCACCGCAGATCGCCGCGCCGCCGGGGTGGGCGCACTGCCGGAGCAGCTCCGTGAGCCAGTCGCCGTTTACCACTTCCACATCGTTGTTGAGCAGCAGCAGGTAGTCGCCCTCTGCCGCTTTCCGGCCAAAGTTGTTGATGGCCGAGAAGTTGAAGCCCTTGCCCGGGTAGGTGACCACCTTCAGGCCATCGTACCGCTGCCGGGCCTTCTCGTAATAGGCAAAGGTGGCCGGGTCTGTGGAGTTGTTCTCGATGACGATGACCTCGAACCGGTCCCAGGTGGTCTTTTTCCAGATGCTCTGCAGGCACTTTTCCAGATCCTCGGTGTGATCCTTGTTGGGGATGAGGATGCTCACCTTCGGCTCCCCCACAATGTCCCACCTGACCCGATAGGTGCTGGGGTACAGGCCATCCTCTATGGTACCGGTGCGGCCGGTGCGCTCCAGATGGTCGGCCAACGCCTTCTTTGCCGCTTTGGCAACGTAAGGCTTGGCATCGGTGCCGCCGGAGGTCGAGCCTTCGTGCACCCGCCAGTAGTAGAGCACCTGCGGCACATGGGCCGCGCCGCCCACCTGCTCAATGAGCCGGAGGAAAAGGTCGTGGTCCTGACTGCCATCACATTCGGGACGTTCCCCGCCCACCTGCTCGAACAGCTCCCGCCGGAACACGGCCAGATGGCAGATGTAGTTGCAGCAGAGTAGATAATCCGGGGCGTAATCGGGCTTGAAGTGGGCCACCAGCGGCTTTTCGATCTTTTTGGTAAAGAGGGCCTCGTCGCTGTACAGGAAGCCGTCCGGCTCCCCTGCCTCACGCAGCTGCCGGATCGCCTGACCCATGGTGTACATGGCGTGGGGCGCAAGGATGTCATCGTGGTCGGCCAGCGCCAGATATTCCCCCGATGCCAGTTCAGCGGCGGCGTTGGTGTTGGCCGCAATGCCCTTGTTTTCGATCTTTTTGTATACAATGTGTTGATATTTTGCCTGATATTCTCTTACGATATCCCCCACACTGCTGTGGGCGGCATCGGAGGCATCCGCCAGGCAGAGCTCACCATTGGGGGCGGTCTGGTTCACGAAGGAATCCAGAAACTGCCGCAGAAACACCTCAGGAGTATTATACAACGGTGTCAACACGGAAATCGTCGAAAGTTGGCAGTTTTCAAAATTTTTTCCTGCCATTTCGGCTCTCTGGGCTTCCAGCACCTTTTTTGCGGGCAGGTAGCGGGCCTTTTTGCCAAAGCACCGCCGCCTGACAAAGCCCGCGCCCCGGGCCAGCATGGTGCCCAGCCCCTCGTCCTTTGTCAGCTGGACCGCATAGCCTGCCAGCTCTCTGGCACGTTTCAATCGCACATTCATGGCTCAGGCCTCGCCGCGCTGGGTGGCCTTGTAGGCCGCGCAGACTGTCTCGGTATCGCCGTTCATTTTCAGGTGGCCGTGGCTCAGCCATGCCACCTTGCTGCACATCCGCTCGATCTGCTCGATGGAGTGGGACACCAGAATGACGGTGGTGCCGCCTGCCATCAGTTCCTTCATCCGTTTTTCGCATTTCTGCTGGAACAGGAAGTCACCCACCGAGAGCACCTCGTCCGCGATCAGGATATCGGGCTTGGTGATGGTGGCAATGGCAAAGCCAATGCGGGCCACCATGCCGGAGGAGTAGTTTTTCAGCGGTACATCCAGAAAGTTCTGCAGCTCGCTGAACTCCACGATCTCGTCGAACTTCTCGTCCAGATACTTGGGCGAGAACCCCAGCACCGTGCCGTTGAGGTAGATGTTCTCCCGGGCGGTCAGGTCCATATCAAAGCCCGCACCCAGCTCGATGAGCGGAGCGATGGTGCCGTTGACGGTGACCTTGCCCTTGGTGGGCTTGTACACGCCCGCAATGGTCTTGAGCAGGGTGGATTTGCCCGAGCCGTTCAGGCCCACCAGACCGTAAAAATCGCCGGGCATGATGTCCAGGCTCACGTCCTTCAGGGCGTAAAACTCGTCGTACTGCAGGCGGCCCTGCACCATGGCCAGCAGATATTCCTTCAGGCTCTCGTGCTTTTCGGTGGAGAGGTTGAAGCACATGGACACGTTGTCCACTTTGATGATCGGTTCCATTCTTCTCCCCTCCTTAAATATGCAGCACAAAACGATCCTGCGTTTTGCGGAACATGTGCACGCCCACCCACATGGAGACCACTGCGCAGATGCCGCAGACCGCAAACATGTTGAGGTCCAGCGGGATGCCCCACATCAGGGTGCGGCGGAAGCCGGTGATATACCAGTACATGGGGTTCAGCTTGATGATCTGCTGCATGTTGAACCCGCCGATGGAAAAGGTCATCTGAGTAGGGTCATAGAAGATGGCGGAGAAGTAGAGCAGCGCCGTGATGAACACGCTCCAGATGTGCATGATGTCCCGGAAGAACACCGTTGCCGCCGCCAGGAACAGACCCACCCCCAGGCTGAAGAAGAAGAGGGTGATGAGCGGGTAGAGCGCTTCCAGAAGGGTCAGGTGGAAGGGCGCGCCGGTAAAGATCATCACCAGCAGCAGGGCCACAAAGCTGAACACGCAGTTCACCATGGCAAAGCAACACTTTTCCAGCGGGAAGATATACTTGGGGATATACACCTTTTTCAGCAGGGGGGCGGCGCTGAGCACGCTGCTCATGCTGGAGGAGGTGGCCTCGTTGAAGAAGTTGAAGAGCAGCTGACCGCACATCAGGAACACCGGGAAGTTGTCGATGCCGCTGCCCCGCATATCCATCAGGCTGCTGAACACAGCCCAGTAGACCAGGCACATCAGCAGGGGGTTCAGCACGCTCCACAGTACACCCAGCACGCTGCGGCGGTATTTCAGCTTGAAATCACGGCTGACCAGATTCCACAGCAGATAGCGGTAGCGCCAGAAGCCGTTGAACATTCCTTTCAGTTTCGCCACGGGCTATCACCACTTTTCAAAGAATTCAAACTTCTGGGCTGCAAAGGGCTCATGCAGCTTGTCCTTTGCGCTGGTCTTGTGCTCACAGCCGCAGTCGGGCCACTGCACGTTCACGGTGGGGTCATCGTAGGGGATGCCGCCCTCGCTGGTGGGGTCATAGACATCGGTGCACTTGTAGCAGAACTCGGCCACATCGCTCAGCACCAGGAAGCCGTGGGCAAAGCCCTCGGGGATGTAGAACATCTTCTTGTTCTCCTCGCTCAGGGTCACGCCCACCCACTTGCCAAAGGTGGCGCTGTGGGGGCGGCAGTCCACGGCAACATCATAGACCTCGCCCTTGGTCACACGCACCAGCTTGCCCTGGGTGTGATTCTTCTGGAAATGCAGGCCGCGCAGCACGCCGCGGGTGGAGCGGCTCTGGTTGTCCTGCACGAACTCCTTGTCGATGCCGGCAGCAGCAAACTGATCCTTCTGGTAGGTCTCCATAAAATAACCGCGGTCATCACCAAACACCTGCGGCTCAATGACCACAACACCGGGGATCTCGGTCTCAGTAAATGTAAACTTGCCCATATTTCTTTTTCCTCTCTGTTTTCTTTCAGAAAATTTTGTCTGTTTGTTGTATATGGAAAAGTCCTTGCGGGCTTTTGCGCGATTTTCAGACGGCTCGTTTCCTGTCAAGCCCACCCTCTCCGTCAGCGCTGCGCGCTTCCACCTCTCCCAAAGGGAGAGGCAACGCATCTCCTGGATCCAGCTGCTGACCATGAGCTACTATCGGCTCCCCCTTTGGGGGAGCTGGCGCAACAGCGCCTGAGAGGGCGAGGCCGTCAATGTCTCGCCTTCCGTTTCCTGCGGAGCTTCGCCCTCAGCCGCACCACGCCGAACGCCGCAAGGGCGGCCAGCACGGTGGCACCGACCGAGATGGCCAGCAGGCCGCCTGCGATCCTCTTCGGCCCCACATCCCGGGAGGCAGGCAGGGTGGCGTTGGCGCTCTTGGCCAGCAGTTCCTCCAGCCCGGTCACAGCGGCAGGCACCCGGACGCTGGCCGTTTCCTGCACGTCCCGCCCATGAATGGTATACACCGCATACACCGCCGGGTCAACCCCCAAGAGGTATCGTTCGGGCAGTTCCAGTGTGACCGACACATCCGCAGCGGTCAGGCCGTCGGCCAGCAGCAGCTTCACGCCCGGGTCAGAAACCGTCACCGTGCCCAGCGTGCTGCCGCCGCCCGCCACTTCCAGCTCCCCGGTCACGCCCTGGGCAGGGATCTCGGTGTAGCCGGTGTAGCGGGCAAAAGCATCGTCCAGCAGGGTGCGGACATCGTTGTATTTGTCGGTCTTGATCTGGCTCTGCATGGTCACGCAGATCAGCCGCACGCCGTTCTGCTCCGCCAGACAGACATAGCTGTACCGGGCAATGTTGGTGTAGCCGATCTTGGAACCCAGGATGGCCGGGATATAGTACCGGCTGGAGCTCACCCGCATTTTATCCTGCTGGTGGAAGTACCGGGTCACGGGCTGGACATTGGTCGGGCCCATGGTGTACATCTCGTTCCGGGTAAACAGGGTCTCGAACCCGGGCTGGGTCAGCGCCCAGCGCAGGATCTGCGCCATGTCATAGCAGCTGGTGTAGTGGTCCTCATCGCTGATGCCGTGGGGGTTGGCAAAGTGGGTGTGTTCCAGCCCCAGCTCCTTTGCCTGCGCGTTCATGGCGGCCACACCGCCCTCAATGGAGCCGCCGCCGAAGTATTCGGCCAGCAGGTTGGCCCCATCGTTGGCACTGGCCATCATGGTGGCATACAGGGCATCGGTCAGGGGCACTTCCTCCCCTTCCTGCAGGGCGATATGGCTGGAATCGGTGCCCGCCAGCGAGTAGACATCCTCGTGGCTGACCGTCAGCTTGACATTGTCCCACTTGCCCTGGGCCTTTTCACAGGCAAGGCCCAGCGTCATCACCTTGGTGATGGATGCCGGGTGCAGTTCCTCGTTCATGTTCTGCTGGGCCAGCACCAGACCGGTGTCGGCATCGATGATGCAGTACGCTTCCGTAGCCGTCAGTGCAGGCCCGGCAGCTGCCGCGCCCGGCGCAAACGCCGCCAGTGCGGTCAAAAGCACCGCACACAGCATGGCGATGTGTTTTTTCATTCCAGTTCCTCTATCTCAAGATATTATGATATAGTATACCACATTTTTATCCCTCTGAAAAGAGAAACCCTCAGTTCCACTCCCGGAGCACCGGCTGCAGCTGCTGTCCGTGCAGGGCAGCCTCCAGTGCAGCGGGCAGCAGGGTGAGATCCGCCTTCAGGCTCTGGGGTTTCTGCGCTGCATCGTCCTGTCCGTAGGGCACAAAGTAATAGTGCTTGCGCTGCATCAGCCGGGCAATGTTCTCCCCGGAAGCCCCCAGCCCATCGTTGGTGGAGACAGCCAGCAGCACCGGGCACCCGACTCGCAGCAGGCTTTTTGCCGCCAGCGTGACCGGCGTGTCGGAAAGGCCCGCCGCCAGCCGGGCCAGTGTGGTGCCGGTGCAGGGGGCCACCACCAGTGCCCGGGCCAGCTGCCGCGGCCCCAGCGGCTCCACATCCTGCAGGGTATCCAGCCGCGCCTTCCACTCATCCGCCCGGCCAAAGCGGGTGTTCAGGCCGGAGGCCGCATAGCTCATCACCGGCAGCAGCTCCCAGCCCTGCCGCACCAGCTGTTCAGCCTGAGCCACCGCCGCGCCCAGCGTGCAGAAGCTCCCGCAGACCGCAAACGCCACTGTCCCGCGCAATTGCCTTTTCATGGTGTTCCCTCCCTTTCCGCCAGGATCTCACAGACCGTCCGGGCCAGAGCCTCGCCCGCCGTTTCCGGTGCGCAGGCCGCAGGCAGGCTCAGGGCATGGATGGTCCGGTGCCCCAGCCGCCGGGCCGCGGCAAAGTCAGTGCCGCCCGGCTTAGATGCCAGATCCACGATCAGGCTCCCGGGCCGCAGGGCTGCCAGCACGGCTTCCGTCAGAACAGGGGCCGGGATGGTGTTCACCACCGTGTCAAAGACCGGAGCGGCCTGTTCCAGCCGGACCAAATCCACCGCCCGCAGGCTGAAACTCTCCGCCAGTGCCCGCTGGGCCGGCCGCCGCGCGGCCACCGTCACCTGTGCGCCCAATGCCGCCAGCCGTACCCCAAGCGCCTGCCCCACCGGCCCAAAACCGGCCAGCAGGATGGCGCTGTTCCAGAGCGTCCGCGTCCGCTCTGCCATCAGGATGCCGATGCAGCCCTCTGCTGTCGGGATGGCGTTGCAGAGGATCAGCTCCTCCCGGGCAAAGTAGTCCACCAGCTCCACGCCCGCCTCCGCCGCGATCTGCCTTGCCTGCGCCGAGAGCTTTCCGCCCAGCGCCAGCGCCCCCGGTTTTGCGGCCCGCAGCAGCTCCGCCAGCGGGGTGCGGCTCTCGTCCAGCGGCAGCGGCAGTAAGATGTAATCGGCCAGCGCCGTCTGCTCCGGCCCGCCCACCGCAAACCCTGCACGGGCCAGCGCCCGGCCTGCCGCCGCCAGCCGCGGGTCCGTTCCAATCACCGCAAATCGTCTTTGTCCATCCATTCCCGGCCCCTCCTCCCCATGGTCTGCGTCATCCTATGCCCATGGAGCACCGGGTGTGAAAAAGCCGCCGCTCTCCGTCAGGAAAGCAGCGGCGATTTGTTTTTTATGATATCGGCTTTTCGGTCAGAGCGGCGGGAGGGAATGGCTCCCGCTCCCCCCTGTTCGCAAGGAC
>OGOL01001309.1_pt1 | contig 23723 bp, 18 predicted proteins | sample 1552641 | NCBI WGS metagenome assembly OGOL01 (sample SAMEA2580140, study PRJEB22360) | human gut metagenome | biome: human gut; feature: human-associated habitat; material: faeces | place: Denmark | collected 2008/2010 | reverse complement strand
TTGTGTATTGCAAAAAACCGTAACCAGGGTTTCCGGGAACCCCGCCACTGAGCCATGGACGGCGAATTGGCGGCGGTTGCGTGCATGTTTATTACCTATATCAGAACATCTTAGAACTTCTTAATTTCAATACATCATATATGAGTTGACCACATGGCTAGATACAAAATTAACAGGATGCGCGGGGATTCGCTCATAAAAAAACGCCATGCAATTGGGAATCCCAAACGCATGGCGTTTCATAAACTCTAAACTTATTCTGCTTTTCCGATTGAAAGGAATCCATTGTCGTTCGACTGAAGCAGGAACGAAAGTCCAATCTTCTTCTTTGCTTCCTCGGTTGCAACATAGATCTCGCCAGTCTCAACCAGAGACTTCGCAATCTCAAGCACCTTATCCTTGAACATCATCATCTCACGACGATCTCTGGAGCTCAGTTTGAACAGATACTGGTTCTTTGAACTGATCAACAGGATACTGTAAGAATGTACGTTGTTCTTTGTCTCACGCATACCGGAACCGATCATACGGGAGTTCGCAATGATAATCTCTGCATTCTCATCCGGCAGGTACTCAGACAGGATCAGCTTGTAAATCTTCAGGTAATCTTCCTCCTGATCTGCACTGACTGGCATCTCAGCAACTGCAAATTCTACAACGGAATCTGCAAGTTTGATCGTACCACCCTCGTCGTTGATCACGGCTGTACTCTCCTTCGGAACGCACAGACGGAAGAACTTGTTCTCGATCACCTTCTGTCCACTCGTTGGCTGCTTGATAACAAGGTCTGTATACTTCTTCTCCAACATATTCATAGAGATAATCGCGCTGTCATCACCGGTCTCCGCAATCTCACACAACTCACGATACAAGTCTACGATATCCGGTGTGATATACGCTACCATCTCAACAATCTTCTTCACGGCAGGGACATATGCCTGTTTAGCACTCTGCATATAAAACTCGATCTGCTTGCTCATATCGCTTGTCTTGCCAGCCTTATACTCGATGACCTTGAACAGGTTGTCCTTATCGAAGTCCTCATATCCATTGTCGTAAGCTTTCTCAAAGTACTTGATACTCTTGATCTCGCCACGATAATTCTCATCTGCCTCCTGCTGCTGGTAGATCTTACCAAGCTCATAAGCAGCCTGATAGCTTCCCAGTCCAAGGGCTTCCAAAAATGCTTTCTCAATCTCATACGAATTTGCAATATAGAACACCTGACTCTGCTTGTACAAGGCAACCTTCAAAGCTGCCTGTCCGCTTCCGGCTTCTACGGAACGCTCCCATGTCTCCACAGAACGCTGCAAATCCTCGTTGCCAAGCTCCTGAATATCCTTGATATAAGCTTCTGCTTCCAGAATACCATTTGCCTGCGCTTCCTTGAAATACTCTAACGCCTTGATACCATCACGCTTCGTACGAAGCACACCATAGTAATAAAAACGTCCGAGATAGAATGCAACCCGTCGATGGCCGAGACGATGTGCGGTCTCGTACCAGTTGAGTGCCTTCATGTAATCCTTCATCTTCTGATCGTAAATGTTACCAAGCAGGAATGCCAGATCCGGATCTTTCGTCGCATCAAACAACTGCTTTGCGTAACTGATCGTCTTCTCGAGATCCTTATACGGTGAATCATCATCGTAATACAGCTCGATCAACAGATAACTTGCCTTAATACTACCAAGCTTCAATGCCTGCTTTGCAGCCGCCATCGCGCCCTCGTAGTCCTCTAAGTAATAGCAGTACAATGCCTCACTATAATACTGGTTATCCTTACGGTTCAAGCTCTGGTCACTAACCAGGGTTGGATCAACGAATGCGAACGAGTTCGCTGTCTCGAAAATGATCTCCTCGTACTGCTCGATGATCTCCATGGATGCACATACAAAACGCATACATGCAAGACGCTTACCCTGATAGAACGCAAAGGTTACAATACCCTTTTCCATCTCCTTGTGGTAGAACGTTGTGCAGATACCATCTGCATATTCTGTGATGTATGCTTTCAACTGTAATTCCTCGTCAAATGCATCGTTGCAATAACGAAGATAATTCTCCAATGTCTTTTTGGAATCTCTTGGAATACTGTCATAGCTTACATACATCGCAAAATCCTTGTAAGTAAGGCTTGGTGCATAATATTCCTCGTCCGTATCGCTGTTGATGGTCTTTACCCAGTCCTTAGGAAGCTTGTGGATATAACCATCAATCTGGTTATGTACATAGGTGTACTGATACTGCAAACGTGCCGGATCGATTGCTTTATACTTTGGTTCCTTGCCTTTCGCACGTCTTGCCTCTGCAATCTCTGTATACAGTTTGTCCTTCTCTTCGAACTCAATACTGTCTGTATGCTGACTTGCATAATCGACACGGTCATACGCAGCCTTTGCTTTCGTATCTCCCATATCTGCAAGCTTCTTGTACCACGACATTGCCTTCTCGTAATCCACCGGTACGACAAAATCACTCTTGTTTCCATACTGATCGATACGATTTAGACCATTCTCATAGATACTACCGAGATTCATGTACGCTGCCTTGATACCACACTCCGTTGCCTTCTCAAAGAATGTAATCGCCTTTGAGAAATTCTGAATATCCAACAACATCTGTGCGAGCTTGTAGATCATCTCGCCATCCTTACTCAAATTCGTATATTTCTCATAGTACTGTGTCGCCTTATTCAAATCCACATCGACAATACAGTTGCTATACTTTCCGGTCTCATACAGCTCCCCTAATATTTTCAAGGCATCCGTACCGAAATTCTTATAATTCGGATCCATGATTGCAATATCTACAATCTTTTCGAATATCTCTACGGCGTCCTCGGCATTTCCATTTTCCATCAGGTTGATTGCCTTATCATATTGAAGTTCTACGTTGCTCTTGGCTGACTTTTTCTTGCCGCCAAGACCGGACAAAAACGGAATCTTGCTAAAAAAACTGCTAAGCTTTCCCATCTGATATCCTCCTTTGTGGTCTTTCCCCCTGCATAATTATTTATATAATAACATAGTTAAAATTCTTATGCAACAAAGACTACTTGACAGATTCAATATAATTTTTCATTTCCTCGACAGCAACCTCCTCATCCGGTCCATTGGCTTCGATTTCAAGCGCATCCCCGTTACCGAATCCAAGGCTCATCATTCCCATGATGCTTTTCGCATTGATTCTCCGGTTCTGAGAATTGATTGTAATTTTACTCTCATACTTGCTTGCAATCTGCACGAGAACGGCCACCGGTCTTGCCTCTGCATCTGCTGGTAAATTCACAACGACTGTCTTACTGATCATTTTGGTTCCTCCTTAGCTCATTGGCTATATCACTTATTTTTTTCAATCTATGATTGACTCCGGATTTTCCAAGCGGTGGATTTAATTTCTTACCAAGCTCCACTAGACTCGTATCCGGTTCTTCCATACGCAGACTTGCGATCTCCCGCAAACGCTCTGGAAGATATTTTAATCCCTTTGTCTGTTCAATATACGTGATGTCTTCCATCTGCTTGACGGCAGCACTCACAACCTTGTTTAAGTTCGCAGTCTCACAATTTACACGCCGGTTGACGGAATTGCGCATGTCTTTTAAAATGCGTATATTTTCCATATCCATCAGGGACACATGCGCCCCCATGATATTTAACAGATCAACGATCATTGATCCATCCTTGATGTAAACCACGTAATATTTTTTGCGCTGGATCTGCTTCGGTTCGATTGAAAAATCACGAATCAGTCTGGCTAACATATCCGCCTGTTCCGCATGGTCACAGACGATCTCGAAATGATACCCCTTCTCCGGATCAGTCAGGGAGCCAGTTGCCAGAAATGCCCCGCGGATAAATGCCTGCTTACAGCAATTCCGTTCTACCAGAATCGGATTCACCGAAAGATAATCTCCATGATCCGTCAGCTTTAACATCTGTCTGCCCTCTGGTGTGTTAATATCCACATCCAGAAGTGCAGTAAGCTTCGTGATTTTCTCCTGTAAGATCGTGTTTTCCCCGCGCATCGTCCAGACACCATCCCGGTATTCACCGGACATTGCGATCATAGCAGCAAGCTCTGCCATCCGGCAATGTCTGCCTGTGCTGATATGGGAAAGCAGTTCCGCTTTCACCTTTGATGAAAACGACATACCTACTCCCCTTTCACAATACGGTCTTTGCCAATATCTCTATGATACAGACGTACTGTATACGGAAGCTTCTCCAATGTCTCGTACAGTGCATTTGCCACTGTCACAGAGCGGTGTTTTCCTCCGGTACATCCCACGGATATCACTAACTGATTTTTACCCTCTTTCAGATAATTGGGAATCAGAAACTCCAGCATATCTGTGAGCTTCTCCATAAATGCCGGATATTCTTTGCAATCCTTCACCATATCAGAGACCGGTTTATCATTTCCTGTCTGCGGGCGAAGCTCCGGAACATAATATGGATTCGGCAAAAAACGTACGTCAAATACAAGGTCGGAATCTCTCGGGATTCCATACTTGAATCCAAAGGACATCACAGTCACAATAATGTTATTATACTGTTTGCCCTCCACAAATATCTTCTCAATCTCATGCTTTAACTCTCTTGTAAGCAGATTGCTCGTATCGATAATATAATCCGCACGCTGGCGCAAAAACTCGATCTTCTCGCGTTCCTTGACGATGCCTTCGTTGATCCTGCCATGCTTGGACAGCGGATGCGCTCTTCGCGTCTCCTTATATCGCTTTACAAGCACCGGTTCATTGGCATCAAGGAAAAGAATCTCGTAAGTAAAGTTACGCTTTTTCAAAGTCTCCAGACACACGGACATCTCACCGAGTGCCTGCCCGCTTCGGATATCCACACCGATAGCGACATTGTCGACCTCAAGCTTATCATCATGCGCAATCTCTGCGAATTTTTCAATTAACATGACCGGAAGGTTATCAACGCAGAAGAACCCCATATCTTCTAACATCTTCAACACCGTTGATTTTCCTGCTCCGCTCATTCCTGTTACAATTACAAATCTCATCGGATTATTCTTACCTCCGGTTCCAACATCACACCGTACTTCTCATTTACAACTTCCTGCACATGCTGCATCACTGCCAGCACATCTGCACTGCTTGCCTGTTCCACATTCACAACAAACCCACAATGCTTCTCCGATACCATCGCACCGCCGACCCGGTATCCACGCAATCCACTGTCATCAATCAGCTTCGCTGCAAAATACCCTTCCGGACGTTTAAACGTCGATCCTGCACTCGGATATTCGAGCGGCTGTTTACTTCGTCTCGCCTCCGCCAGTTCATTCATCCGGTCAAGAATTGCTGTCTTATCTCCGTGTTCCAGTGTCAATCCGACACCAACCACGATTTTATCTGCATCGATGATGCTATGGCGATAAGCAAACTCCATCTCATCACAAGCATAGCTTCGAAGTGTGCCATCCATCGACAGCACCTCCACATACGATACGATATCCTTCATCTCACCACCATAGGCGCCTGCATTCATCACAATCGCGCCACCGATGCTTCCCGGTATACCTGCAGCGAACTCCATGCCTGTAAGTCCCGCCTCATATGCCAGATTCGCCACGCGCGCCAGAATCGCTCCTGCCTGCGCATACACGGAAGTCCCATCCACCCGGATTTCACTCATGGCACTGCCAATCTGGATAATCAAGCCATCATATCCGGCGTCTGTAAACAGGACATTACTTCCATTTCCAAGTACACAATAATCAAGCTTGTGTTCCTTGCAATACGCGATCAATGTCTGGATTTCAGCCGTATTTTTCGGCATTGCAAAATACTTTGCCGCCCCGCCAATGCGAAATGTCGTATGCTTGCACATCGGCTCCTGCTCCAATATTTTAATCTCTTCTATCTTCAAACTCATACGTTCCTCACAAAAATAAACATAAAAAAGCCCATAAGCTCTGCTTTATCATAGCTTATGGGCAAAATTTATTCAATGTGTAAATATATAGAAAAATACTAAGGAAAACTGCTTCCCTTCGTCATTTTCACGATTAGGCATCACTAATCGTTCATAATCGCACAGGCTCCACCATACATACCGGCATCATTTCCAAGTGTTGCAAGTGTGAACTTCGTGTTCTTGCATGCGTGGAATGCATACTCCTTGAAATATTTCTCTGTTGTATCTGTGATGATCGTACCTGCCTTGGATACACCGCCACCAATAACAAAAACCTCTGGATCAACCACACATGCGATCTGTGCCAATGCTTTGCCAAGGCACTTTCCATGTCTGTCTACGATCTCAGCTGCAAGCTCATCGCCCTGCTTTGCTGCATCGAACACTTCCTTTGCAGATACATACTGTACGTTGCGAAGTGCAGATGGACGATCCGTTGTGTTGAGCAATGTATTTGCCATTCTTACGATACCAGTTGCAGATGTGTACTGCTCCAGACAACCCTTTCTGCCACATCCGCAAACCTCTGTCTCATCATCGTTCACCTGAATATGTCCGATCTCACCGCCAGCACCATTCACACCGGAAAGCATCTTTCCGCCTAAGATGATACCGCCGCCAACACCGGTTCCAAGTGTTACCATAACGATGTTACTGAAGCCTTTTCCACCGCCCTGCCACATCTCGCCGAGCGCTGCCATATTTGCATCGTTACCAACCTTGACTGGAAGTCCGATAATCTTGGATAACTCATCTGCTGCATTGAAGATTCCCCATCCAAGGTTTACACAACGAAGAACGGTTCCATCTGCCTTGACTGGTCCCGGAACACCCATTCCGATACCCTTTACTTCGCTCTTGTCAATCTGCTTTTCTGCAAGCTTATCCTCGATGGATGCTGCGATATCGCCTAAGATATACTTTCCGCCCTCATCGGTGCGTGTTGTGATCTCCCACTTGTCAACCATCGTTCCTTCTGCTGTGAAAAGTCCGATCTTAACTGTTGTTCCTCCGATATCTACACCAAATACATACTTTGCCATCTTCCTCTATATCCTCCTTATTTCTCTTAGACATTATGTGAATTTTTCGCTATATTCTGTGTTACACGGTTATACAATTCCTGAGCCGCATTGTATCCCATCTTCTTCTGTCTGTGGTTGACAGCTGCGGCCTCTACGATAACCGCAATATTTCGTCCCGGTCGAATCGGAATCGAATGACTGACGATCTTATTTCCGAGAATCTCTGTATACTGATCCTCCAGTCCCAGACGGTCATAGTTCGCATCCTTATCCCACTCTTCCAGATTCACGATCAGGTCGATGCTCTGTGTATGCTTGACACACTCTACACCGAACATACTCTTGACATCGATAATTCCGATTCCTCGAAGCTCGATAAAATGTCTCGTAATATCCGGAGCCGTACCGATCAGCGTCTCATCCGAAACCTTCTTGATCTCTACAACATCATCCGATACAAGACGATGTCCACGCCGAATCATCTCCAGAGCCGCCTCACTCTTACCAAGGCCACTGTCTCCGGTAATCATGACACCCTCACCATATACGTCCAGCAAAACCGCATGAATGGAAATACGCGGTGCAAGCTCCACATGCAGCCACTTTACAACCTCATGCACGAAGTCAGACGTCGTCTCGGAAGTATCAGTCAGAATTGGGATTCCACATCGTTTTCCGGTCTCGATGATATAATCATATGGCTTGATATTACGGCAGAAGATCAGACACGGAATCTTGAATGCAAATAACTTCTCAAATATCTGGATATTCTCTTCCTCTGTATGCATATTCGAAATATACGCAAACTCTACATTTCCACATATCTGAATACGTGCGGAATCAAAATGTTCAAAAAAGCCCGCCAGCTGGACTGCCGGACGGTTCATATTTGGATCTTTGATCAATATATGATCGGTATCAATTTCAGGCGTATGATTGATCAGATTCATCTTTTGAATCAATTGTGTCACACTTACGCTATATTCTTCTTCCATGCCCTCTTACGTCTCCTTACTTATTTTGAAAAAATGGGCTGTCGCAGACGCAACAGCCCTTTGCTATTTTACTCTTCATCCTCAGACTCAGACGCTACTTCCTGATACTTCTCAAGAATGAGACTCTGGATTTTGTCTCTTGTCTCAGAATTGATCGGATGTGCAATATCCCGATATTCACCATCCGACGCCTTTCGACTCGGCATCGCGATAAACAATCCCTTCTCTCCTTCAATTACCTTGATATCATGTACTACAAATACATCATCAATTGTAATCGAAACAACTGCGCGCATCTTGCCTTCTTTTGTAACCTTACGTACCCTTACATCTGTGATTTGCATATTAGTCCCCCTTTTACGCAACTCTTTTTGTGAAATTATAATGCGTATCTAAAATTCTTCTCAACGATGACCTTAATCTCGTTTGGATCTCCTGTATGTACTGTATTTGCACGAAGTGTATCACGGCTCTCCACGATACAGTTCTCAATATAACAGTTATCCCCGATATGTACATCATTCAGAATAATAGAATTCTTGATGACACAGTTATTACCGATATAAACTTTTTTGAAAAGAACGGAATCCTCTACCGTACCATTGATGATGCTTCCGCTTGCGATCAGGCTGTTGCTGACAGCTGCATCTCCATTGTATTTTGCTGGTGGTAAATCCTCCACCTTGGAATATACATCCGGATGCTGACGGAAGAAGTAATCACGAATATCCTTCTTCAGGAAATCCATATTGGTCTTGAAGTAAGAATCAATCGTACCGATATTTCTCCAGTAAGAATCCAGCTTATATGCATAAATCTTCTTTACGTTCTTGTAACGAACAAGAATGTCATTTACAAAATCGCTTCTGCCTTCTGCAGCACATGCCTCCAGCAACTCAATCAACTGACGACGTCTTACAACATATACACCGATGGATGCTGTATTTGTCTCTGCCACGATTGGCTTCTCCTCAAAGCTGATTACACGATTATCATCTGCAAGCTTTACAACACCGAAACGGTTGATATCATCCTCGCCCGGCTGGATATCCTTACATACAACTGTGATATCTGCACCTGTTGCGATATGCTCTTCCAGTACCTTATTATAATCCAGCTTGTACACTGCATCACCACTGGCAATAACTACATATGGCTCATGCGCTGATTTCAGGAAACTGATATTCTGATACAACGCATCTGCAGTTCCCTTGTACCAATAGCTGTTTGTCGCTGTGATTGTTGGTGTAAACAGATAAAGTCCACCCTGTTTTCTACCGAAATCCCACCACTTGGAAGAATTCAAATGCTCGTTCAACGAACGTGAATTATACTGTGTATAAACAGCTACCTTCTGGATATGGGAGTTTGTCATGTTGGAAAGTGTGAAATCGATTGCACGATAGCTTCCCACGATTGGCATAGCTGCAACTGCTCTCTTTGCAGACAGCTCTCCCATTCTGCTGCTATTTCCACCTGCTAAAATAATACCGATTGCTCTCATTCTACTCACCTGCCTTTATAATACTAGACCCACTCTTTAACAATCCATCCGGATATTCGTCAATGGTTGTCTCACCAAAGATGGCAACGTTCTTACCAATCTTAACGCCTGCCGGAATTACGGAATTCTCTCCGATTGTTACAAGACCATATGAGTAGATATGTGGTGCAAGTTCATTTGGAACTTCCTCGCCGACACCAAGTTCTGCGTTGTCTCCAATATGAACACCCTCTGCGATAATTGCCTTGTCCATAACGACACCGTCACCAATCACTGCACCATTCATAATAATGGAATTCTTGATTACAGCGCCCTTTCCGATCGTAACGCCGGAACCGATAACGGAATGCTGTACAGTACCGTAAACTTCCGTTGCCTCACCAACGATACTCTCTGTCACAGATCCTTCCGGATCAATGTACTGTGGTGGAAGCTGATCGCTCTTTGTGTAAATTCTCCAGAACTCCTCGTAGAGATTGAACTCTGGGATAATATCTACGAGCTCCATATTTGCTTCCCAGTAAGAACCAAGTGTTCCTACATCCTTCCAATAGCCCTTGTACTCGTAAGCACAGATCTTACTTCCACGCTCATGGCAGTATGGAATGATATGCTTACCAAAGTCACAGGATGGCTGATCTTTCAGTGCTGTCAAAGCCTCACGAAGCACCTTCCAGTTAAATATGTAAATACCCATAGACGCTTTGTTGCTGCGTGGATGCTCCGGTTTTTCTTCAAACTCCTGAATACATCCGGTATCGTCTGTGATAACAACACCGAAACGGCTTGCTTCCTCCATTGGTACCTGATAGGTTGCCAATGTGATATCGGCCTTGCTTGTCTTGTGATAGTCAAGCATCGCCTCATAATCCATCTTGTAGATATGATCTCCGGAGAGAATCAGTACATAGTCTGGATTGTAGTAGTCAATATACTCAAGATTCTGATAGATTGCGTTCGCAGTACCTGTATACCACTGGCTGTTTGCACTCTTCTCGTATGGAGGAAGTACGGTTACACCACCAATACTTCGATCCAGATCCCATGGGATACCGATACCGATGTGCTGATTGAGCCGGAGTGGTCTATACTGTGTCAACACGCCGACAGTATCAACCCCCGAATTAATACAGTTGCTGAGTGGGAAATCAATAATCTTGTATTTTCCACCAAATGCAACCGCCGGCTTAGCAAGCTTAGAAGTCAAAACGCCCAGACGACTTCCCTGTCCGCCTGCTAAAAGCATAGCTATCATTTCTTTTTTAATCATAATGTCACCCCTTTTAGCATAATATGTTTGTATTATAGCATTAAACCTAAAAAAGTGAAACACTTTTAGGCAATTTTTATAATTTTTTCTTAAAAAAGCTCATTGGAATGGTAAATAATACTAAATTTTACATTTTTTTACACATTCATCGTCTCTGCAACACGTTTCATCGCCTTTAAGAACGGTAAAAAGTCCACCTCCAGAGACGCTGCAAGCTTGATATCATCCTTTTCCTGCAGCACTTTGCCGAGGCGTCCGACTGCGGACGCCATCCTGCCTTTGTCAATTCTTTGTTCATCCCGGTTAATCAGATCCTCACAGTTATTAAACACTTCGATCTCCCAGTTGATTCCCTGAATCACCAGATTGAACAGCTCGTCCGTATCGGACTGCCGGTTGTGTCTGAGTTCTGCAATCAGTGTCTCCGTTCCGGGAATGATAGTTGCACTGTAGTTGTATAGCTCCTTTAGTAAATCCTGTTGTGCAGATGCCTTATCACTCATTCAAAACTTCCTCCTGTCTACGACTCACTATTTTTCGTCACAATCTCTGTCAGGGAAGACGCAAGCCCTGCAATACCGGAAATCTCACTCGGAATAATCAGCTTCGTTGCTTTTCCGTCTGCTGCCTTGGCAAATGCCTCAAGACTCTTCAATGTAAGAACCGCCTGATCTGGTGCAGCTTCATTCAGGAACTTGATACCATCTGCGTTTGCCTGCTGTACTTTCAGGATTGCTTCTGCCTCACCTTCGGCACGGCGGATGGTTGCTTCCTTTGTCGCCTCTGCACGCAGAATTGCGGACTGCTTTTCTGCCTCTGCGGAAAGAATCAGAGACTCCTTCTGTCCTTCTGCGCGAAGAATTGCGGACTTCTTCTCACCTTCTGCAATCAGGATCTGTTCACGTCTCTCACGCTCTGCCTTCATCTGTTTTTCCATCGCATCCTGAATAGCTGCCGGTGGAATGATATTCTTCAGCTCGACACGGTTGACCTTGATACCCCAAGGATCTGTCGCCTCGTCCAAAGTCGCACGCATCTTTGTATTGATCGTCTCTCTCGATGTCAGAGTCTGGTCAAGTTCCAGCTCACCAATGATATTTCGAAGCGTTGTTGCTGTCAGATTTTCAATCGCCATGATTGGCTTTTCCACACCATATGCAAACAACTTCGGATCTGTGATCTGGAAGAATACGACTGTATCAATCCGCATCGTAACATTATCTTTTGTGATTACCGGCTGTGGTGCAAAATCAACAACCTGCTCTTTCATAGAAATGCGGTGTGCTACCTTATCAATCAAAGGCGTCTTCAAATGCAGACCTGCTGACCATGTCGTATTGTATGTTCCCAGACGCTCAATGACATATGCATGTGCCTGTGGTACAACACGTATAGAACTGCAAATCACTACAACAACCAAAATTACAAGAAAAATACCTAATATCTGTGCTCCATTCATCTTTCTGCCTCCCTTTTTCAATCAACTCTTCTATACTATCCTATGCCTGTGTGCTCTTCGTCACGATGAGCTTCACGCCGTCGATGCTCTGCACGAGAACCTTCTCTCCCGCAGCAATCTTCGAATCATCTGCGGAACGTGCAGACCATTCCATGCCCGAAAGCTTCACAACACCCTGTGCCTCCAGATTGTTGATCTCCTGCTTGACGATTCCTTCTTTTCCAATCAGACTGTCTACATTCGTCTTCTCCACATTCTTCATCAGATGCTTCGCCGCAAATGGCCGGGTAAACACAAAAAGCAACGTCGACACAACCGCAAACACAAGAAGCTGCACCAACCAGTGTGCACCGGTCAGCGAGATCAGTCCTGCCACAAATGCACCGCCTGCGAACCATATGGACGTAAGTCCGAGTGTAATGATCTCAACCACGATCAGTATCACAGTTATAATCAGCCATATTGTTAAACCCATAGTAACCTCCTCCTGTTATTTTTCAGCAAAATACACATCTCCTATGTATTCCGCTCCGTCTTTTTTATTTTATCACACCGCGCATAAATCTTCCACAAAAAATAAAGAGAAATCCGTCAATTTTGCACAAATTTAACGGATTTCTCACATTGTTTTTTAATATGATGGTTTTCGACAGATTAATTCGACTGCATTGCACGCTTTGCACGCATACGAAGTGTTGGATCCAGAATCTTCTTACGGATACGGATGGACTTCGGTGTGATTTCCAGAAGCTCGTCAGTATCAATGAAATCCAGTGCCTGCTCCAGAGAAAGGATCTTTGGAGGTGTCAGCTTCAGCGCATCATCGGAACCGGATGCACGTGTATTCGTAAGCTGCTTCTTCTTGCAGACATTTACTTCGATATCCTCTGCCTTACCGCACTGTCCAACGACCATACCGCCGTAGACCTGCTCGCCCGGTCCGATAAAGAGTGTTCCACGCTCCTGTGCATTGAACAGACCATATGTGATACTCTCTCCTGACTCAAACGCGATCAGAGAACCCTGACTTCTGTAATTCATATCGCCCTTGTATGGCTGATAACCATCAAACATCGTATTGATGATACCATTTCCCTTGGTAGCGGTCATGAAATCACCACGGAAACCAATCAGTCCACGGGATGGAATTGAGAACTCCAGTCTCGTTGTACCATTTCCAGTTGGTGCCATACCCTGCAGCTCACCCTTACGCTGATTCAGCATATTGATAACGGTACCGGAGAATTCATCTGGCACATCAATGACTGCAATCTCGAACGGCTCTAACTTTTTGCCCTTCTCATCTTCCTTATAGATAACCTCTGCCTTACTTACTGCGAACTCATAGCCCTCACGACGCATGTTCTCGATCAATACAGACAGATGCAGCTCACCACGTCCAGATACCTTAAAGCTCTCAGTCGTGTCTGTCTCTTCCACACGCAGAGAAACATCAGTATTTAACTCACGGAACAGACGGTCACGCAGATGACGGGAAGTAACGAACTTTCCTTCCTTACCTGCGAGCGGTGAATCATTTACCATGAAATGCATGGCGATCGTAGGCTCAGAAATCTTCTGGAACGGAATTGGTTCCGGATCATCCGGTGAACAGATTGTATCACCGATGTGGATATCTGAAATACCGGAAATCGCTACGATCGAGCCGATACCTGCCTCGTTCACTTCCACCTTGTTCAGGCCTTCAAACTCATATAACTTACCAATCTTTACCTTGCGGTACTTGTCAGGCTCATGATGGTTTACGATGATTGCATCCTGATTCAGCTTGATCGTACCATTATCCACCTTACCTACACCGATACGGCCAACATACTCATTATAATCAATCGTACTGATCAGAATCTGTGTACCTGCATCTGGATCACCGGTTGGTGCCGGAATATATTTCAGGATCGTCTCGAACAATGGCTGCATATCTGTACCCGGCTCATCTGGTGAAAGGGATGCAATACCTGCCTTTGCGGATGCGTAAACAAATGGGCAGTCAAGCTGCTTCTCATTTGCATCAAGCTCTAATAAAAGCTCCAATACTTCCTCTTCTACTTCTGCCGGTCTTGCCTCCGGACGATCGATTTTATTGATACACACGATTACGTTCAGATCCAGTTCCAGTGCTTTTTTGAGCACGAACTTCGTCTGTGGCATCGCACCTTCAAATGCATCTACCACGAGGATAACGCCATTTACCATCTTTAAGACACGCTCTACCTCGCCACCGAAATCAGCATGACCCGGCGTATCAATGATGTTGATCTTTGTATTCTTATAAGTAACTGCGGTGTTCTTAGAAAGGATTGTGATACCTCTCTCACGCTCGATGTCATTCGAATCCATGACACGCTCTGCGACTTCCTGATTGTCACGGAATACACCACTCTGCTTCAACAGTTCGTCCACGAGGGTTGTCTTACCATGATCGACATGGGCGATAATTGCTACGTTTCTTACATCTTCTCTTGTAATCTGCATATCTCTTTCCTCATCTCTATATACATACTCAACTACAACAAACTTAGGTATTTTAGCACATTCTTCCCTTACTTTCAATATTTTAGACAAAAAAAGCTCCGGGGATTTCACTCCCCGAAGCCCTGTTTTTACTGCTTATTTTTTGATATATGCCTGTGTTTTCACACTGGTGATACCCTGATAGCTTCTCGCTGGTGCATTACCACCCTTTGGTACAAGCACGATCTGGATTCCTTCCAGTCTCTTCGCAAGTCCTGCGGTTCCTGCTGCTTCGCCGTTCTTTGCCCAGCCAAGCCAGCCAAAGCTCTGTGCATGTACACGGTAATATACATCGTAATGCTCTGCCATCTCGCCAGTCAGTGCAATACGGATTGCTTCGAGACGCTTCGCCTCTCCACTTGTACCAGACATATCTCCATCGCGCCTCCAAGTATTTGGATTGTTTTCATTTCCCTGCCAGCCGTAAGTCTGTACATGGGTTGTGTAAACAATGCTTCCACTGTATGGCTTATTTGTAAGCTTGATATTGATACCTTCGAGTCTCTTTGCCTGTCCGGAAGTACCACTTATCTGTCCGTTATACTTCCATCCCTGCCAGCCAAAGGTCTGTACGTGTGTGCGGTATGCAACATTGACATTTGCCTCTCCAGCCACACTTGGATTTGTATTTGAAGTTGCCTGATTGCCAACCACTGGAGAAGAACCAGCCTTTGCAATATAACTCTTTGCCTGATGTACGCCAGATGCTGCGTTAACACCTGCGTAGTTGACACCCGGTGCAGCTGCGCCCTTCTTCACTACCACGATCTGGATTCCTTCGAGTCTCTTTGCATAGCCTGCGGTTCCAGATGGTGCACCGTTCTTCGCCCAGCCAAGCCAGCCATAAGACTGTGCATGCACTCTGTAATAAACATCGTACTTATCCTTATCTGCGCCTGTAAGCTGGATCTTGATTGCCTCTAATCGCTTTGCTTCACCCTCAGTTCCGTTCATCTCACCATTTGCGGACCAAGGCAGCCAGCCGTAGCTCTGGCAATGGGTTGTGTACTGGATTCCAAGGTTGTCATTTCCGTAAACACGGATCTTGATGCCTTCCAGTCTCTTTGCCTTGCCACTTGTACCAGCCATCTTACCATTTACAAACCACTTGTTTGCATTGTTCTCATCACCCTGCCATCCAAAAGTCTGTACATGGGTTGTGTAACGGATTGTCACATCCGGTATTACAACTGGTTCTGGCGTCGGTGTTGGTGCTGGAAGCTTTGCGATTGCTTCCTTTGCAAGAACGGTCTTGCAGACGGTACATTCCTTATGTCTGCTTCCCTCTGCATCGACGGTTGCTGCCTTATCTACGATCCAGTCACTGGATGTATGATCCTTCTTGGCGATCACTTCACCTGTTGCAAGCTTTGCGTCACAGTCTACACAGTAAGTATCACCGGTATAGCCTGCTTCTGTACAGCTTGCTTTCTTTGCGTTTCTGACTTCTGTTTTCTCATGCTTACAAACCTTCTTGTCGCATATTACATAATCAGAGCAATGGCTAAGTACCAATGTAACCATGCCATTTTCTACTACAACACTGTCGATCGGTTCTAATATATTTGTCTCTTTGTTGATATGGTAGTAATAAACCGTAGTTCCATCTGCATACTGGTCGCCAACTGCGATTGTTACCTTCGTATTCTTTGGAAGTTTACCATCATGTGCAAATGCCACTACACACTTCGTTGCATCTGGATCAGTCAATTCATCGACTACCTTCTGATCCTCATAGCCTTCTGCATCCTCAAACACTTCCAGCTTCGTATTCACGCCACTTGTGACATCCGTTTCCTTCAGGGAGTCTGCATCAAAGCTCCATGTATATTCTATCGTTCCGTCCGATGCTTTCTTGCTGACCTCCAGAGAAACTTCTGCATCCTTCAAGCTGTTCAATACATCTGAAGATACGGTTGCCTGCGCACCATCTGTATAAGAAGTCTGAATGCTTGTTATCTTTGTCTCACCTTCGTTATCCGAATTGTACTGATTTGCTATTTTTATACTTTCCTCGATTGCTTCTGAAGAAATACCCTTATCCTCTGTAGATGAAGTCTTTATTGTTGCTTCGTTTGAGTTCTTATCCTCTTCGATTGTAACAGTCGTTGTCCCTGTTGACGGAATTGTTGTTTCTATTTTATTTCCATTTTCTCTTTTCTCCAAAGGCGTTATTTCAACTGTTCCTGTTACATCGTCATTCTCTCCGGTGATCCAAATATAATAGACCTTCGTGTCCTTTGACAAATTGTTAAATACAACCTCTTTATTTCCTCTTGCAAAAGGAAGTTCTAATAAATCGTCAAATACCGATAAATCCGAATCATCATATTTAATATCAACTTTGCTTTTTGAATCTACTGAAAGCTTATACAATTTTCCCCTTGAACGTACTTCATTTATATATCCATTCTCGTCATAATCATCTGGCATCATTACCCAGTCAACCCCATCTTTCGATGTTGTAAAGCTCCCCGGCTTGAGTTCTGTTGCCTGACTTTGTTTCAGAGTAATATCGCCAGCCAAGCTATATGCATCCACGGTAATAACATTTACCGCTGGCGTATAACTCGGATTTTGCTGTACACATATATACAATTCACATGGTGTCATTTCTTCATTTTTATATTTATATGTATAACTTCCTCCATATGTTTCAATATATCTAATTGCTGGTTCTTCTGGATTTGAATACACATACATTTCTCCGCTTAATGGAACTGTAATTTCAACCTCTGTATAGGCATCCAAATTATACTTATACCATACTCCAGATAACTGATTGTAAATGTTATACCCGTCTCCTGCAGTTACAACCGTATATATATCATGCTCACTAATACACTCATTTTCTCCATTATAAATTTCACAAATTTCATCTGTCTTTTGAGACAGGCGATTATCCTCGTCCTTATTTAAAGTAAGTACGATTGATGAATCCAGATGACTTGCATCTCCTGAAATCACAAGATATCCTTTGTTCAACAATTTGATTGGAACATTTTTTTCCTCACTCAAATTCAGTTTTGTACTATAACCTGATTCATAATCTAGCAAATCCCCTGTATGTACATGCAAATCATCTGTTTCAAAAAGATATAATTTTGCATTTACATCTGGATTATCTGATTTCACATTTAATGTATAAATTCCTGGATCAACCGCGTACACCTTAGCATTCTCTATTACATATGTACTTTCCCCATAATTGTAAGCCAGCATGCTTATATATGTGTCATCAGAATCATCGTATTGATATGTTTCAGATGTTCCAACTTGTAACAAAGTGGCATTTGTTTTTTCTTCAGCCAATTTTGAAGTGATCGTCTTAATCTGCATATTGGCATTCTCATCATATGAATGAGTTACTTTCCATACATAATAAGACTTCGCTTCATTTGATGTGTTCTCCATTTTTCCATTATTGGTTACATAATTAAACTCACTGTCATACACAATTGCATAACCAACTGTTCCATCAACTACATATATCGCTCCTGCAGGAACCGTAATTTTATATAAAACTCCAAGCGATGCCTGATAATTTGCCTTTCCATCCAGCATTGCTGAACAATACTTATAAAACTTTGAACCATTTTCATGCTCAACCTGACCATTTTTTACATTTTCTTCTGTAATCTCAACGGCATTTTCTTTTATTGTTGACACATCCGAAAGTTCGGTAACGGAAATATTAGCTTCATTGTCGTTCGTACTATAAAAATAATATGTTCCCTCTGTAGCTTCCCAATAATCCCCAGAATTTCCATATTCAAGATTTAATCTTTCATATACATTCCAATTTGAATCATATTTCATCATAGTAATATTACCTTTTGGAATAATTACTTCATATACACACCCTTCCGGAACACACAATCTTGCCCAATGTGCCTCCTTTTTTTCTGTTGTTATAGTCGACGCATCCTTTGTTGTATCTCGATATTGCAAATAATCATATTTCAATCGCTGTTTTTCTTCTTTACTAAGAGTAAAATTTTCACCTACCTTAATATCTGTAACTGTAGCTTTGTCAATATCAATTGGCGTAGTTTGTTTTATTATTTCTCCAAATACAACTCTAAATTCCTGCATACATCCATAATATCCTGAATAGATATAATAAGTTGCTTCCTGATCAGTTAAATTTTCCAAATAATTGTCTTGTATGCCTGCATATTCCAATTGATTATCATTTTTCTTTAATACATTAATGCTCAGTGCATCATCATCAAAACCAAATGCCTGTATTTTTACTTTAGTATCTGGACTTAATGTAATCTTGTACATTTTTCCGTTAATCTCTGTTCCCTTAAAGCTTCCAAGCATATAATCGGTTACTTTTATGTTTTCTTCTAATGCACCAGTAACTTCTGTAATGTCACTTTCTTCATATTGCGTGTTTTTTTGCAATTCTACTGTAATATCATTTTCTTCCGTCTGATCTTCAGAATAAAGATCATTCCTAATATTTATCCAATATTCATATCCACCTTGCAGATAGCAATACCCTTCATCACTGCCAAGTCCTATTACCATGATGGAACCATGTGGAATCATGCAACCATTTTCATAACTATACATGTCTACCTCATAAACAAGATTTGAAGTATCCCCATCATACTTAAATTTCAAAGTATAACTTTCATCATCTAATTTGTCTATATGCAACACCTTTCCTGTCCATGTAGAAGTTTCAGAATTTGAAATAGGGTATGAAACCGTTTCCTTTTCCCACCTCACCTTGTTCGTTCCAATTTGTAAATCATCTACATCCATATAGGATGTCGTTGTCCCGGTTCCGGTCTCTTCCGCCCGTACAACCAGGTACTGGTTTGAAATCAACGGCAGCACCATACAGAGCGTCAGTATGACCGCCATCAACTTCTTGCAAACTTTCCATTTTTGCATACGCTTCTCTCCTCTCAGCTTTTTATTTTTGTTTCTGGTATTACCCATTGTTCGTATCATAGCACATAAAAATGGTGTTTTTTACACTTGTGCAAAATTGGCAGGTATTTATGCAAAATTGGTATTTTTTACAGATTCTTTGCCATATAGCCAGAAACTGGAAACCAAAAATTGTATAGCTTTCCACAGATTTGTAAATCCTTTCTAGTAGTGAACAAAAGGATTACAGGAGATACGAAATTATGGCTGGAAATAAAGTAGTAATCTGTGGAGTCAACACAAGCAAGCTCCCACTGCTTTCTGAGGATGAAAAGCGGGCACTCTTCGCCCGCATGAACGCAGGGGATAAAAGTGCCAGAGAAGAATTTATCCGTGGAAACCTCCGACTTGTTCTGAGTGTGATCCAACGGTTCTCCGGCAACAACATCGAAAGCTCCGATGACCTTTTTCAGGTCGGCTGCATCGGGCTGATCAAAGCACTGGATAATTTCGATCAGACACTGGATGTCAAATTCAGTACCTACGCTGTACCTATGATAATCGGCGAATGCCGCCGCTACATGCGCGACAACAACACCATCCGTGTCTCGCGCTCTCTCCGGGACATCGCCTACAAAGCAATCTACACGCGGGATATCCTGACGAAGAAAAACGACCGCGAACCAACGGTTGATGAGATTGCCAAAGAATTAGAGCTTCCAAAAGAAGATATTGTGACCGCCTTAGATGCGATCGCCACACCAATGTCCCTGTTTGAGCCGGTCTATCAAGAGGGACAGGATGTCTTATATCTGATGGATCAGGTCAAAGACAAAAAGAACAAAGAAGAAAACTGGGTACAGTCGCTTGCTTTACAGGAAGCGATGCAACGGCTCGATGAGCGGGAATTAAACATTATCCGTCTGCGTTTCTTCGAAGGAAAAACACAGACGGAAGTTGCCGATGAGATTGCGATCTCACAGGCACAGGTCAGCCGATTAGAAAAAAATGCTTTAAAATCCATGCGGCATTATCTGTCGAACGAATAAAAAACAGGTTCCATGAAAGATCTTTCATGGAACCCATTTTCTATATTTCTATTATTGATTATTTCTTGATATATGCCTGTGTTCTCACACTGGTAATACCCTGATATCTCGTTGCTGGAGCCTTGCCGTTCTTCGGTACAAGCACGATCTGGATACCTTCCAGTCTCTTTGCAAGTCCTGCAGTTCCTGCTGCTTCGCCGTTCTTTGCCCAGTTCAACCAACCATAGGTCTGTGCATGTACACGATAATAAACATCGTAATGCGCTGCCATCTCGCCAGTCAGATTGATACGGATTGCTTCCAGACGCTTTGCCTCTCCGGAAGTACCACTCATCTGTCCATCGTGTCTCCATGTGTTCTGATTGTTCTCATTTCCCTGCCAGCCATAGGTCTGTACATGGGTGGTGTAGACAATACTTCCACTGTATGGCTTGTTCGTAAGCTTGATGTTGATGCCTTCGAGTCTCTTTGCCTGTCCAGAAGTACCACTCATCTGTCCGTTGTACTTCCATCCCTGCCAGCCGTATGTCTGTACATGTGTCCGGTATGCGATATTTACATTTCTCTCACCTGCCACACTCGGGTTGGTATTAGACGTTGCCTGATTGCCAACCACCGGTGAAGAACCAGCCTTTGCAATATAACTCTTTGCCTGATGTACGCCAGAAGCCGCATTCACTCCTGCATAATTTAATCCCGGCGCTGATGCACCCTTCTTCAATACGACAATCTGGATACCTTCCAGTCTCTTTGCATAACCGGCAGTTCCAGATGGTGCACCATTCTTCGCCCAGCCAAGCCAGCCGTAAGACTGTGCATGCACTCTGTAATAAACGTCGTACTTCTCTTTATCAGCGCCTGTGAGCTGAATCTTGATTGCCTCCAGTCTCTTTGCCTCGCCCTCGGTTCCGTTCATCTCGCCATTTGCCGACCAAGGTAACCAGCCGTAGCTCTGGCAATGGGTTGTGTACTGGATGCCAAGGTTTACGTTTCCGCTGACGGAAATCTTGATACCCTCCAGACGCTTTGCCTGTCCGGAAGTACCAGCCATTCTACCATTTGTAAACCACTTGCTTGTGTTGTTCTCGTCACCCTGCCAGCCATAGGTCTGTACGTGGGTTGTATAACGGGTTGTAACATCCGGAGTTGGGTTCGGATCTGGATCTGGGTCTGGGGTTGGATCTGGATCTGGAGTTGGATCTGGATCTGGGGTCGGAGTTGTCTTTGTAACTGTTACATAAAAACGTTGTGTACGTTTTCCATCATTCGAACGGGCTAATACAAAAGTTTTTCCTACTCCAACTGCCTTTGCTTCACCAGTTCTCGAATCTATTGTAACAATATCTTGATTTGCACTAAGATAGTTAACACCTTTGTTTGTTGCATTTTCCGGAAGTACCGTTCCTGTTACTTTAAAGGTGTCTCCAACCTTCAATTTTGTCTCATCTACATCTGCAATTACTTTTATATCATCTGCATAAATCGTTTCGTCATCATCACTGATTAAATTGAAATGATAACCGTTTTCCTGTGCATATTTATGAGCAGCACTATTTTCTACACAGTTAATGGTTAAAAATTCACTTACTGACGTTACAGAATGTCCTAAGTCAGAATTCCATCTTGTTTGGCAACATAAATTTTTACCAATACTTTTTACCGTCTTTGGAATCGTCAAATTCGCTAAGCTACCACATTCATCAAATGCATAGTCTTCAATGGTTGTCACACCAACAGGGATTTCAAGTGTACTCAGCTCATGACTACTTTCAAACGCATGACTTCCAATCGTTCTTATCGTTTCTGGGATTTTTGTTCCATAGATTCCTATTATCAGCTTATCCGTATCTGTCTCGATGACTGCATTACAATTATCACGACTATCATATACAGGGTTTTCAGGTGAAACCGTAAGCGTTGTAATTCCACTGCTCATAAATGCATTTCCGCTAAGCTTCGTCACATTCTTCGGAACCTCAAATGACTTCAATCCCTTACAGCTCTGAAATGCTTTTTCTCCAATCTCAGTCACAGAATCTGGAATTGTTAATGATGTCACATTCTCACAAAATCCAAATGCACCCTCACCAATCTTTGTGATATTGTCTGGAATGTCAAGTGATGTAATATTAGCCCATTCAAATGCATATGCCGGGATTTCTGTGATTCCTTTTGGAATATTGAACGATGCCAATGCATAACAGTCACCAAATGAGTATGGTTCTAAATCTGTTACACTATCTGGAATGTGTACGTTTTTCAAATTTTTACATTCGTAAAACGCACTTTCCCCTATTTTCTTAACAGTATCCGGAATCGTGACACTCGTCATTGTTTTTTGATAAAACGAATATTGATCAATCGATGTAACTGGCTTTCCTTTAATCTCTGCGGGAATCTCCACGGCATCTTCATTCAGCAAATAATCATAAATCATATATCCGCCATTTTCCGTGTCTTCCACATATTGGAATCTTCCATCTGACGTTTCCATAACGGCATCTTCCGCTTTCGCGTCTACTTGGAACACCGACATCGTCGAAATCACACACGTAAATGCGAGTAACACTGCCCATACCGATGCTCTTCTTTTTCTTTTTTGCATCTTTTTCCTCCCTTTCTTTTATCCCTTCCACCCAAAAAATTGCACGCAAAAAACACCACGCACACAGTGACTGCTCCTGCATCCCTGTTCTGCCTGATCTCGTACTATGTCTCTATGAAGTTTTTTCCGTTTGCTTTTAAGGTAAGCGCCGCGGAAATTCCCGCGATTCCGCTCCCTACGATGATACAATCCAGCATATTTTTCTCCTGATTTCTCAGTGACTGCAAAGAAACTGCATTCTGCAGTAAATTATCGTCTAAGCAGTACCCCCCCCGAAGAACATTTGTTCTTATCGGGTGAACGGTTGTGCATACATCTGCTTTTATGAATTTAAGAACGTTATATTCATGCTGCATCTTTTGCACCCCCATCTTTTGAATCAACATACAAGTTTCATTATATATTTATTATTTGCATTCTGTAATAAGTGAGTGAAAATTTAC
>OGOL01001307.1_pt1 | contig 23735 bp, 24 predicted proteins | sample 1552641 | NCBI WGS metagenome assembly OGOL01 (sample SAMEA2580140, study PRJEB22360) | human gut metagenome | biome: human gut; feature: human-associated habitat; material: faeces | place: Denmark | collected 2008/2010 | reverse complement strand
AGAAACTTACGATATGGCATACAGCTATTTATCCATTTATGTGTTAGGTTATCTGGCAATTTATTTATACTGTTATTTCGCTGCGGTGCTGCGCAGTTTTGGAAACTCTATGTTTCAGGCCATTGCCATGCTGGCGACAACCCTGTTAAATGCGGTTCTTGACCCTATTTTCATTCATTTGATCGGATTCAACGGCGCAGCCATAGCCACAGTATTGTCAGAGGCCATCTGCCTTGTGTTTATGCTGGTCTACATGAAAAAGAAGAAGCTGTTTACATTTAAAATTTCCGGCTTTGATAAAGGGGATATATGGCTGCTGATTCAGAAAGCCGTTCCTTCTGTGATCCAGCAAAGCATACCGGCGATCAGTACCACGTTTCTTACGGCCCTTGTCAGTACATATAGCATCACAGCCATTGCGGCTTATGGGGTAACAGGGAAATTGGAGATCATTGTTTTTTATCCGGCCATGGCTCTGAATATGGTCCTGACAACGATCATTGGCCAGTGTGTCGGCGGAAACCGGTATGACCGGGCACGAGATTATCTGAAATGCGGTCTGAAATATGGCTGCGGCCTGCTGGTGATTCTTTCTGTATTGGTTATCGGTTTTTCCAGACAGCTTTCCGGACTGTTTGTGAGAAGCGATGAAGTGGCAGAGATTGTAGGTACCTATTTTTTGATTGTCGGCATTGGGTATATTTTGAATACGGTCACAAACTGTTATCTGGGGTCACTTAATGGTTTGGGAAAACCCTCTAAAAGCATGTTTTTGATGATTTTTTACTACATTATCGTAAGGATGCCCCTTGCTTATTTATTGTCCCATTTGAATTTGGGCCTTAATGGGATCTGGGCCGCAGTTTTAGTCAGTCATGTCGTTGCCAGTATTGCAGCCGCTTTAACAGGAAACGTATATTTGAAAAAGGGATGGAAGGGAACGAAAGAAGGAAATCGGATTTCTTCGGAAATGTAGCTTTATTTGAGATAGGGAGGAAATCAGTATGTGGCTCAACGCTTCAACAGACTATGCGATCCGGATGCTGATCTGCCTGTCCAGGGCTTCCGGAGTCGTTTCCTCCTCCAAACTGGCAAAAGCTATTGGCGTATCGCCCCGTTATCTGCTTCAGATCGGAGCCAGACTGCGGGAGGCAGGATTCGTCCATGTGGGGCATGGCCCAGCCGGCGGCTATCAGTTGTCACGGCCGCCGGCTAAAATCAGTCTGATGGATGTCATTATGGCCATGTATCGAAAAGGCAATGTGCCTGTTCTGCCGGATAAAAGACGATCGAAGGCGGATTTTCATACACTGGAATGTACATATAGACAACTGGAAAAAGGGATACAAAGGGAGCTGGAGAACATTACTATTTCAGATTTATCACAGACAGAGTGAGGAGCTGTCATAAAAATAGACAGCCCCTCATTTAATCTTTATAGATGTCTATCCCATATAATCATTTTGTAGTGCTTCTGCTAGGTTGCATTTCAGGATTTTTTTGCCCCCTACATAATATGCCAGTGCAACAAATCCAAAAATTGCTGCGATAAAAATTACGATAGGAACAATCGGAGCCACTGACAAAAACTCTATTGGATTCAGGTAGCTTGCCGTTATCATAAACCATACAAACAATACAGTGACCGGCAATGTAATCAGGACGGGACGTCCTGCAATAACAAGAGCCTCAATCCGAAACATTTTACGCATACCTTCCGGTGTCATACCGATAGACATATACCTCGCAAACTCTCTTTTCCGTTGTCGGATAAAACCCAACGTGTTGGAAAAGACATTGGCGATTCCAATCATAGCAAGCAATGCACACAACGCCCCGATAATCAGCTGATAGCCATTTAACATGGCGTCATTGTCTATTTTTTCCTGAACACGGTTTTCCACCTCAAGCGTAAATTCACGTCCTAGAATATTTGTCAGTTCGGTTTCTATCTTATTCAATTCCGTTAAGGTTCGCTCTTTCGTGGCTAGTACGCGGATACATGTGTCTTGTTCTGTATTTCCAATCACTTCTTCGATCTGTTCCCACGATGAAGCCGAAAGGAACTGAACCAAAGCATAGTTATCGTATTCTTCTCTTAAAACCGGCGGTTCCTGTGTATAGCCTAAAACAGGGATTGTAACATTGGCTGCCGCGTCATCACGATTCTGCAAGAGGATAGTGTCCTGTCCCTCAGTTAAAAACGGAACATATTCTTTGTACCTGAAATGGCTGTTTACGCTGTCCCAAATACGGTTCAGAATCACACTTCCTGTTCCTGTCGGAGAAACGCCGATCTGCTCGCAGTATGCAGCGAAGCTGCTGTCATCCATAATGACAATAGGGGCCTGGATCGTATAGGTATCACCGGCAACGCTGACAGAGGTTCCAGCCAACGCTTCTAATCCTCCCAGGCTCTCCACTTCCTCGCTGATAGCCGCTATGGGAACAGAACTATAAGCCTCCGCCTTTTGATAGATTACACTGTCTGTATTATTCAGCATATGGATTTCATCTTCGTGAGTCAAATCCTCTATCGGGGTGTCCTTTATGGTTGCCATGACATCCCAGGCGTCCTGGTAGCGTTCAAAATAAGTATGGTTTGTGCTGATTCCTGAAAGAGTAAAAAAGCACAACATGAACGTAAAACCCAGGAAGGAGAGCGTTAAGGACAGTGTAGAGGTTCTTAAGGATTTCTTCTGCGCTTTCAGCGCATTGCCGGCCAATTCACCTTCGACTCCAAACAATCGTGCAAGGATACGAGATTTTTTCCTCCGTTTTAGCTGTAACTCGCCTGCATTTTTAATGGCTTCCAGCGGGGTTAGCTTGCTTAGTCTTCTGGCTGGCAGCCATGCAGAAATCAACACGGTCAGAACAGATACCAGAATTGTGGCGGCAAATACGAGAGGATGGTAAGTAAATACTGCATTATGCCTGCCTACAATGCCATCCGCAAGAACATTTACAATCTGTATGGTTCCGAAAGTCAAGGCAATCCCAATAAAACTTCCGAGCAAAATTGGGATAGCACAGAGAGCAGCCGCCTCTTGCAAAAGGCAGGTACGAATTTGTCCCGGTGTTGCTCCTATGCTGGAAAAAATACCAAACTGATGAATACGGGCATTCATGGATACAGCAAAGGAGTTATGAATAATCAAAATCAAAGACACCGATACAATCAGAAGCACAGCCAAATAAAAGGTTATCAATAGAGGCGGGGTGGTATCCTGCGGGTTATAGATAAAATATGTTGACAGCAAGGATTCATGATACGACACAGAACTGTCAGGCACTCCCAGTTGCTGAGCAATCAGGGGCATATCTTGATATACTGACCTCATGTTGTAAAAGCAAATATCAATTACAAGGGTTTGCCCGTTTGATAATTCTTCATTGACAGCAGCGGTCTCCACATTGGCAAAGTACTCAATGTCAGACACCGTATCTTCTTTAAATGTTCCTGTAATGCGGGCTTGCCAGTTCCCTTCTTCCAGGACAATCGATTCTATCTCGTAATTCCAAAAATTGTAGAACAGGCCACACAGCAAAGACAGAAACAGGGCCGATATGAACGCGGCAACCAGGACGGATAAGCTGGAAGCTCGATTCCTTTTTATAAATCCGATGGAATAGTCTTTCCACATACCCTTACCTCCGTTTCTTATCACTGACGATTTTCCCATCCTCTATGGTTATAATCCGATCTGCTTCTAAAGCAATCTTTTCGTCATGGGTGATCAGCAGAATGGTCTGGTCCAGGTTGCGGTTTGACAGCTTCAGCAGGTCAATGATTTCTTCTCCGTTTTTTCGATCAAGATTTCCTGTTGGCTCATCAGCAAGTAAGATGGCTGGGCGATAGATCAAAGACCGAGCGATGGCCGCACGCTGTTGTTGCCCGCCCGATAATTGGTTGGGAAGAGAATCCAGCTTATCTTCAATGCCTAGTGAACGGACAATCTGGTCAAAATATTCCTGGTTGGGTTTCCGTTTATCTAACATGAGCGGCATAAGGATATTTTTTCGGACGGTAAGCGTTGGAATCAAATTATAAAACTGATAGACCAGCCCCACTTTTCTGCGCCTGAAAATCGCCGCCTGCGTTCGGTTCATCTTAGATAGTTCCGTTCCTTCTATCACTACTTTTCCCTCTGTGGGCTTATCCACACTGCCCAAAATATGCAGCAAGGTAGATTTCCCGGAGCCAGACGCACCAACGATTGCCACAAATTCTCCTTTTTGAACGGAGAGGTCAATATGATCCAGAGCCACGACCTGATTATTTCCAGAGCCATATACCTTTCGTAAATTTTCACATTTTAGTATTTCCACGTCGCTTTCTCCTTTCTGTACTGCGGTTTATCTTGCGTACAGTATAGCAAAGTAAAGTGACATTTCAGTGACTGTACAGCCTTATTTCAAAGCACGCACCGCCGTTTCGCCGATTATAAGCAGTAATCGTCCCGTTCTGTAACTCAAAGATAGAACGGGCAAGCGCCAGACCGATTCCGATACCATTTCCTACTGCACGCCTGCCACGATAAAAGCGATCAAAAAGATGTGGTAAGTCCTCCGTATCAAAACCTGTTCCATCATCCCATATCCGAATTTCTGCATAAAGAGGATTGCCTGAATAATCACAATGGACAATCCCGCCAGGCTGTGAATGCTCCATACAGTTTTTCATTAAATTGATGAAGGCTTCCATTGTCCATTCCAGGTCACCGAAAAATTCAATACAGCCGTTTTCTGGTATCTCGATAGAAATATGGCTATCTTGTAATAAATCATTCAGATTTTCCGCTGCCAGATTAAGTGCTGTATAAAGATCAACTCTTTCGTGCTTTAACAGCAGCGTTCCTGCGTCAATCTTGGAAAGCATGAGCAGGGATTCTTCCAGACGGTTCAGCCTATCCAACTGCTTTTCAATCTGATTCGCATATTCATTGGCTGTTTCTTTCTTCATAAGCTGTAAAGATAGGAAGGCTGCGGTAATCGGTGTTTTTAGCTGGTGTGCGATATTGGCAAGGTTTTCGGCAAAGTTTTTCTTGGCAGAAACGGCTGCTTCTCTGGTTTGATAGAGAGTTGTAACGGTTTTGTATATCTCGTCCTGTAACCTGGAAAAATCGTCTTCCTGCGTCTGTATCAGGGTTCCCCCAGCCCCTATGTTGACCCGCTCTAAATACTCGGTTAAATCGACAATGCGTTTTTGACTACGCCTGCGAAACAGCCATGCTGTTAAGACAAATGCTCCAGAAACCGTAAGAAATAGCATAACAGGAAGAATAAAAGTATGTGTTGGAAGCTCCTTGCAAAATTCTCCTGCACGATAGCCATACATTCCTAAATAGTTATTTTCTGCTACCTCTTGTTCGCTCAACGAGTGATACTCTTTCAAGCTAGACAATAGCTGTGGCTCGACTTCAGGGGAATTTTCCAGAAGAATTTCGCAGAATGTGGAAATATGTTGATAAGCTATCTGGCGGTAGGTATGATAAAACAACGTGGTTGTGAATATTATACCCAGCAAGAGAACCACGACTGGAAAAAGCAGTAGGATTCCCTGTTTTCTTCTTTCATTCATTTTGTATCCTCCATGCGGTAACCAAAACTTCTGATTGTTTTCAAACAGAGCGGATGATTCAGCTTTTCTCTTAACCGTTTCATGGTAACCGTCAGCGTGTTGTCATTGACATAGTTCCCACTGTTATCCCAAATCTGTTCCAAAAGTTGTCTTCTGGTGACAGTTTTTCCCTTGTTTTCCAAAAGCAGCAGAAGAAGCTGATATTCTGACTGGCTTACAGCAACTTCTTTCTGTTGATAGTAGACAGCAGCTTTTTCTTTATCCAATATCAGGTCATCACAAGATAATTTAACTGCTTTTGTACCCTTTGCTCTGCGAAGCAGCGCCAGAATACGCGAGTGCAGAACGGCGAGGTCGAAAGGCTTTACCACATAATCGTCTGCACCATTCTGAAAACCGCTAACAATATCATAGGAGTCTCCGCGAACCGTTAAATAGATGACGGGCAAATCGTTCCATCTATCTCGAATCCAGCGGCACAATTCGTTTCCTTGACCGTCCGGCATGTTCCAATCTAATAAAATAACGGAAGGCAAGTGGTTAATCAGTGCTTTCTTAATATCTACAATCGCGCCGAAGACGGTTACCTTGCAGTTTTGCTGTTCCAAATATTCTTTTACAGATTTGGTAATGATTTCATCATCTTCCGCGTAATAAACCTCAATCACAATGCTTTTCTCCCTTCTGACGAGCAAATTTTATCAGGACATCCAATGACTTTTCGTACTTTTGGGAATTAGCAAAAACGTTTCCCATTTTTCTGCGCCGGGAATACGCCCCGCAGAACAGTAGCAGTTTATCATCTGAGGGGAAATCCCTCAGATATTGATTTCTTTTTTCAGTGTCATATATTCTATATTACACTTTTCCTTTTGCTATATTATAATTCTCACTCTTGAACAATACAAGGCGAGATGTATGAGATAAGCGGATAAGCGAGAATGACCATAGGACAGTCACTATAAACTGGGATTTATTATGGTGATTGCTTTTGGAAATTTAACACCTGACATTTTAGTAAATGTCTGTTAAATAGATAAATCGAAAAGGTAAATACATAAAAGCCCCGCCGAAAGTTTGTTCTGACAGAAGTGAGCCGTCCACTTTGCTGATTTTATCAACATTTCGGTCCAATGGTGATGACCTGCAAAATATTGCGTATCGTATGAAGTACTTTGTTTTGAATTTCCGTTAAAACATGCTAAAATGAGTCGAAACGGAGGAAATAGACATGAATGATTTTGAATTTACAGGCAGGATTATCAAGGAAGCCCGGGAAGCAAAAGGATGGACGCAGCTTCAGCTTGCAGATGCCTTAGATGTGGATATACGGACAGTAAGGCGATTAGAAGATGGAACCAGCAAACATGGCACGGAAATATTTTTAAAATGTGTCGTAACGCTTCGTTTATCGGCGGACATTTGTATTTACGCACCTCGCGATGAGGCAGGGCTGCTGATGCACAGGATCTATCAGGAGATGCTCCAGCTGACACCGGAACAGATCGAGCGGGTATACAAATCGGCACTACACATACGGGAATGGTATGACCAGCATCCGGAGATTGAGACATGGGAGGACTATATTCGGTACATGTGGAAATCCGATGAAGGACAGGAAGCGTGAAGGTACACAGAAAGAGAAAAGTCCAAATAGGTAAGTAATTTGATTGGGCAGGAATCTAATGAGGTTCCTGCTCTTTCTGCGCTTCCGGATGATTGGAAATGTCCGGGAATCTTTTTCCGAGAACAGGAAAGTTTGTGACTGGCTGAAAAAAGTATTCCAACTCCACCTGAACTCCACATTCCTGTGATACACTACTGTTGGAGGTGCAAGAAATGTCAAAACTGATTTTAGTTATAGAGGATGAAGGAGCTATTCAAAGAGTGATCAAGGCATTTTTGGAAAATGAAGGATATAACGTTATTTTAGCGGAGGATGGCTTGGAGGGCATCGATCTATTTCGTGAGCAGCAGCCGGATCTGGTACTTCTGGACCTGATGCTCCCAAAGATCAGCGGATTTACCGTCTGCGAGATGATCCGCAAGGAGAGCCGTGTACCCATTATCATGCTGACGGCGCTGGATGACGATGCCAGCCAGATGAAGGGGTTTGACGCCATGGCGGATGACTATATTACAAAGCCTTTTTCCATGCCGGTGGTGGTAAAGCATATCGAAGCGGTCCTGCGCCGGACAGATCAGAGTTTTGTACCGGACAGGCATGTGATCCGATATAAAGAGATGACTTTGGATGCGGACAGCTTTTCCGTATCTGTGGGCGGAAAGAATGTAGCACTGACCACCAGAGAATTTGAGATCTTAAAGTTTCTTCTTGAAAATGCTGACCGGGTGGTGACCCGGGAACAACTTTTAAACAGCATCTGGGGCTATGATTATGTGGGCGATGAGAAGATCGCCAATACCCATATCAAGAACATCCGGAAGAAGCTGGGCGTGGATTATATCGAAACGATCAGAGGGGTGGGATATAAAATTGAGAAGGAAGATTAGTCAAAGCATCCAGGCCAAAACCTTTCTCAGTATGCTGGCGCTGCTGGTGGTCTGTTGCATTATCATTTACGGCATGGTGATGATTTTCCTGCCGAGAAATTATCATACGGAGCTGGAGGGGCAGGTCACTTCCGATTTTTACGACTTGGTGGAGGTCCTGGAGCGGAACGGCTGGGAGGCCAGCTCGGACAGTCTGATGGAATTTTCCATGACGAACAACGCCTCGGTGGAAGTCAACGATAATTATGGGAATAATCTGTTCTCCGTGAACTTTGCCGATATGGAGAACATGGACACTTCCGCTCCCTCTATGAGCTGTTCCGCAACATTCCAGCAAGGGGGTCAAACCTACCATGTATTTGCCAATGCCGCCCTTGTTGCGGTGGCGCAGTCCTATGACATCCTGCTGAAGCTCATCCCCTTTATCGCTGTTGTGATTCTGCTGATCTCCGTCATGGGGGCGGTGGTTTGTTCCCGGTACTACTCCAAGCCGCTGGTCAGTATCAGCAACGTGGCAAAGCGGATGACCACCCTAGACATGACCTGGAAGTGCGAAGTCAACCGGCAAGACGAGATCGGAGTGCTGGCCGCCAGCCTGAATGAAATGGCGGAGCAGCTCAACAATGCGCTGGCCAGCCTGCGGTCGGCAAACTGGCAGTTGAAGAAAGATATTGAGCGGGAACGGGAACAGGAAAAGCAGCGGGTGGAATTTTTCACCGCTGTATCCCATGAGCTGAAAACTCCCATCGCCATCATCAAGGGGCAACTGGAGGGCATGATCTATCAGGTTGGCGAATACAAAGACCGCGATACTTACCTGCGCCGGTGTCTAAAAACCACCAATGACATGGAGGCATTGGTGAAAGAAATCCTTTCTGCGGCTCGGATGGGCGGCAGCGATTTCCACCTGGAGCGCACCGACCTGGACATCAGCCAAATGCTGCGAAAGGTCTGCCGGCAGTTCCGTGGCCGGATGGAGGACAAGCAGATGGAGCTTCGCATGGACATCCAGCCGGAATATCACTACCAGGGGGACCGGCGGCTCATGGAGAAGGTGTTCACCAATGTGATCGGAAACGCCGTGGCTTATTCGCCGGTGGGCGCGGTAATTACCGTCATCCAAAAGGACGAGGAGTTTTCCGTGGAGAATACCGGCGTCCACATTGCCGAGGAAGATTTGGAGCGTATCTTCACTCCATTCTACCGGGTGGACAAGTCAAGAAACCGGAACAGCGGCGGCAGCGGCCTGGGGCTGTATATCACCAAGACCATCCTGGATCACCATGGGATACAGCACAGCATGGTGAATACGGAGGATGGAGTGCGGTTTACGGCGTTTCTGCGGTGAATTGCATGGTTCATGGCGTTTTTATTTGAAATGTATGATGCAAAAATTTAGTATTATTTTTTGTGATTATACACAGTATCAACGGAGAAATAAAAGCAAGGCAGATTAAAGATAATCATGGCCTTGCTTTATTTCTTTGTGAACCAGAAATAGACTTCAGAAAAAGTATTTATAATTAGCAATGCAGATCGCTGCTTTTGGTACAGAAAATAATAAAATCCCATAGGTCGTGTTTCTTATTAGTTGACTTTTCCCCAGGAAGTTAAAATATGCTCCATTGTTTTTTGGATTCCAGTTTTCTATACTATTATCAGGAGGTAGGGATAATGAAAGAAATCAATCTTGGCCGTATTCTGGTTGAAAACCGCCATAAGCGCGGGATTACCCAAGATGAACTGGCTGCATATATGGGAGTATCGAAAGCCGCTGTTTCAAAATGGGAAACAGGAATGACATATCCTGATATTACTTTGTTACCGCAGCTTGCTGCCTATTTTAATATCAGCATTGACGAATTGATTGGCTACGAGCCGCAAATGACGAAGGAACAGATTCGGGCCCTGTATCAAAAATTAGCAACTGACTTTTCTACGCAGCCGATAGCACAGGTACGGGAGCGATGCCGCGAGATCACGAAAAAGTATTTCTCCTGTTTTCCTCTTTTGTATCAGATTGGGAGCTTGTATGTAAACTATAGCCCATTGGTTGAGGATAAGGCTGCGGCAAAAGAAATGTTAGAGGATGCCAGCAGGTTATTTGAACGGGTAAAGTCCGAAACAGACAATGTGGATCTGGCAAAACAGGCTCTCAATATGGAGGCTCTATGCCAATTAACCCTGGGCAATCCATCAGAAGTATTAAATCTTTTGGGCGAGCCAGATTTTTCTATGACATCCACAGAGCCATTGCTGGCTTCGGCCTACCACTTTTTAGGCAACAAAAAAGAGGCCAAAAGTATTTTACAAGTGGGTATTTTTCAACATACCGTTGTGCTTATCAATCTACTGTCCATCTATCTGGGGCTGTGCTTGGAGCAAAAAGACGCCTTTGAAGAAACTGCAAGAAAATCTTATGCAATGATAGAGGCTTTTAATCTGACTGAATTGCACCCAGGGATTATACTTCCACTGTATTTCACGATCGCGCAAGGATATATGAAACTGGGAAATTCTGAAAAAGCATTGGAGTTACTGGAACGCTACACACAACTGGCAACCGGAAATATCTATCCCTTGAGCTTACATGGCGATGAATACTTTGACCTTTTAGATGGCTGGCTGGAAAACACGCTCACAATGGGGAGCGATATGCCGCGCAATGAGATGACGATTAAGAAAAGCGCGGTAGAAGCCATTATTAACTGCAAGACCTTTGAACCGTTGAAAGACGATGTTCATTTCCAAAATATCATAAAGCGGCTGAAAACCCTTGAAGGAAATGGTTGAGCCGGTTTAGACACGGAGGCTAATAAAATGATTCGCAAACTGTTAAAAAACCTTCTTGGTGAGAATTTCACCGAAAATAATGCAAAGCTGGCAACCGTCAATTTTGTGATTATCCTTTTGATGTTTCTCCTGTCCGGCATTATGCTGTTCTTCCTGCCGGAGCAGATTTCTATTTTGCATACGGGTGATACCTATTATCCGTTACCCAGCGTTTTAGCTGTCTGGCTACTCCCAATCATTGCGCTGGTTATAAACATCGGCTTTATCAAGCAGAAACGGCTTTCAAAAATGAATAGTATTGTGTTTGCTGTTCTTTTGGTAATCATGATGGCATCCTATATTTCACAGGTATAAGCCGGATGAACTATGAAGCGCACACTCTATAAAGCAATCTTAAAAAGCAGAAGCACTCCCATTATTACGCTTTCACTTTCCATGATCGGTATTTATGTGGGGTACTTGATATGGTATGTATTGGGTCACTACCTGCCCGGATCAATATCTGACTATCGTGTATTCGTGTCCATCCTTGCAATTTGGATCAGTGCATTTTTGGGAATATATGAAATACCCGATCAGCTTTTTACCAACCGGCGGATAAAAGATGTTCTGTGCTTCCCACTATCGTCAGACAGACTCGTCCTATTAGTTATTGGCCGTCTTGCCTGTTTACAATTAGGCGTCACCATTTCTGCATTTTGGGCCTGCTTTTTATATGACACTTCGGATTGGGTTTCGACAGTAACCATTATGCTGTTTTGCTGGATAGGCAGTTGCTTGATTGATCTGCTTGTTCTGCTGATTTCTACGGCTATCGCCAATTTGCTCCCGGCATCCATTGTGGGATATGGATTTATTCTCTTACAATATGGAGCATTTTTGTTGTTGGCGCTCTCAGCAGGCAACCTTGTGTCGGAGATTTTATTTAGGCCGGGATTTTTAGAAAAACTGAATAAAGCAGTTTGTCCCGACAAGTGGCTCCTGATTGCAATACTGGCCGCAGCTTTGTCAAGTCTTTGCGCTTACTTTTGCGTAAAGGCCGGATATGTTCGAGGGTATCTGAATACCCAGAACTTCCAGTATCGAAAAGCCAAAAAAGCCATAGCACCTACAAAAATTAAAAATCCGTACTTCCTGTTGGAATGGAAACGGGTATCAAGAAACAAGGAACTCATTTTCTTTTCAAACATAAAGAATATCCTGACAGTGATTGTTCTGTGCGGGCTATTGGCGCAAAATTTTGATTGGATAAGAGTGTCCGAACAATATACCATAGAATTGTTCCTGCTGGTGTCCTGCTGTGCCGTGAACACCATTTCAAGCACTGCCTATTCCAGTGATCCGAATAAAGCATACCTTTCATTCCTGCCCGTATCCACACACCGACTGTTTTTCTGGAAAACCCTGCAAGGTTTCTTTTGGGGAGAAATTACGGTATTGCTGTTCTGGGCGGGAGCAACATTTTTTCACGGTATATCTGTGCGGGATGCCTTCTTGCTTCTCATTTATGGAACTGTAATGAATTATGGCTGTGTATGGCTAGGAGTATTTTTAGACTATAAAATGCCACGCTCACCCAATAGCACAAATGAACTGCTCCACGGAAATATCAGCAAAGTAATCGTGCTTTTTGCTTCGATCACTTTGACTGTTGGGGAAATCTATTTTACAACGCAAATCAATGACTTTATTTCTCTGCTGCCATTTGCTGTCTGTGTGAGTAGTTGTGTTGTTGGGATTGAGTGCTTATATTGGTTGTTTTGCAGGAGGAGTTTTCGTGATTAAGATAACAGATGTATCGAAAAAGTATGGGAACAGAATAATATTGGAAAACGTCTCTTGCTCCTTAGACGATCAGCGGATTTATGCACTGGTTGGCGTTAATGGGATAGGCAAATCTACACTCTTAAATGCCATCACACAGCCGGTCGGCATGGACAGCGGAAAAGTAGAGATCGATGGGATTGATCATCGGGAGTTTAAGTCTAAGTTTCAGTTTTTTTATGTTCCAGACAGCAAAGAAATGTTTTTGAATCTGACTGGAAATGAATATTTGAAGTGCATCATACAGCTCTATCATCAAAATGCCGTAAAAGCAAATGGGACGCTTGAGAGATTATCAATTGTGTTCAAATTGGAGCGTTCGCTGAACGAATACATTGCAAATTACTCGCTTGGCATGAAACAAAAGGTATATTTGATGGCAGCGTTTCTTTCTGGTGCAGGCAATCTAATCCTGGACGAACCTTTTAATGGTCTTGATCCGGAAAGCGTTGCCACCCTAAAAAAGTTGCTGCTTGAACATCGGGACGCTGGGAACCTTGTACTCTTTTCAGCCCATAACCTTGATCTGGTTGCGAATTTCTGTGACGATGTAGTTTTTATCGACAAGCAAAGAAAGATTTTTCAACTTGAAAATCCACGGGATTTTGCTCAACTGGAGAGTTCTTTTTTTCAAAAATGTGTTTGAAGGTAAATAACGAATACTCTGCCGGACGACGGCAAAAGAAAAAAAGCCGTCGTTCAGTAGCTCTTTCTCATGTCAAATTAAAACACGGCGGCTTTGGAACATCAAGGCTGCCGATTTTTTTACACTTTATCGCCAACTCCACCTAAAAAATATCTCAACTCCACCTCAACTCCACCTTTGTCGTGTACCATAAGGGTGTTCCCGACAGACGGGGCACCACCGGGGCGGAAAACAGCCCCGGCGAAAAACTTATGTTAGGAGGTACACAAGTGAACCCACTGGTTTTACGCAAAGGAAATGAGGTGGCTGTGACATGAACCTGTGCAAACGGGCCTGCCTGTATTCCATCCGAAAAAAGGGCAAGACCCTCACGCTGCTGGCGTTTCTGCTGGTCATGGCTACGTTAATGCTGACCTGCCTTTCCATTCAATCGGCCACGGAAACAGCCAACGCCAATATCAAAAAAGCCCTGCTGGGCTATTTCACCATCAATGCCAAGACGCTGGAGAACGGTATCCCGGAGGATACAGTGAACCAGATTCTTGATGAGGATGGCTTGAGCGGCAGGTACACCCTGCGCTCCTATACCTACGCTACTTATTTTGACGCAGACGGGAACCTTCTGGAGATCAACACCGAGGGAGCTGCCCAGGTGCCGGAGGGCTACGAGAACGCCGGACGGGTGGTAGCAAACTCCAATTCCCAGGAGGACAGCTATTTCACCGATAGCGGCTTTGAGATGGTGGAGGGAAACCCCATCACCACCGAAACCGGCAGCCAGGTGTTGATCCATGAGAAATTCGCCCAGCGCAATGGCCTGTCTGTGGGCGACACCATGCTGCTGGGAAATGTGGAGGACAAAGATAAGACCACCCCCGTGACGGTGGCCGGGATCTTCACCAATACAGAAGAACAGGATTCCATCGGCATGGCCCCGTCCTATGACCTTTACGACAATATCGTGTTTACCGACCTCTCCACCGCCTCTTTCCTGCTCTACGGCACCGAGGGAACCACCAATGTCCAGTACGGGGATTTCTATGTGAACGCCCCGGACGAGCTGGAGCGCATTATGACCGATGTGCAGGAATTGGAAGGCGTGGATTGGGAAAGCTGCACCCTGACCCGCTACGACAACGACTATCAGAACGCCAAGGAATCCTTGGAGGGCCTGCAGAACATCGTCTTTATCGCCATTGCGGTGGTATCGGTGATTTGTTTCCTGGTGCTGGCCCTGTTCCTGACGCTGCGGCTCCGTGGGCGTATCCATGAAACCGGCGTCTATCTGGCCATGGGCATTTCCAAAGGCTCGGTGTTGCTGCAATATCTGCTGGAAGTGATCCTCGTGGCGGCCATCGCCCTGGTGATCTCCTTCGGCACCAGCACAGCCATTTCCCATCAGATCGGGAGCAGCCTGCTCTCCCAGGTGACAAGCGAAACCTATGAAACGGTGGACTTGACCGGGGAAAGCGAAACTGCGGAAGAAGAACCCACCGAGGATTTGGGCCTTGCCGAGATCGAGGTGGCTGTTTCCGCCGAGGATTACGCACTGGTGTGGGCTTTCGGCATGGTGCTTTGTGTGGCCTCTACCGCACTGGCGGCCTACCCGATTATGAAGATGAAGCCCAAGAGTATCTTGTCGCAGATGAGTTAAGGAGGTGCAGGCGATATGAATTTAGGAATACGGGCGATTTTATATAGCGCACGGAAATGGAAAAAGACGCTGCTGGTGTTCTGTCTGCTTCTTGCCATTACCACTTTGGTGCTGTCCGGCCTTGCCATAGCCGACGCCCAGGAGGAACAGGCTGAGGAAGTCCGGGGAACCACCGGGGCCAGCTTTACCGTGGAGAGAAACTTATCTACTGGCGGTTGGGCCAGCGGCAATAGTGGTTCTTATAGTACGCAGGAATTTATATCCGAGGAAATGCTTCAGAAAATTTCCTCAGTAGATGGAGTTGCAGGATATGATGCAGCGGTTGTCTCTATGCCGAGCTATTATAATGAAGCTGGTGAAGAACTTGTTAATGGAAATGTTATCAACAGTTATTATACCTATGGTTCAATAAATACTGAATACAACCAACTTTTTTCATCCGGAAGATTTGAACTGGTAGAAGGTTCGCATATTACAGAAAATGTAAAAAACGGCCTTATCATTAGCAAAGAAAACGCTGAACGGAATGGGATAAAAATTGGTGATAAAGTTACCGGAATCAATGATCCGAATAATGGCGATCCAGAAGTTGATATGGAGATAGTAGGTTTTTTTGATATCGTTGCCGATAAAAATGATGAGGCGACCATGTATGATGCTTCTACACTATGGGATTATGCCGATTATGCTTTTTGTAGCTACAATGCAATGAAAGAAATGGCTGTTAATTATGAAGATGGGAGCAAACTCCAAGAGGCCCACTTTTTCGTAGAGGATGCAGCACAGTTGGATAACGTGATAGCCGAGGTACAGAACATATCCTCGATTAACTGGGATAACTTTATCATCACCGCCAATGACGAGGTATATCAAAATATTTCCAGCGCTCTTTCCGACACCGGCACCCTGATTACCACCCTCATTGTTGTCATTACTGCTGTGAACATGGTGCTGATTATCCTGATCCTCTCCATGTCTATCCGCAGCCGAAAAAGAGAAACTGGGATTTTGCTGGCCGTTGGAATTGCCAAGCCTGCGGTGATTCTCCAATATGTGTTGGAAACCCTGCTGATTGCGGTGGTGGCCTTCCCGCTGGCCTACCTCTCCAGTAAGCAAGTGGCCGGCACCCTGGGTACGCTGTTCGGCAAGGCGGCGGAGAATGTCATCGTCACACCGGAGCATTTCATGCTGGTGGCTATCGTGGGAGGTATCCTGCTGGTGGCGGCGGTGCTGGTATCCAGTATCTCTACCCTGCGATTGAAGCCCAAGCAAATCTTGGCACAGATGGAGTAAAGGAGGCGCAATATGAATTTAGGAATACGAGCGATTTTATACAGCGCACGGAAATGGAAAAAGACCTTGCTGGTGTTCTGCCTGCTCCTGGCTATTACCACCCTGGTGTTATCCGGGCTGGCGATTGCCGACGCTCAGGAGGAACAGGCCGAGGAAGTCCGGGGAACCACCGGGGCCAGCTTCACGGTGGAGCGCGACATCTCTACGGGCGGCTGGAACGGCAATTACAGCACACAGGAATTTATGTCCGAGGACATGATCCAGCAGATTGCCGCAGTGGATGGCATTGCGGGGTATGACGCCACCCTGATTACCCTGCCCCGTATCTTCAATGATAAGGGCGAGGAACTGGCCCATGAGAATTACAGCTTCTACAATTATGGCTCCTACAATTCCCAATACCATGAGCTGTTTCTGTCGGGCCGGTTTGAACTGGTGGAAGGCACCCACATCACCGATGATATGACCAATAGCATTATCATCAGCCGGGAACTGGCTGAGTGGAACGGGCTGAAGGTTGGGGATACCTTGACAGGCGTTTACTACCCGCAAAATAACACCCCGGAAGTGGATATGAAGATCGTAGGTATCTTCGATGTGGTGGCTGATAAGAACGACCAAGTAAATATGTATGATGATGCGTCCTATTACGCCTATTCCAGCTATGTTTTTTGCAGTATGGACGCAGCCGAAGGCTTGATTAAGGGCTGGGGCGAAGATGGCGAGGGCATTTCCGAAGCCTACTACTATGTCACGGACGCCGCCCAATTAGAGAATGTGATTCAGGAAGTGCAGAGCATTTCCTCTATCAACTGGAACAACTACAAGATTACTGCCAATGATGAGGTGTATCAGAATATTTCCAGCGCCCTCTCTGACACCGGCACCCTGATTACTACCCTCATTGTTGTTATTACCGCTGTGAGCATGGTTTTGATTATTCTCATCCTCTCCATGTCCATCCGCAGCCGGAAACGGGAAACCGGAATCCTGCTGGCAGTGGGAATCGCCAAGCCTGCGGTGATTCTCCAGTATGTGCTGGAAACCTTGCTGATCGCAGTGGTTGCCTTCCCGCTGGCCTACCTCTCCAGCAAGCAGGTGGCGGGAACTTTAGGGACGCTGTTCGGCAAGGCGGCGGAGAATGTCATCGTCACGCCGGAGCACTTCATGCTGGTGGCCATCGTGGGCGGCGTCCTGCTGGTGGCGGCGGTGCTGGTGTCCAGTATCTCGACTATGCGGTTGAAACCTAAGCAGATTTTGTCTCAGATGGAATAAGACCATCCCCCCTAAAATAACGAAATGAGGTAATCACTATGAGTATCATGGAAATCAAGCAAGTGGGATATTCCTACGACAATAAAAAGAAAGTCTTAAAAGGCGTCAACGCCGAAATGGAACAGGGCAAACTCTACGCCATCCTGGGGCCTTCCGGCTGCGGCAAAACCACCCTGCTCTCCCTGATCGGCGGCCTAGACAGCCCCGGCAGCGGTCAAATCTATTTTGACGGGCAGGACATTGCCAAGACGGGCCTTTCCGATCACCGGAAAAACCATGTGGCGTTTATCTTCCAGGCGTACAACCTGATCGACTACCTGACCCCCGCAGAGAATGTGTCGCTGACTTCCAAGCTGCCGCCGCTGCCCATTCTGGAGCGTCTTGGTCTGACGAAAGAAGAAGCCAAGCGGAATGTGCTGAAGCTCTCCGGCGGCCAGCAGCAGCGTGTGGCTATCGCCCGCGCCCTGGCAAGTGAGGCCCCGGTGATCCTGGCAGATGAGCCGACTGGAAATTTGGATGAGGACACCGCTCAGGACATCACAGAAATCCTCAAAGAGAGCGCCCACAAGATGAATAAGTGTGTGGTGGTCGTTACCCACTCCAATGAGCTGGCGAAGCAGGCCGATGTGGTATTCCGGCTGAAAAAGGGGGAACTGCAGGTGCTGGAGCGCGTTCAGGACGGAGCCGCCCAGCCCCAATCCCGCAGAAACAACGCTCCCCGCAGTGAAAGGAGGGCGCATTGATGGAGAGGGACAGCAATCGAAGCGTGAAACCTTCTAAAAAGGGGAATATCGTTTCCATAGTTTTTGCCGTTCTTGCAGGAATATTGCTGGTTACGGCCATAGTGTCTCTTGGAGCCTGCCATAAAAACATTTCTCTGCAGCTTGAACAGGGAGTTCCTGTGCAGGGAAATGAACTGGCTATTGTAAACCTTTATCTTACAAGTTGTGTTCAATATATTGCCCTTGCAGCAGCCATGGCATTTTGCAGTTTTACCGTCCGCAAACTGTCTGCGGTTAAAAATGAAATGCCGGATCAGCCCATCCAGTATATGCTTGACCCACCGGCAGATCTTCAGGACTCTGTTTCTACAGAGGAGGATGAGACAGAGGAAGACGATGTGGATTTAGAAGTCTGGGGGTTCAAAGAGCAGGGCAAATAAAGCGATGTTTATCCTGCGGAAAGAGAGGAGGGGCAAGAAATGTGGGTCAGCGCATCAACCGATTATGCGATCCGAATGATGATATGTTTGGCCGATGCTGCAGGACCGGTTTCTTCATCTAAACTGGCAAGAATGATCGGTGTTTCCACACGGTATCTTCTGCAGATCGGAGCCAGGCTGCGTGACGCCGGGATGATCACAGTTACCTATGGCTCATCGGGAGGATACAAGCTGTCTTTACCTCCGGAAGAAATTTGTTTATTGGACATTATTATGCTGATGGAGCGGAGAGCAGAGCAAACTGCTTTCCGCTCCGACGAAGCAACAGAAAAGGAATTTCAGCTTTTGGAGCAAACATATCGGGATCTTGGAAGTCAGTTTTCAGAACAACTCCGTAAAACAACAATTAGTAAATTGCTGCTGGGGAAATGATTTATTTTCGACATATTATATAGATATTTGCGTCAGAGCAGCAGTAAGCTATGAGCGGCCGGATTCATGCCAGCCGCTCATAGCTCGTCAGACGATTAAACTTTTTATAGGGTTCAGAGAAAATCAATCCGTTTGTGTAATATTTTAACGCAGTATGGCCAGCTATAAATCGTAAAAGGGATCTCTTGACAGGTTAGTTATTGCTAACTATAATAAATTTATAGAGCCTGTTTATATTATGATATATCCTATGGGAGCAGCAATGAAGAAGTATAAGATCGAGAAAAACACGGTGCAGGAAACACTGGTCATCCCACTATATGGACGTTGGTTATGCTCGCAGCGGTATCCCCATTTGTTTCAGGATGAAAATGCGGCCGGGCTGATGAAACGCATAGATTATGATTTTTCAGAATTGGAGAGGCGGTCAGCCGGGCTGATGCAGGAGTTCGGCGCAATGGAGACAGCGATGCGGCAGAAGGATATGGCATGGGAGGTCAGGGATTATCTGTTGTCCCATCCCAATGCCGCTGTGGTCAACCTGGGCTGTGGCTTGGACTGCACTGGACGGAACTGTGACAATGGAAGCTGTAAAATATATAACATTGATCTGCCGGATGTCATCAGGGCGAGGAATCAGCTGCTTCCGGCGGGAGATCGGGAGAAAAATCTGGCGCTGAATTTGAATGATCCTGCATGGATGGCTGCCATTGACAGTGATCCGGAAGATGGAACAGTGTTGTTTGCCGCTGGGGTATTTTATTATTTTCAGGCAGAAGCAGTGCGGACGATGGTTGCTGCTATGTCCCGTCGCTTCCCCGGTGGAAGGCTTGTTTTTGATGCCGCCGGCAAAACTGCCGTAAAGCTGATGCTGAAAACCTGGGTGAAACAGGCAGACATTCAGGATGTGGGAGCCTATTTTTCAGTGGCACATGCCAAAGAGGAGTTGGTCCGCTGGGCAGAGAATTTAAAGGTTTCCAGCCGTGGATATATGCAGGGCTATGAAAAGCTGGAGGGATTGGGCATTAAACCTGTTCATCGCCTGCTGGCTAAAATCGCTGATGGTCTGCTGCATTTGCAGATCGTGCGGATAGATTTTGATACAAAGTAAAGCTGGATAAGAATATTGTGGAGGGAGGAGTGACAGTGAACTGGATACGCATGGTTTTGGATGGTTTTATGATGGCAGCTTATTTTAATCTGTTCGCTGCGGCTGTGGCGATATACAACCCCCGATTGATGTTTCCCTGTTATCCCCCATCCATTATTAAGGATGCGCCGGAACCTCCTACGAAAGGGGAGAACCGGTTTTATATGCTTTGGATCTGTTTCGGAGAAATCCTGCCCCTGATTATTTATGGTTCGGTCAGTATGATTGAAGGCGGGACCCGGGGATTTGGCTGGATGGTGCTGCACGGTTATATCCAGTGGATGATGATCGGCTTTGCGGACTTGTTTTTCTTAGATGTCTGGCTGATCCAGAAAAAATGCAGGAAGCGGTTTATTATTCCCGGAACCGAGGGGCATCCCGGCTATGAGTTCAAGGCATGGATGAAAAGCTATGCCCTGCCGGAACATCTGCTCCAGTGGCCATTGCTTCTTTGTCCGGTGATGGCTTTGCTTCAGGCAGGACTGGGAGTTTTGTTAGTGAGACTATCATCGTAAGGATGAGACTATTGTAGTAAGGATGAGACTATAGTAACAGCAATTTGAATTGTTAAAGAGGAAAGAAGGGAAGTTATGTCTGATCTGAAGGGAAAATCTCAAAAAGCGATCCGTCTTGGCACTCATGGGGAAGACTACGGAAGCTGGATGTCAAACCCGGTGTTTTATATGGTGGGCGGGCTGACAGCTCTGGCAGCGCTGCTGGCGGTACTGTCATTAGCTGTGTTCCATATTTTTGCGCTGGGTATTCTGTTTGTGATCATCGTGGCCGGGCTTCTGGCGCTCCTTGGCTGGATCACATGGATTCGCCGGCAGTATGCCTTTGATGGCGGTGGGATCATGGAGCGGGTGCATCAGACGATCCTGTCCCACATGGATTATGACGGCAAAGGAACACTGCTGGATGTAGGATGCGGCTCCGGAGCATTATCCATCCGGGCAGCGCTCACATGGCAGGAGACAAAGGTTGTCGGAATCGACTACTGGGCGCCTGTTTACAACTACAGTCAGGCTCTTTGCGAGAAAAACGCTGTCAGTGAAGGGGCAGGGGACCGGTGTACCTTTTGCCGTGGCGATGCCAACAAGCTGGATTTCCCGGATGGCTCTTTTGACGCTGTGGTGAGCAATTATGTGTACCACAATATTACCGGAGCGGATAAACAGCAGCAGCTGCTGGAGACTCTGCGGGTGCTGAAAAAGGGCGGCGTCTTTGCTCTCAACGATGAGATGAAGCCGGGAATGTACGGGGATATGGAGGCGTTTGCCCAAAAACTCCGGGATATGGGATATGAGGAAGTACGCCTTGTTGACACTGCCAAAGAGGCATTTGGCTCACGCCGCCGGGCGGCCATGATGATGCTTGGCGAGTCGAGAATGTTGGTGGGAAGAAAGTGAGATGGAACAAGGCACGGGTTGATGAACAAGGAGGGGAAAGATATACATGGTGGTAATGATAGAGAGTCTGATCGGAATCCTGTTATTCACAATTTTGATCGTGCCGCTGACACTGAAAAATCCCCTTATCTCAGTGGGGGATTATCCCCCGGCCATACGGGAGAAGTGTATCGAATTAGGCTTGATTGAAAAAAGAGAACAACGCTTTACAAGGGCGGACATCATTCGGAAAGGAACCGCACTGCTTGTTTTTGTGTTTGTCTTTGCTTTTATTCTGAAACAGTTTAATGGAGCAAATACGTTCTGGAAAGGATTTCGGGATTCTTACCTGATCTGGCTGATCATCGACTGGTATGACGCGCTTATTCTTGACTGCCTTTGGTTCTGCCATTCTAAAAAGGTGAGGATACCGGGGACAGAGGATATGGAAGAATACAGGGATTATCGTTTTCATATCAGACAGTCCTGTATTGGCATGGCTCTTGGTCTGCCTGCCTGTCTTGCGGTAGGAGCGCTGACAGCTATTTTCTGATCAGTTGAAAAAAGATATAGAACAGATTGGGTTCAATATTCGCAGGGGAATCTCTTTCAAGAATTGTTAACTCTGAATCAAAAAACGGCTGGGTGTGATCTAAAATTACCCCAGTCGTTTTGTAAAATTACCGCAATCGTTTTACCAGAAGGCCTGCTCTGTCTCGTATATTAAAAATTCTATCTCAGTTCCCGATGTATTTTATGTCGATAGTATAACCGCTGTTTCTATAGTATGTATGTAATTCATAGTCTCCAATTTGTAAATCTCCTTCTGTTATTGGATAAAACTTCTTTTCTTCAGCATCAAAGATGACGGCCTCGTCTAAAAACACATCCTCAACGGCTTCCAATATGTCATGGATACAATCATCACAAAAATAGCTTTTCATTTTGTGGGCGCTCACGATTCCCCGGCCAGAATCAATATCGGCTGAACCACTGTTTCTGTTTGGACTTTTCATAATCGTGATGTGTGCTTCGCTGATTTCATCATATCCAAAGTTTATTTGTGTACTGCTATTGTTTCGCTGATTTTCAATAGGCTCATAAGAATCAAACACATCTAATCCATAAGTTTCCCCAGTATTTAAGAAAACAAGGTGAATACGATTCATGTAGCTGTCACATTCCAAACAGCAGCCATCTGCGGTATTTGGTATGTACTGAATAAGATTTTCAACATCTTGGCCATATTGGCTGTAGACCAAATCGTTCCGAATGGTCTGGGCTATTTGCTCATACTCATCTTCTGTTGCCAGTGCCATATAGGCAGCAAGTGTCCATAGAATCTCTTCCATAGCCTTATCATTTCGTTTATCTGCCCATGAATTACCGATAAAGATGCCGAGTGAGCAAAGAAGGACAGTCGTAATACCGACCATAAACCCGCCATAAAGTAAAGAGCGCTTATCATATTGACTTAAGTGCGTTTTGGTTCTATCCAGCATATCGTCCTGCCAATAGTCCAGCCATTTTTCTTTTATTTTCTTCCACACATTTTGCATAGGCAACTCCCTTCCAAAAAGCTGATAGCTTATATATTATAGTCTATCAGAATCTATTCTAAACAACAATCATATTATAGTCTTAAAGTATACAAAATAATAACTGATAGCTAATATATAGGTGTAAACGATGGGAAAGAATGGATTAGGGAAACGTATCAATATTGCAAGGAAGGCGCGTGGGCTAACTGCTGACCGGTTATCGGAAATGTGCAGCATCAATGCGACTTATCTCCGACAGATTGAAGGCGGTGCGAAAATGCCAAGCCTGCCGGTATTTATAGATATGTGCAGGGCGTTGCGAATTTCGCCGGATTATCTTTTGCAAGATGAGCTTGAGGAAAATGAAATCAGTACGATTCGGGAAATCGAAGAACTTTGGAAAAGCGTTTCTCCAGAGAAACAAGCGCTTGTTTTGGCGATGATCAAAGCGGTATTAGAATATCAAGACGAGTAGAATGGCC
>OGOL01001299.1_pt1 | contig 23827 bp, 18 predicted proteins | sample 1552641 | NCBI WGS metagenome assembly OGOL01 (sample SAMEA2580140, study PRJEB22360) | human gut metagenome | biome: human gut; feature: human-associated habitat; material: faeces | place: Denmark | collected 2008/2010 | reverse complement strand
TATGCGCCATAATATAAAAGAAATCCTATAATTCCTCCACCAGCTAATACTTCAATAAAATTATTATGTAAATACGCATCAAAATTTAATACCTGCCCTGCTATTATGTGCGGACATCCTATACCAATCCCTAAAATAGGATGCTTTTTAAACATCTCAATACCCAAATCTATTAGTTGTTGTCTCAGCAATGCAGAAGCTCCAATTTCCCCTTTTCCCGTAAACATCGCAACTAAATATTCCATTCTTTGATTAATTCCCGAAAATATCTCCATTCCAGAAAGTGTCTTTAACACTAACAACGCTATTACTATAATTATTATAATTTTTATTATATTTCTTACAAGTTTTCCACTTGATAAATTTCTGGAAATGAGAACTAATAAAATACCAATAACCATCATTAACAATGCTTTTCTACTTTGTGTAGCGATAGCCATCATAAATGCAGGTACACAAAATATTGTCTCTAATCCAATCTTTTTTTCTCTTAAAATATCATCTATCTGAATGATTATACCAAATGCTGCTAACATTCCTATCGTATTAATATTGCTATATGAATTATCTAATCTAACACCGGAAGTCATCATACTTATTACAAAGTTAAGACCATAGTACATAATAGAATAAATAGATATTACATAGCTCGACCATTTAACTACTTCTATTAATGGAGTTACATTATCAAATTTATTAAAATGATTATATACAATACTCATGCATATAAGTATTTGAATATAAGTAAATGTTTTAGTCAATGAATCTTTTGCACTAATTCCCCATATAGAACTCAAAAAAGTGTATACCGTAAGAATACACATAAAATAATGATAAGCACCTATTGTATAATGGTATTTGGCTTTTCCTTCTAAAACATCTACAAAAAGAATAAATAAGCAAGCTAGTATCAGAATGTATTTTCCCCATGTATATGATTCAAATATTGTAATCGATGAAAATAAAAATACTGTCGCTATCCAAACTAATCTATCTGACATTTTATATGTTACATTCATCAGCTTCTCCTTAGTATTTAAAATATAATTTCAATTAATTTTGAAATTGAATATTCAATATTATATCCTTGTTTAATAAAATCTTCTCTTGTATCAGGTCTATCTTTCAAAACGCTGTCTATAGCTATAGTTGCCCATTTGTTGCAATCTTCACTCAATGAAAGATACTCTAACAAATTTGTAATTTCCGCTTCTTTTGTAATACTGTCTGATAATATACATGGCATTCCTGTTGCCTGTGCTTCTATAATTGTATTTGGCATTCCCTCAAAAAACGATGGAAATACAAATACGTCCATGCTTGATAACAAATCTGGAATATCTGAGCGAATTCCTGTTAAAATAACATTTTGAGTTAATCCTAATCTATCTATTTTAGAGATTATTTCTTCCTTTTTTTCTCCATCTCCAACTAAAAGTAATACTGCATCTTTTCTTTTAGATTGAATAGATGAAAATATATCTAATAAAAATTCATGATTTTTTTGGTAATTAAATCTACCAATATGACCAACAACTAATTGTTCAGGCTTGATATTCAGTTCTTCTCTAATTTTTTTTCTTTTTTGAGAATCATAGTTGTATACATCTAAATCTACTGCATTATGTAAAAACACCACTTCATTTTTATTAACTGCTTTATACCCAAAAGTATATTCTGCTGCCAACTTAGAAGGTGCTATTTTTACATCTGTAATCATATTAAAAAAGGGACGTAACATTTTATTAACTAGTGATTTTAGTTTTCCTTCATTAGAATTTGCATTGCATGATCTAACACAAATTTTATTTGCACCGCCCATTTTTGCTGCTAACAAATCAAAAAAACCAATTGGTGTATCACAGAGCTTTAACACATACTGATAATTATTATCTTTAACTATTTTTTTAATAGCATTAAAAGTCTTAATTGGGTGTTCAGTTCTTAAAGGTATCCGATATATTTTCCCTCCTAAAGATAATACTTCTTTCTCATAAAATCCTGTATCTGTTGAAACAATAAAATCCAACTTATATTCTGCTGGTAAACCTCTAAAGATTTTCATCATAAATGTTTCAGCTCCACCTGTATCTAAAGAACTTACAATGCATAATAGTCTTTTCATAATTTATAAACCCTAACTCTCTGTAATCACATTTACTATTTTTTTAATATACTCATCTGGTTGATATTTTTTTGCTGATATCAAACAATTACTTTTAAGTTCATTAATACTATCTTTATTATTTAACATCCACTTTATCGCTTCTGTTAAATTTCTTATTTCCTCGTTCGGATATAGAATTCCATTCTCTTTATTTACGATAATCTCTGCATTACAATTCCAATCTGTTGCAACAACTGGTAATCCTGCCGAGAATGCATCAACTATTGTTCCTGGAAAACCTTCTCCATCCCAATATGTCGGAAATAATAATGCATAATAATCTTTTATAGCCTCCACGCTTTTATCATATGGAACCATCCCTTTATATTGAATCGCCTCTGTTACATTTTTTAAAACTTCTTCAAAGCGTTCTGCATACCCATCATCAATGCGACCATATATGTCCAAACTGCAGATTACTCTGCCGGCATCTTCATTAATGCTCTGAATAGCATCTATCGCATCTTCTATTCCTTTTTCTTTCATAACTCTTGAAAAAATACAGAAACGATATGGTTCTGAAAATTCTATCTCTTCTTCTCTATCTGCTATCGATAATCTTTTAAAGTTGGGCATTACTTCACAATTTTTTATAGCCTGATTTTCAAGCTTATCTTTCATTCCCGCTGTTTCTACCCAATTAATTTGAAAAGAATTAAGATATTTCTTAAACTTAGGATATTTAGAAACATATAAATCTAAATTTCCACCAATCACATCATGGTAAATATTTGTATGAAATTTCTGTGCAAAGAAACTTAATATAGGAAAATAGAATTTCATTCCATTACCAGAAAGAAGCACGATAATATCTTTTGTACTAAATAAACATTTAAATGTATCAATAAGCAATTTTATAGGATTCTTCTTTTTATAATAGGTATCTACTTTTATAATTTTCCAGTCCGTTGCCTTTGACAGTTCTTCATGTAAAATTTTAGTCTTTATAGTCTGTCCATCTAATATATTCTCTTTTCCACCAAAATGTCCTATAATACCTATTTTTCTACTTTTTCTTTCCATATTTTTCTTCCAATTCTGATATGTCTAACATTTTTCCCCATTCTAAATCATATTTATCTGGATTAAATGGCATCATTGCCGCACTTGGCGTAAATGTTAATTCTGCAAAATAATATGTATCATTAGCTAAAAAGAAATCAACTCTTACAAATGGAAAATCTTTAGATAAGTCTTTTGCCATGTCTAGCATCTCATTAAAAAATGATGGTAACTTAACTTCTGGAATATCTGTATAATCATCTCTAGTTAATGGCATTTTTGAACCATCTAAATAGAAAAAACCTATCTGAGCCTGTCTATCGTGAATCAAATCATTTGACACATAAATAAACTTAGGTTCTCCGTTAAAACAAAAAAATTTATAATCTGTAATATTTGCTCCCAAAAATTCTTCACAGATAATCTTATGTGGCTTTATTTTTGAATAATGAAGCTCTATATTAAATGCACCAAAGTCCTCTTTTAACCATGTGTTTAACTGCTTTTCTGTAGTTTTTTTATCCAAAGTCTTTTTATCTGATACAACAATATTATAAGCACATCCATGATTACACTTTAATACAAATTGATCTGGAAGCTTGTCCCATTCGATATCTTCCGCTCTATCCCATGCTCCAAGCAAAGGAGTTAATGTATCACCATATCCTTTTTTCTTAATATATTTTCTTACAGCATATTTATCTGTGCAAGTTACCACTCTTTTACTTCTTGGATAATAGAAAAGTTTACACCACTGTAATTTCTCATTAAATGTCTGTGGATTATCCAAATTTAACTTTTTACCAAGAACAATTTTAAAATATAATTTAGACATTACTGTATCAGGAATAAACTTATGAGCAACCACCTGCCCCGTTCTTCTTGCCTTATATAAAAAAGAATCTCTTTCCATTTTCTTTGTTCCTCTCTTATCTAACTGTTTTTACATATCTTTTCTTCTTATAAAATCCAAAAATCAGATTTCTTCCCGTATTAAAAATACTTTCTAATACTCCTAATTGCTCCGCATCTTTATATAATTTATAATGCCAACCAATCATTGTTTTAATGCTATGAGTGCTTACCGAACCAACTCGACCTTTTCTATAACGGCTAAGGCATTTATTAAGCAAATAGCAATCTGCATGTTTACATATCTTTAACCACATAGCATAGTCATTATTCTTCTTTATATCTGCTATTTGAATTAAGCCAATCTGTTCTGCATCATACATTACAGTTAAACAACCCGGCCAACAGTAATTAAACATACCTGTCTTTGTAATTTTCTTTGGACCAGTTACTCTTATCCCAGTTTTTCTTCCATCCATGTCAATTTCATCATAATTGGTATAAGAAAAATGATAATTATTAGAACTCATAAAATTTATCTGCATTTCTAATTTTTCAGGCAACCATAAATCATCGCTATCTAAGAAAGCTATCCATTTTCCTCTAGCTAATTTTAGTGCTCTGTTACGAGAGACGGCAGCTCCAGAATTCTTTTTATTTTTGTGATACTTGATTCTTTCATCATCAAACTGTTGAACAATCTCATCTGTATTATCTGTAGAACAATCATCAACTATGATTAATTCCCAATTTTCATAGGTCTGATTCAAAACAGATTCTATTGATTCCGCTATATATTCTGCGGTATTGTATGAAGGCATTATGATAGAAACTAACTCATTTTTACTCTTTACAATATCCTTGCCAGCAAGTAATAACTTCGCTTCCTCCTGTTTCTCATCATATTCCTCTTTACTTACCTCACCTTTTCCTAACAGATAATCACCAAAGTCCTGTGCTGTTGCCATATCGCCTTCTGTGATTCCTTCCTGTTTGATAAAAGCTTTCATTACTGTCTGGAAGATAATTTTTACATCTCCCACAAAAGTAATTTTCTTTATGTATTTTAAGTCCCAGTTTAATTTGTCTTCCCAGTCAATATCATTTCTTCCATTAACCTGAGCAAGTCCGCTTAAACCTGGTTTTACGGTATGACGCTGTCTCTGTTCTTCCGTCATGAAAACCATGTCTCTTACAAGCTGTGGTCTTGGTCCGATAATACTCATATCTCCTTTTAAGATGTTAAATGCTTCTGGTAGTTCGTCAAGACTTGTAGAACGAAGCCACTTTCCAAACTTGGTAAGACGTATTTCGTCTGGAAGGAGTTCTCCGTTTTCGTCTCTTTCATCTGTCATGGTTCGGAACTTATACATTTTAAAGATTTTTTCATCTTTGCCCGGACGTGGCTGTGTAAATAATACGGGAGAACCTAACTTTACTCTTACTAATACCGCTACAATGACATATAACCAGCTAAATACTATGATTGCTAATGATGCACATAGGATATCAATTATTCTTTTTACGTATTTCTCATATAATGTTACTTTGCGGGCTTTTTTGTCCTGTAATTCTGGCTTTTTGTTATGTTTTTTCTTGTAAATTGCCGCTCCTGCGGCAGCTCCGGCTACAGCAGATGCAGCATATAATTTCTTCTTATTCTTCATATCCACACCTATTCAAAACAAGCCTTAATCACTTCAATAATTCTATCCTGCTGTTCCGCTGTCATCTTATTATCGGATGGCAGGCACACGCCTCTCTGGAAGATATCAGCACCGACATCTTTAATTCCACCAGCGATATAGGCGTTGGTTTTTGCTCTGCCGGAACCATTCACTGTTATAAATTCATGCATTCGGTACATTGGCTGCATATGCATTGGTTTCCAGATTGGTCTGCCTTCTGCATTAATGCTGCTGATTGCATCTAAGATTTCTGTTGGACAGCTTTTTCCTGTTTCTGAAATGTAAAGGGCTTCTGTTTCGCCTCGAACCTGCTTGCACATTGCTTCTTCATCAATTAACATAGAACTTAACCAGTAATTTGGTTCTGCCTTTGTTTCATCAAATGGATTCATCTTTATTGGAAGGTCTTTTAATCCTTCTTTGTAACGATTATAGATTGCTTTCTTCTCAGCAATATGTTCTTGCAAATGATTGTACTGGTCTCTGATAACACCGGCAATAACATTACTCATACGATAGTTGTAGCCAACTTCTTCGTTCTGATACCATGCAGCTGCTTCTCTTGCCTGTGTTGACCATTTGCGAGCCTGATTAGCATCTTCCAGTGAGTTGGTCAACAGACATCCACCAGCAGACCCTGTAATGATTTTATTTCCATTATAGGAAACAGCGGCGTAATCACCATAAGAACCACACTGTCTGCCTTCCCATGTTGCTCCCATTGCCTCGGCTGCATCTTCGACTAATAAAGCTCCATGCTTTTCGCAAATCTCTTTAATCTGTTTAATGTTTCCAGGAAATCCATATAATTCAGCATATACAACCAGCTTTACCTCTGGGTACATTGCAAAAGCCTTTTCCAGTGCAGCCGGATCCATTCCCCAGGAATCATACTCTGTGTCAATAAAGACCGGTATTCCTCCTTCATAAACAACTGGATTCAAGGTTGCATTGAATGTCATATCTGTACAAAAAACGCGCTCATTATCCAATGCGCCCACTCCAACTGGTGGCTTTCCATATAATTTTTCACCGGCTAACTTCATACAAAGATGAAGGGCTGCTGTTCCACAGGATAATGCAATCGCATACTTTGTTTCTGATACTTCTGCCGCTGCTTTTTCAACTTCATTAATATTGGCACCAACCGTAGACATCCAGTTTGTTTCATAAGCTTCCATTACATAACGCATGGATTCTGGATACATTGTTGGGGAGGCCAGCCATATTTTATTTTCAAACTTTTCAAATCTTCCATTATTTACAAAAGCCATTTTCCTACTCCTTATGTTGTTTATACTGTAAAGTTCTTTATGTATCTTTCCAACTGCCCTGCTTACACTTCCTTCGCCACCGCAGCCTGTTCCATCATCTTGCGCTGCAGCTCATAAACCTTGCCTTTATTCTCGCTTCCGTTCTTTCCTGCTGGATGATAGGTAGGAACAATCAGTTCTACCATCTCGCGAATATTTTGGTCATTATCGTAGGCAGCTTTCATTAAGACAGTAAGCTGCTGAAGGAACTGTTCGGTGTTGAATGGGATTGGACAGCCGATGTGTATTAATTTATTTTTCGTTTTCTTTAATCCCTCTTCTGCCATTAATTTTTCTTCAAAGAGTTTTTCTCCCGGCCGCAGTCCTGTATACTCAATCTTTATATCCACATCCGGCTCATGCCCGGAGAGACGGATCAGATTCCTTGCTAAGCTATCGATCTTTACCGGTGATCCCATGTCGAGGACGAAGATTTCTCCGCCTTCAGCGTTTGTTCCTGCGGAAAGTACGAGGCTTACGGCTTCTGGAATGGTCATGAAGTAACGGATGATGTCCGGATGGGTTACGGTTACTGGACCACCTTCTTCAATCTGACGTTTGAAGAGTGGAATTACGGAGCCGTTGCTTCCGAGTACGTTTCCGAAACGTACTGCAACGTATTCTGTTCTTGGAATAAATTTCTTCTGGCGGATCTGATGCATGATGCCATTCTCTTCTTCGCTGTGTGTATAAAGCATTGGCATCTCGTGTGCTTTTCCTTCTTTGATCATTCGGTCAAAAGACTGGATAATCATTTCGCAGATACGCTTGCTGGCTCCCATGATGTTTGTTGGGTTTACCGCTTTGTCTGTACTGATCAGTACGAATCGCTGGCAGCCGTTGATCATGGCTGCGTAAGCTGTTTTATATGTTCCAACGGCATTATTCTTGATTGCCTCGTTCGGTGATGTTTCCATTAATGGTACATGCTTATGTGCTGCTGCGTGGTATACGATATCTGGTTTATACTGTGCAAATACCTGGCAGATTCTCCGGCTGTCACGTACAGAGCCTGTAAGCGCGATCATATTTAAGTCCGGATAAGTTCTCTTTAACCACTGTTCAAGGTCGTATAAGCTGTTTTCGTAGACGTCAAAGAGAATCAGTTGTTCTGGATGATGTCCGGCTACCTGACGGGAGATTTCGGAACCGATGCTTCCGCCGGCTCCTGTTACAAGAACCTTTTTTCCCTGAATATATTGGAATACTTCGTCTAAGTCTGCCTTGATCGGCTCACGTCCTAAGAGGTCTTCTACTGCGACCGGCTTCAGCCTGCTTAAAGATACCTGACCGTTTGCAAGCTGGTATACACCTGGAAGACTCTTTAACTCGCAATTTGTTTCCTGACAGATATTTAAAATGTCTCTCTTTTCTTCCGGACTGGCCGTCGGAATGGCAAATAAAATCTGGTCAATGTTATACTTTTCTACCGCTTCTAAGATGGAGTCTCTTCCTCCGACAATCGGAACACCGAGCATGTATCGTCCCCACTTGTTTTTGTTATCATCGATAACGCAGCAAGGTCTTGCATCTACAAGATTGGAACTTTTTAATTCTTTTAAGATAACCTGTCCTGCCGCTCCGGCACCGATAATCATTGCACGATGAACATTTTTAGCATCTTGTAAATGTTCCATTTTTGTACGTTCCAAAGTAATATATCGGTACGCAAACCGAACTATTAATGTTAAAGCAAACTGTGTTCCACATCCAACAATATAATAAGATAATGGCATTCTTTCTAAGCATACTGTAATACCAATCACCTGAAATACTGTTGTAATTATAGTTGCAAAAAAGACACGATTCAACTCGCTAAAACTAGCAAAACGCCACAAACTATTACAAAGTCTAAATACATAAAATATAATAATTACAAATGCCGTATAAAACGGAGCGAATTTAATAAATGCGTTTAAATACTCTTTCGGAATACTTGAGTAACGCAAATCAAAACGAATTAATAATCCAAAAAAATAAGAAAAATTTACTGCTACAATATCATATAATACCAAATAAAATGCAATAACCTTCCAATGTCTAAATGGAAATCCTTCTTTTTTTGTTTCTGACTCAGCATACTTTCTACCCAAGTCATTCTTTTTAGTCCTATTCATTTTCTTTCCCTTCTTCCATATTCTTCTCTTTTTTATCTTAAAAAAATTTATTTTTATAAACTTTAACTACCGCCCTTCACCTAAGCACTTCTTAGTACTTTTATTATGATTTTCATTTACTTATTTAAGATCGGGTCAAAATAAGCATCCAAGAAACCACTTTATTTTATATATTTCCACTGGGAGTTGCAATTGGTTTTCTTCAAAAATCATAATGAAAGGAACCTAGCTAAGCCAGCGAAAACCCTGTAAAATCAGGCCTTTTCTTGGTTGGCTCTATTATACCGCCGACTCCTTTCAGTACATTAAGGAACTGCGGGAATTCATCCAGACTCCAGTCACGGATGAAGTTTCCGACACCTTTTTTGATCGTGCCATCCGGGAGCTTCTTGCTGCCGATGATTCGAGGGTCAAAGTCGAGCTTGAACATCATGCCGTCTTGTACACGGTTTTCCTTCATGAGTTCGGCTTTGCGTTCTTCGGCATCCATGTACATACTTCGGAACTTATACATCTGGAACAGCTTTCCGTTCTTTCCGACACGGGTCTACTTGAAGAAGATCGGTCCCGGTGACTGGATGTAGATGGCAGGTCCTACAAAGATACAGAGGAGTCCTGTGATAATGCAGCCGACGAGGTCACCTGCAATATCCATCATTCTCTTTAAGATAATCTGGCGGCGGCTTACACTGTTAATACTTGTTGTAAGTACGGTGTATGTTCCAAGATGTTCTACGAACTGTTTCTTGCCGAGTAAGTTCTGGGACTTGGCAAGCTTCATATGTACGACAACACCCATCTCGATGAATTTATCAAGAAGTTCTGCCGGATATGGCTCGCTTTCTGGAATATTAACAAATACTTCGTCCACCCATTCGCGGCATACATATTCAACCAAGTCGTCTTCGTCGGCTACAACTGTTACACCGTCGATGACGCGGCCTTTTGCCTTTTCATCCAGGATACATACTCCTGTAACGAAGTAATCGCCGTAGTTTTTATTTTTAATGTTGTCGATAACGGTATCAACGATATCTGATACGGTTACGATAAGGAGAGAACGCTTCTCGGCTCCACCAAAGTATTTACGGAGGCAATTCTTCCAAAGACAGCGCAGGACGTAACTGAGTAATAAATATAGCGTTGCTGTATACCCAAGTACAAGTCTTGAATAACTGTCTGCTTCCTTAAATGTAAATAAATAAAATACGGAACATAAGGTGATAAGACAGGTCTGTTTGACCGTCATAACAAATTCCTGATAGAATCCACGTTTCAGTACATTCTTCAGGGAATCAAAGAAAAAGATTACCACGATATCCATGAGTGCGAGGCTCCACATCATATCACGGTATAAAGAATTCGCCAGTACATCAAGCGACCCATGTCGCATATTGAATGCAAGCGTAAAAGAAATCCATAGACATACTACGTCTAAGATCATAAAATCCAGGTGCTTTAGCCAGCCCTGTACACTTTTCTTATACATATACTTTCCCCAATCCTGTTTCTTGTGCTGATTATCAAATGAAGTAAAAGAATTTCCATCCCCGCGAAATCCAGTCCTTCTCCTTTATCTGATAATCGTTTTTCTCATACTTCTTCTGCAAGTAATAATTTGGATAGAATTCCTATCCTGAATGTAAATTAAAATATTCCGGAGCTGCTGTAACTCTTTCTTAATTAAAAATCAAAAAGTATACAGCTCTTCATAATGAATAAAGTATACCATATATTTCATTTTTGTCATATTCCTAAATATGCCTAATTTCGACGTTTTAATCTAGTTATTTTTAGTAAAGTCAGACTATATTTTCAATTTTCCACCAAAAGTTTACTTCATTTTATTGCTTTGTTATCATTTTTTTACTATTTTGTATACAGGAAATGGAATGGGTAGGGGATTGGAAATAATTTTTAGAAATTTTCCTTAGAAATATTAAAAGTATCGTTTTCAACGATAACATTCCTATAGTGGACTGTCCCATTGATTTTTAAGTTACAGTCCACATGTATTTGCAAAATACTTTCTGTAAAATAAAATAAAGGAGAATGCTTAACTGCATTCTCCTCTTCTACAATTTATAATTATTATATTACTTATCTCCCATTATACTGATAACTAATGCCCTTCACAACATATCCTGCCGCTGTCTTTTTAAGCTTCAGTGTTGTTGTTCCAATATTGGTTCTGCCTTTCTCTCCGTAGATTCCATATCTGTTCTGTGTCGTTACTGTGTAGGTATTCTTACCAGTACGTACAACCTTTTTAATCTTATAATCTGGAATCGTATCTCCGAAGTCTCCGCCACAGTACATGTATGGATCTTTATAGAACTTACTGTCGGAGCTACATACGAACATTGCCTGATTCTTATTTTTCTTGCTGCTCTTAATCTTGCTGACAGAAGCGCTCTTACCAAAAAGCTTCTTAGTCTCGGAACGAAGCTCCTTCGCTGTATAGCTGTAGTCACCTTTGTAATTATATCTTACGAATACGGCGATGGATAACTTCTGATTATTGTTAAGCTTCATCTTTACTGGCTTGGTAGTGGACCATACGCTTATGTTCATCGCTGTCGTATATGCTGTCATCTTCTTACTGATATCCTTTATCTGACGATTCCCTGCCATCTGTCTGGTCACATCTGCTGATGCTGCCTTTGCATGTACTGGAGCAAATGGAATAAGTGTTACTGTCATGAGTAATGTGGCTAAAATTGTACTTAATCTTTTCTTCATAGGGAATCCCTCCTGCCTTTTGAACTTGGAATGTGGTGTGGATGATACGCTATTTAAATGCTTTTTTAATGTGCTTTAAATGCTATCTTCTGTACTACATTTCCTATAGTTTTATTATAATATTTTTGCTGTGGAAGTACCATAACAGAAGTGTTATTTTTCTTTACAGGTGGGATAAGAATGTATAACAAAAGTGTTACAAAAATAGGAATTTGCCGCAGGCAAAGGAGACGCCCTCTTTTGATAAATTCTCTCTGGGGGTTCGTCTGTTTACTCACCCCGGCAAATTCCAATTTTTAATAGTAGAATTCCCATAAGGATGTTATAATACAAATGATATCTTTTAAGAAGGGACGGTGATATAATGGGTATCTTTTTAAACAGTACTGCACCATTTGAAGCATATAAGATAACAGCCCTGGATAAATACTTTGTAGATAAAACGATGTTAATAGAAGAATTGATTCCATCAATAGGAAGAGAACAAAGATTTTTGTGTATCACAAGACCCCGTCGATTCGGAAAGACCGTAATGGCAAATATGGTAGCGTCATATTTTGGCAAGGCAATAGATAGTAGTTTTGTATTTGAACATCTTGCGATAGCAAAAAGCCCGGTATATGAAGAATATATAAATAAATATGATATTATCTATATTGATTTCAGCAGGCTTCCAGAGAATTGCCAAACTTATGAAGAATATATTAATAGAATCAAAACAGGAATAAAAGAAGATTTGCTTGAAGAATTTCCCGAATTAGAATTGAAAGAAGAAATGTCACTTTGGGATATCCTGGCAAAAATTTTTCAAAAAACAAATCGTAAATTTATGTTTATAATGGATGAATGGGATGCAGTATTTCATATGCCATTTATTTCCCAAAAAGAAAGACAAGAATACCTGCTTTTTCTTAAAAACTTACTGAAAGATCAGGTATATGTAGAACTTGCTTATATGACCGGAATACTTCCAATAGCCAAATACTCTGCCGCTTCAGAGTTAAATATGTTTGTGGAATATAACATGGCAACAAGAGAACGGTTTAGCTCTTATTTTGGATTTTCAGAAGAGGAGGTAGATAAACTGTTTCAAATTTATAGTGAAACCACAATTCGACCACGAATTACAAGACATGATTTAAAAATCTGGTATGATGGATATTGTACGGCATCGGGTGAACAGCTTTATAATCCCCGTTCAATTATCTGTGCTTTATCAGATAACCAGCTAGGCAGTTACTGGACAGGTTCTGGTCCCTATGATGAAATATTTTATTATATCAAAGGGAATATTGATGAAGTCAGAGAAGACTTTATTCTTATGATTTCCGGCGAACATATAGAGGCGAAAGTACAAGAGTATGCGGCCACCGCAGAAGAATTAACAACAAAAAACCAGATATACTCTGCAATGGTCATATACGGGTTACTTACTTATGAAGATGGAGAAGTCTTTATTCCAAACAGAGAGCTGATGTACAAATATAATGAACTCCTTTTAACAAATGAAAGTTTGGGATATGTATATCGATTAGCAAAAGAATCTGAAAGAATGCTAAAGGCAACACTAGCTGGAGATACACAAACAATGGCAGAAATTTTGGAGTATGCTCATAATACAGAATCTCCTATTCTATCTTATAACAATGAAATAGAATTATCTGCCATAGTTAATCTTGTATATCTGGCAGCAAGAGACAAATACCGTGTTGAGAGAGAAGATAAATAAGCAAAAAAGCCCCCTCCTCTGCTTTCGCAAAGGAGGGGGCTGTCCGTTTTGCCTCTCTCTACTGGTTCTTGGTTTTTTAAGGCATATCTTTATCTCTTGTATACTACCACAGGGAACTCCCGTTAAAGTAGCTGGGTTAGAAGATTACTCTTCTGTCAGCTTAAATCCGGCAATTCTAGCAAGCTCGCGGATAGAATCTCTGGATACCTTCTTACCTCTGTATTCAATGAGGTCTTCACACTGTCCTGTAAAGATATCACTAGGGTTATACTTCTTAATGATGATCTTATCTTCTTCTGTGAAGATTTCTAAAGGCTCTCTCTCACCAATATCGAAACTTTTACGAAGTTCCATAGGTAATGTAATTCTTCCTAATGAATCAAGCTTTCTAACTATTCCTGTACTCTGCATAACGTACTCCTCTCTGGTGCTATAATATTCTCTCTTATGATGTGCACCCGTGCAATGTCCTCTGGGTTGATTATAGTATATCATAAAGCAGCCAGTCTGTCAACCAAAAAATAGATAATCTTTTTTAAAATGTTAAATGTTTTAGAAACTGTTGTTTTGAAATTGTTATGACAGTTTGCCGTTTTATTTTCATTCTAGTATAAATATGGGAAGTTTTGTGCTTTCTTCTATAAAAAATTGTTATTTGATTCGGGTTGTCTCATTATCTCCCGTGTAAAATAGCAACTTTTTACTTTAATTTGAGTAAGTACTGTCCATAGTTGGTCATCTTGAGGCTCTCGCCAATCTCATGAACCTTATCTAAAGATACAAATCCTTCTTTCCATGCAAGTTCTTCTAAGCAGCCTACATAGCATCCTGACTTCTGAAGTGCCTTAACAATCTCGGCTGCCTCTAACATACTGTCTGCTGTTCCAGCATCCATCCATGTAAGTCCTCTGTCAAATGGAATTACCTTTAACTGGCCTCTGCTTAAATACTCTAAGTTAACATCTGTAATCTCGTACTCACCTCTTGCGGATGGTTCAAGATTCTTAGCAATGTCAATTACCTGATTATCATAGAAGTATAATCCTGGTACGATGTAATTAGACTTTGGATTCTTTGGCTTCTCTTCGATGGATACAGCCTGTCCGTTCTCATCAAATTCTACAACACCAAATGGTCTTGGGTCATCTACATAATAACCAAATACCTTTGCGCCGTGGTCATCCTTGATGGCTTCTTTCATAATCTCATCAAGATTATGGCACTGGAAAATGTTATCTCCTAATACGAGACATACAGAATCATCTCCAATGAAGTCTTCTCCGATGATAAGTGCATCTGCGATTCCCCGCGCAACTTTCTGTACTGCAAACTCGATATGAAGTCCTAATTCACTTCCATCTCCGAGAAGGTTCTGGAACTCTCTTTCTTCCCCTGGTGGAATAATTACAAGAATGTCCCTGATTCCTGCCTGAAGTAAAGTGGCAATTGGATAATAAATTAACGGTTTGTCATATACTGGTAATAACGGTTTACAAACTGGCTTTGTCATAGGGTACAGTCTCGTACCTCTTCCAGCCGCTAATACTATTCCTTTCATAAAAATAAGTCCTCCTTAGTAACTTTGAATCCCCATGTTACTCATAATGTCTCAACTATGCTGTCAACATTCTTACATGATGCTGTCTTTAGATTCATGCTTATTAATGCTTTTATTTTAACAAACTACCATGATTCCAATATTTTATATTATTTTCCATGAGCTGTCAAACTTTTTTTGCAATTTAGTTAAATATTTATATAGTTTGTCTTTATTTTCCTGCAAATGCGCTCTGTACTGCAGCCATCGACAGTATTTAGGAACGTTTCGCGGAATTTCTTAAGGTCTGCCTGTTCATTTGCCGATACAATATTCTGAAGCATGGCAGCAGATTCCTCGCATAATGCCTCAAAATCCGTGACAACGGGACCTGGTGTAAACTGCGAATAATCAAAGTAAAAGTCTCTGCTGTCCATGTATTCTTTCTCATCAAATGCATAGAAAAGCATTGGTAATTCAAGGATCGCTGCCTCAAATACGCTGGAACTGTAGTCTGTGATAAAAAGGTTGCTGATCAGCATGAGGTCATTGATATGTTCTTCCCCGCTCAAATCAAGTACTCTGTCCTGCCATTGTGCATCCACAGTAAACTTTTGCTTTACAAATGGATGATTCTTTAAAATAAGTACCGTGTCTTCTGGCTGCCTTTCCATAAAGTGATTCACATCAAATGCTTCCAATGGATAATATGCATCTTTATTCCCATCTCCGCGGAATGTCGGTGCAAACAAGATTACCCTGTTCTCCTTTAATATAGGATATTTCCCGTAGAGTTCCTCGCGCTTTTTCTCCTCATAATCCCAGTCAAAAAGCAGATCTGTACGCGGTACTCCCAGCGCCTGTACCTTACTTCCTGAAATGCCAAATGCTTCTGCATAAATATCTCTCACCGTATCGCTGCTGACTGGTACGAGGTCATAATTCCTGTGATTCATCGATGTCTGAGGCGCACCGCCCTGTTTACCCATACGGGTAAGGCCAAACGTCTTAAAAGCTCCGCAGGCATGCCACAACTGCACAATCTTTGTCTCGCTGCGTTTCTGAATGCTATGAAGCTGCGGATAGAAATCTTCTAAAATGATAACTGCAGATGTAGCGCATTTGAACGCACAATCCCGAAGTTCCTTCTTGCGAAGCTGATCAACTGTCTTTGTATTGATAAATGTCGTAATCTCTACCTCGGGTTCATTCTCCTCAAACCACCTCTTCACAAGCATAAGATTCCCATTCTTCTCTGGCTCTCTCTCTGAAAGGAAAAGAATCTGATTCGGATTTACCTTATTCTTCGCTATATATTTGCGGTATCTGGCTGCAAAATAGTCAGTATTTTGCTGACGGGCACTATAATTATAACCACTAATTCTATATACGGTATCATTCGCCCGCTTCGCTGCCTTTATAAAATTCTTGTCTTCCTTAAAATAATCTCTGACCAGTAAAAATGGCAGTCCAAGAGAGCAAAGTCCAAACTTGAACAGATTCCTCTTGCGGACAATCTCCGCTCTGGCAAATAGTTCCTTTTGCACTGGAAATGGCTGGTCATCTAAGCAAATCTCTTCCGCTCCACACCAAAGCGTAAAAATAACATTCACCTTATGGCGTGGCGGACTGTAAAATACATATGGCAGCAATATCTCTGCATCTGCGCGAATCTGGTCACCAACTTCTCCTTCTTCTATTACTACTTCCATCGGAAAACGACGTTCTACCTGTCTCTGGGTAAATACAGCCTGCACGCGGATGCGCTTTCCCTGCATCTCGTCCGGCATCTTTGCGCGAAATCCAAGCTTCATCGTCTTCTGTGTTATATTAACTGTAATTCTGTAATTAATCTTTCTCATAATTCTTTGTCCATTATTTTAAATTATCACAACTTATTTGTTCATTAGCTTAAAGTGTGTTTGAAAAATCATTCCTACAACCTGCACGCCTCAATTTACAGATTATTTTTCCAAAGTTCCCTGCATATAGTTGTCCATCCAGCTTAAATCAATCTTTTTCTCCCACTGCCTTCTTGCGATATCCTGCTTCAGTGTGAGCGCCAGATTCTGTGACTTCTTCGCAGACTGACCCTGGCTACCTGTACCCGCACCGCTTCCTGCAAGTGCTGTACTTCCACTCTGGTTACCTGCTTTCTTATTACTCTCATCTGTGTTCACTACAACAACCTGGCTATTCTGGCTCACTGGCGAAAGGACAGAACTTCCCGCATTAGAAGAGCCTGCCAATGCGGTTCCTTTACCTGCTCCGATTGTATCTAAAAGGCCCTTACCGGTTGACATCTTAAGAATAGATACTACCTTTTTGACAGAGACATCTGTCTTCTCTTCCTGGAGTACTTCTGGAAGATCTCCCTTTACTTTCATGTAGGAAACATCAGCAAAATCTTCTGCCATATCTTCTTCTGTATAATCCTTAATCGCCTGTTTCTCCTGAAGCGCAGACTTACTCTCCTTATCATAGGACATAATCCAGAATGGACCGCCTGCACTGGCACCTTTTGACTGTGCGATTACATCTGACAGTCTGTACTTGTAAGCGGAACGCGCCCTGCTTCCGACATCGGCTACTGTTACGCAATCGTTCTTATCAATTGCTACCAGTACCATAAAATGCCCGCCTCGGGTAAAATATCCAGGCCCCATAAGGCACACTACTGGCTTGCCTTCTTTTAATGCCTTTTTAATCGCATTATAATCGGTTCCTGCTCCCTGACACTTCAGTCCATAAGCCGCTGCCATCGCAGGAATCATCTCATGTGCCGAACCTGCTCTTGAGTAAAAGCCATGCTGATAGCCCCAGATGGCTGTATCCAATGGAGTTACCCACTTACCTGTAAGAGATGTGATTACTACTGCCATGGAAGTCGGACCACATCCAGCCTTAGCGATACAGTAGCCATTCTGATTCCAGGCACTATCTGTCTGATTAAAATATACATATCCCGCAATGTATTCCTTATTATTCTTCATAGCCAGACGGGTATCATTATAAATCTTCGGGATAAATGTACTCGTTTTATCGCTTCCGTCCGGTGCGTCTTCCTCTGCTAACTGATCCGTAATCTTCTTAATCGCCTTTGTACGAATCTCTGCATCTTCTCTTGAGGAAATGTCCTTCTTCGCCTTCTTCTGAGTTGTTCCTTCTTCGTTACTATGAGAGGAATTTCCGGATGTATCTTCTGCCTGATCTGTATTACCAGATGTACCAGACGTATTCCTCTTCGTACTTTCTGTTGTATGTTCTGTCTGCGAATGCTCTGTATTACCGCTGCTTGTATCCCTTTCGGAAGAAGTCTGGCTCTCCTGACTTTCCGTTGCTGTCGTACTCTCTTCTTTCTTCTCTGTTGTCACTTCTGTCGTGCTCTCGCCTTCTTCAGAATTATCTCCTGCTATCTTGCTCTGCACAGCCTTCTCCTCTGCTGCATAAACACTTACAGGTTCTACCCCTGACTGAAAAAAGCATTCCGGACCTGTAAATGTCATGACTGCACTTAACCCCACTGCCAGTACTGCCCGTCCAAAGTTGTTCATTAATCCTAAACCTTCTTTCTTTTTGATGTAGATTTTTTCGTGACTTACTGATATAATAAATCAAATAACATATTTTTACAATAGTCTTTTGCATAGTTTTGCATATTTAAGAATTACTTCTGCATGATAGTAATTCCAGCCGCATTCTACTTATATTTTATTTGTATTTACTTGATACAAAGATTTTATAGATATTGAGACAATATTACATTTCAACTTGAAATGTAATTGGATAGCTGAATATTGACCACATATTATTAAAGATTATTTTCCATTTTATTCTGTTTGAAGGAGGAGCATTTATAATGGATAAAAAGTTTAATTTTCAGGAATTACAGGCGATTGTTGCCACACTTCGCGGAGAGAATGGCTGTCCGTGGGATAAGTCACAGACGCATGAATCTCTTAAGTTATATACATTAGAGGAAGCCTACGAAGTGAATCAGGCAGTAACTGACCTCACTAAGACTGGCGACTGCGCTAATTTAAAAGAAGAACTTGGTGACCTTTTATTTCAGGTACTTTTGCAGTCCCAGGTTGCTGAAGATAATGGCGAATTTGCTATCGAAGATGTTATCGATGGCATCGCCCGCAAGATGATCCACCGTCACCCTCATGTATTTGCTGGCCGCCATTATGATAGTGTAGAACAGCAGCAGGCCGACTGGGAGAAGTTAAAATCTCAGGAAGAAGGACATAAACAGACCTCTTTAAAAGAAGAGATTGCCTTTGTGCCAGAAAGTTTCCCTGCTCTCATCCGCGGCCAGAAGATTGCGAAAAAGGCTGCCGCCGCCGGACTGTTTTCCACTGAGGATGAAGATGTCTTTAAAGACCTGCTAACTTCTGTTGTGAATTTACAGCTCGGCACCGCTGGGGAAGATCCAGAGAAAAAATTCAGCAGTGATGAGGAATTGTCAGAGAAGCTGGGGGAAGTTCTCTTTGCATTATGTCGGTTCTGTACGAAGTATAAGGTTTCAGGGGAAATGGCATTGCTGAAGAAGCTGGAGGAATTCTGATTGCCGCAGGCAGGAGGAAACGCTCCTAACGGGAGAAGATACCCTTTTTGAATGGCTCCAAAGTCATTTTCGCTCATACGAAGAATAATGCCTGCCCCGAGAAGATACCCTTTTTGAGTGGCTCCAAAGCCAGAAAAAAGCAGCTTAATTCATTAGCATTAGAAGGTGTTTAAATGCTAATGAATTAAGCTGCTTCTCCTGTCAGAGACACTCAAAAAATCTCATCTACTAAAATCGTGCAAAACTGGCTGTAATAATAGAGAAACTTATACATATCCTTTTCTCCCATTCGCTCTTTTACCCTCTCTAAGAGCTTACAGCATTTTTCAAATTCCTCGATGATAAGTTCTTTTCCAGTCTGGGTGAACTGTACCTTGACGTAGCGGTGATCTTCTTCGCTGCTTTTCATTTCCAGATATCCTTTACGCTCTAAATTATGGAGCATTCGGGATACAGCTGGCCTTGACAGCTTCATCGCATCCCCAATATCTGACGGAATGACAAATTCCTTTGCCAGTAACAGGTGGCGCAGGGTGAGTAACATTGTCAGTTCTCCTGATGGAATGTTACACATTTGCTGAAACTGTACATTGGCCTTTCGCATTTGGATGATTAGTTGCTGGTAGTCCTCTAAAGTCACTTTTTGTTCTGCTGCCGGCTCGCCTTCTGGCCAGTCAGAACTCCCTGTGTCTTTCGCTTTCATATTTTTGTTATTTTCCTCCCAAAAATAGCTTTATTTTAAAATTCTCTTTACTATTCCACGATAATTCTATCCTTCATTGGAACATATTCCTTATCCATAGCCACACTCTGGTATGCTGGACGGATAATCTTATCGCAGTTCATTAACTCTTCTAAACGGTGTGCGCTCCAGCCGACCATACGTGCCACGGCAAACATCGGGGTGAATAACTGGTCTGGCAGCCCTAAGATCCGATACATGAATCCGCTGTAAAAGTCGATATTGGCACTTACACCTTTATAGATACGGCGTTTTTCCTGAATGGTTTCGACGGCGAGTTTTTCTACTCTGTCATAGAACTCAAATTCTTCATCGTAACCTTTTTCCCTCGCGAGTTTGTCAAGGAATCCCTTGAAGATTCTCGCTCTTGGGTCAGAGATAGAATAAACGGCATGTCCCATTCCATAAATTAATCCGCTGTGATCAAAGGCTTCCTTATTGAGAAGCTTCAGCAAGTAATTTTTAATCTCGTCTTCGTCTTTCCAATCCTTCACTTCCTGCTTCATCTCATCAAACATATGAACAACTTTGATATTTGCTCCACCGTGTTTTGGCCCTTTGAGTGAGCCAAGAGATGCTGCCATAGCGGAGTAAGTATCTGTTCCAGAGGAAGTTACTACATGATTGGTAAATGTCGAGTTGTTACCACCGCCGTGATCCATGTGAAGTACGAGGGCAATATCTAAAACTCTTGCTTCAAGTGGTGTATACTTTTTATTTGGGCGGAGCATACGCAAAATATTCTCCGCCGTGGAAAGTTCCTGCTTCGGAGAATGAATGTAAAAACTCTTGCCTTCTACATAATGATTATATGCCTGATAACCATAAACTGCGAGTAACGGCACAGTACTTGTAAGCTGTAAGCACTGGCGCAGTACGTTCGGTATGGAAATGTCATCTGCCATATCGTCATAACCGTATAATGTCAGTACGCCTCGCTGCAGTGTATTCATCATGTCCTTACCTGGTGCTTTCATAATAACGTCTCGCACAAAGTTCGTCGGCAATGTACGATAACTTCCGAGAAGATTCTGAAATTCCTGTAATTCCTGCTTCTGTGGCAAACGTCCAAAAATAAGCAGATAGGCCACTTCTTCATAGCCAAATCTCTGCTCTGCTACAAATCCGTCTACTAAATCGTGAATGTCGTAGCCGCGATAGCGCAGCTCTCCATCGCAGGGAACCATCTTTCCATCAACTTCTTTGGAAGAGGTGATGGTGGAAATATCCGTAAGTCCTGCCAGCACGCCTTTACCGTTCACATCACGGAGACCTCGCAGTACATGGTACTGGTCATACAGGCCTGAAGGAATCTGTCCGTGTTCCATAGAAAGTGCAGCCAGATCCTGCAGTTCCTGTGTCATCATTGAGTATTCATTCATTCTATCACCTATTCTTTCCTGGTTAACAATGTTAGTTAGCTTTGTTAATTATTATATAGAAAAAAATTTGTTTTGTCAAATTCATCACAGATGAAGTATACTAGAGCGTGTTTGAAAAATACTTTCCCCATAAATTGGGACATACATATTACTGGAGTGATTTCTCAAACACTCTTTATTTAACTACAATTTATTCTGACAAGATTTTACCCTGTTTATAAGTAGTTTACGCAAAAACCGTGTCTCTTACCACCAAAATTTTATGTAATGTGTACAAGTTTTTTCTGTTTTAAAATATTTGACTGTGCTATACTATAAATAACTGTATATACGCTGAAGAATATATGCACTAAAACGTATATATATTACATATTATAATCGGGGATAGTATGCACTTTTCCCGATTTTAATGCAACTTATAATTATTTAAATAAAAATATTTTTTAGAAAGGAGCGTATCATTTATGCAAATACAACGTCTCGTAGATCTGGAGGACTACGAATTTGATACATTGCTCGTCACATACAATCATAAAAATCGTCTGAGTATCGAGCTTGGAAAAGTTAGCGAGATTTTTGAAAGTCTTCAGGCCGATGGTCTCGTTGGAGGAAGCAAGGTATACGGTCTCCGAGGAAAGGATTTTTCTTATCAGGGACAGCCTTATTATAACCTGATTTTCATTGGTATTCCTGAGAAGGCAACTCCGAGAAGATTTCAGTTACAGTTCGGTCAGGCTATGAAGGAAGCAAAGCGTTTTCACGGAAAGAACCTTCTTATGACCGCAATCGGAGAAGATGTTTCCTACTGGTTAAGTTCTGCTATGAAGGGACTTCTCCTCGCAGATTACTCTTTTGACAAATACATTTCTGATAAGCCAGAATCTCCAGAGCTGCATCTTGGAATTCTGACAGGAATTGATTCTGCATCCTTTAAAAAGGAAGAGCAGTACACAAGAATGATGGCAAAAGCCGTTACAACAGCCCGTGACCTGGTAAATGAGCCAGCAAATGTGATGACTCCTGCAGCTCTCGCAGCTAAGGCAAAGGAAATCTGCGAAAAGAACAATATCAAATGCACAATTCTTGAAAAGCAGGATTGCGAAGCACTCGGCATGAATTCCTACCTGGCAGTTGCCCGTGGCTCTAAACAGTCCGCTAAGTTTATCGTTATGGAATATAACGGCCGTGTTACAGACGATGAAAAGATTGCTTTAATTGGAAAAGGTCTTTGCTTTGACTCCGGCGGATATAATTTAAAGCCTGGCAATGCCATGAAAGGCATGCATGGTGACATGGGCGGCGCAGCCGCAGTTATCGCTGCTATGGGTGCAATCGCAGAGGCGAAACTTGGCATTAACGTAACCGCAGTTATTCCTGCCTGTGAAAATATGATTTCCGGCAAGGCAATGAAACCGGGCGATATCGTTAAGTCTATGAATGGCAAATACATCGAAGTTGTTAACACTGATGCTGAAGGCCGTATGGCACTTGTTGATGCCATTACTTATGCAATCCGTGAATGTGGAGCTACAACATTAATTGACGTAGCAACTTTAACTGGAGCCTGTGTTGTTGCCCTCGGTGACCGCTACACTGGCGCTTTCAGTAACAGCGACGAACTTATGTCCAAGATTGTCCAGGCATCCATCCTTGCAGGAGAAAATATCTGGAGACTCCCAATGGGCGATGAAGAATATGATAATCTGAACGCATCTACTGTAGCAGATATCGCTAACTGTGGTAAAAAATGTGGTGCAACTGCCGCTGCAAGATTCTTAGGTGAATTCGTTGAGAAAAAACCTTGGGTACATCTTGATATTGCTGGAACATCGGAATCTGATGAAGATACTGAGATTTACTCTAAGGGTGGAACTGGTGCAGCAACAATGTTGCTGTATGAAGTAGTGAAATTGATGGAAAAACCATATAAGAGTTATTAAATCCTGATTTGCACAGCAAAGGAGACGCTTCCAAAGAGAGCCGATA
>OGOL01001294.1_pt1 | contig 23871 bp, 20 predicted proteins | sample 1552641 | NCBI WGS metagenome assembly OGOL01 (sample SAMEA2580140, study PRJEB22360) | human gut metagenome | biome: human gut; feature: human-associated habitat; material: faeces | place: Denmark | collected 2008/2010 | reverse complement strand
GGCGGATGGCGGCAGCCTCAAAACGGTCGAGCTGGCGCAGAAGTACACGGACACCTCGGAGCACACCTACAAACCAGACTGGTCAGGGCTTCCCGGCGGACAAACGTGGAGCTATAACAGCGAATACAGCGTCAGCACCGGCTCGAATGTCGCACTTACCGGGCATGATTTCGAAGCGGACGGCAGTTTGCTGACCTACGCGATTTCCGGCGGCAAGGCGGGCGACAAGATCACCATCACTCTCAAGGCGTCCTGTGACAATTATAAGGATTTCACCATCACGCTGAACATCACCCTGACAGAAAAGGACGATCAGAAGGCGTTGACCATCACCGGCAACACTTCCGTAATCTATGGTGAAAAGCTGACGCTGACCACCAGCGGCGGCAACGGCACAGGCGCTGTGACCTACCGCATTGACACTGCGCACAGCACCGGCGAAGCGGCCATTGATCCCAATACCGGCGTTCTGACTCCCATCAGGGTCGGCTCTGTGAGTGTCATCGCTGCCAAGGCGGGAGACAACGACTATAACGATGTCACCAGCGCTCCCTTCGTGCTCATGATCAAACCGGCCACTCCCACCGGTGAGCCGAACTACACCATCAAGGCAACTGCCGGGGCTGGCGGCTCCATTTCTCCCTCCGGCAATGTCAGCGTCCGTGAGGGCAGAGATCAGACCTTCACCATCACTCCGGATAAGGGCTATGCTGTCGCCAACGTCAAGATTGACGGCAAGAGCATTGGCGCGGCGAAGTCCTACACCTTTGAGAATGTCAGCAGAACCCATACCATCGAGGTTATCTTTATGAAAGCCAACGGCAACCCTCAGACCGGCGTGTTTGTGGATGTAGCCACCGGCAGCTATTATGAGGATGCTGTGGATTGCGCTGTTCTCTTTTCACTACAAGAAACAAATTAATGACATTTTGAGCTGCGCCGCTATCCAAGCGCGGCAAGGAGACAGCATTATGAAAAGAATCACAAGAATCATTCGTCCGATCATCTGCATAGTTGTCCTTCTCGTTGCTATGACCACGGCAGTCAGGGGCTGCTATCAGAGAGAGACAGAGCCTATCGACATTCCCGGCACATCTGCGCCTCAGCCATCAGCGCCTCTCGCGGGCGAAGTTATCCCCTCGGTGGACAGGCAGACAGAGTTGGCGGAAGCCAGAGCGAAGAATCCCGACACCGTGGCGTGGCTGTATATCCCCGGTGCGGAGGTGGACGACCCTGTGATGCAGGCGGAGGACAACGGCTATTACCTAAAGCTGGATGAAAACGGTGAGTACGCCATGTGGGGCTGTTATTATGCCCATTGTGAAAACGAAATCGGCGGCAGGGATAAGCTGGACAAAAACACCACCATTTTTGGTCACTCCGCCAGCAACTGCGACCCGGACGGTGTGCGGTTCACCAAGCTCTACCGTTATATGGACGCAGACTTTGTAAAGGAGCATCCGTATATCTATCTCTCTGTGGATGGTGAGGACATGATCTTTCAGATCACCGCACTGTTCGTCACGGATATTGGTTTTGACTATATTGCGCCTGATCCCACGGGAGATGATCTGACCAGCTTCTTTGAGACGATTGCGCGGAAAAACTGGCTTGACTTTGATGGCGTGACCTTCTCCGAGGAAGATACTGTTCTGACCCTCTCCACCTGCTGCCGGAAGTATGACAAGGCTAACAGCGGCAATCAGCGGCTGGTGGTCATGGCAAAGCTGCTGCCGGAGGGTGCAACCGCACAGGAGTTCAGCGTATCCCTTGTGGATAGTCCTGAAATGCCCTAAAAGAAATCAGAATACGACGATAACAGGACACCCATCCTTGCGGTACTGAAAAGCAGCGTATGATATAGGGAAAACGGCGGCCGCCCCGTACAGAGCAGCCGTGGTTTTTGCTGTCCCTACATTTAATAGGTTGCCCAAATAATTTGATCAAAAAACATCGACATCCCTTGCTCTACACGCTATAATATAGATAATCTAATAAGAAAACAGTGTTATCATTACTGCTACAGATGGAATGGTAGCCATATTTATGAAAAATCATTGGAACGGAATGGCTGAACCCTCAGGGTGACAATGTCAGCGATTTGACAGCGAAAACCATTTTTCTCAGGTGATTTTCCGTTTTCTTATTTTGACAGAGATTTACAAAATAGTCAGGAAAATCAAGGCTTTCCTTGACTCATATTTACTTAAAATAATCGTTGTTCCCAGTGTGGACTCGAGCTCCTAAGCACTAGTTGAGGGTTCGATTCCCCCTGGGAACAGTCAAATTTTGCAACAATGATGACCACAATTCATTGTTGCTTTTTTTTATTTATAGGTGCTTACGAGCACCGAATGCCGCGACAACGAGCGTGTAACGCGAGTGAGTTCAGGGAAAAGGAGAGAATGCCTATGGCAGAAAAAAACAGACGAACGAGTTACGGATGAAAAAGTGGTAGAAATTGAAATGGAAATTTTCTAAATATGTGCCACAAATCTTGAAAAAATCTTGATTTGTGGCATAATAAATATATATTTTGATTTGGAGATGATGTTATGTATATAAAGCGTGAAAGATATCTAAGCAAAATAAGACCATTTTATGATGTGGATTTAATTAAGGTTCTGACAGGTGTTAGAAGATGTGGAAAATCTATATTGTTAGAGCAGATTAAAGAAGAATTTATTGAAAATGGGTTTGATAGAGCGCATATTATTACCATTAATTTTGAAGATTTGCAATTTGAAAAAATAAGAACTGCAGAAAAACTTAATTCCTATGTGAATGAGCAAATCAAGGATCATGACAAATACTTGATTTTTTTAGATGAGATTCAGCATGTCAGGAGCTTTGAAAAGGTTTTAGCTTCCTTTCGGGCAACATTAAATTGCTCAATTTTTATTACTGGAAGTAATTCGAAATTGCTATCCGGCAAGATGGCAACATTGTTGGTTGGAAGATGTGTTGAATTTAGAATAATGCCATTTTCCTTTGCCGAAAGCTACGAATATGCTACAGCTATAGGAAGAAATATATCTCCGGATGAGTTTATGATTGATTATATCAATTGGGGTGGCTTCCCTTTGCGTTTTTCGTTTACAAAAGAAAGTGATATTAAGAGATATTTGGAGCAGACATATGAAGGTATCTTAGACAAGGATATTATTACTGACAGATCAAAGGTTAATAGACAAAACTTTGAAAGAGTAGCAACATATATTATGGCGAATGCAGGAAAGGAATTTTCCAGTAAAAACATAGAGAACTATTTTATACATCAAAATGCAGATACTTTGGATAAAAAGACGATATACAGATATCTTGATAAAATGGAAAAGGCTTGTCTAATTGATCGTGTAAAAAGATTTAATATTGTAGGAAAACAGGCAATGTCGTATATAGAAAAGCAGTATGCGGTAGATACTGGTTTTCGCATGATAAATACAAACTTAGTAAATTTTGAGGATACCTTTTTTCTTGAAAATATAATTTATAACGAGCTAAAAGCAAGAGATTATGAAGTCTTTACTGGAAAAACATATAAGGGTGAAATTGATTTTGTTGCAATAAATGGAAGAAAGAAATGTTTTATTCAGGTGGCATATTATTTGGCTGGCAAGGCAACGATTGAAAGAGAGTTTGGTGCTTTTAAGCCAATTAGTGATGCATCACCTAAATATGTGTTTTCATTAGATCGATTTGATTATTCAAGAGATGGAATTGCACATATCAATATTGTTGATTTTCTTTTGGGTAAGAAGGATATTAATTTATCATAACGCCACAAATTAAGAAAAAATTTAAAATTGTGGCATGATTAGTCATACAAATAGCTACGGCAACTTTCAATTTGCCGGACTCACAAACAATTTAATATTTATTTTACAAAGCACTTTAGCCTAAAGGTTAGGAACTGTTGTACGTCACATAGACGGTTGTAATGTTTGATATAGTTATGTCAAGAACATTGTTAATGGAGGAGATTACAATGAAACAGTTTTTATAAAGGCAAATGGAAATGCGACTCCTGCAACACCGGAAGAAATTATATCACTTTCAAAGAGAAAATATGGTGTGGATAATGAGACAAGCGAAGTGGCATATACTGATAATCAGTGGTCAGTATACCTTAATCTTTGTAAGGAATACAGACAAGATAAATCTGCTCCAACTATAAAGACCAGCTTTCAGGAGGGGAAAGTATGCAGGGAAAAGAAAGAACATTCACACCAGAAGTCGAAAAAGTCTGGAACAAAGATTACCAGTGTGAGTATTACAGAGGGGTTATAATAGATGGAGAGGACAATATAGTTGAGCGTTGCACAAGAACCCATGCAAGCTATGATGCTGCATTAGACGAGGCGAAGAAGAAAACAATAGTTATTAAAAGAAAATGGGTATTTTACAACGACCTTATGGAATATATACACAATTATGCCGATATTAGATAATAAGAAGCATTTGTAAAAATGTGGTTTCAGGGGGCAGGCATGAATATATCTAATGTAATGGGAAGCGCAGATACCAGTGTTGTTGCGGCTTCTAAAAAGAATAAATGGAAACTGACAGACTCTTTAAAAGATAAAATTGCTGAAATGGCGAAAAAAGATGCACAGAACAATGAATATATGGGAAATGAATTTAAGAGTTTAAGAAAGTCAGAAATAAGCAAGGTTGCGCCAGACAGGGCTGCTTTGATTGGAAAATTCAGCTATCTGACAGGTTCTGGCAATGCATCTGTCATGAAAGAAGTGCAGGAAGCGGATAAAAGATGGCTGTGCATGTTATTTGGAGAGCCGTATGAGGCAAAGTGTCAGGGAAAAGGCTTTGGTTCAGCAGTTCATGTATATAATGAAGATGGAGAAGAGATACTTACATATACAGGCGGTGTTGGCTGGCAGGCAAAAGAAACAAAGGCGGAGACAAAGGTTAATTCTGCTTTAAAAACAACATATTATGAAGCTTATTCGGCAGAAAGAAAGGCATTAAAGAGCAAAGAAAGTGATAATATAGCAGCAGGAGCAGATAATACATTTGATGCAAGAGCGTAGCTTATTGCAATATCTTCATAAAATATTATCGACATACGCCCATATACACGCTATAATATGTTTGCTTTAATATGTAGATATCACGAGATTAGAATAAGTAACAGAGGAAAATGTTTATGAATTATATTGTTATGGATCTTGAGTGGAATCAGAGTGCCAAGGGAAAACAATTTTCTGAGGATCATTTTCCTTTTGAGATTATACAGATAGGTGCGGCGAAGGTTAATGAGAAGCTTGATATTGTAGATGAGTGGCAGTGTACCATTAAGCCACAGGTGTATACAAAGCTGCAGAATACAGTCAAGAAGATATTAGGGATAACAGAAAATGACCTTGCTAACGGAACTGATTTCGTATCGGGTGTAACTGAATTTCTTGAATGGTGCGGTGAGGATTATACATTTGTTACATGGGGAAGCATGGATATTACTGAATTAAGACGAAATATGAAGTTTTATGATGTTCCGGAGAATTTCCCAAAGCCGCTTCTATACCTTGATCTTCAGAAACTTTACAGTATTAATTTTTCAGATGGCAAGACACGCATGAATCTTAAATCTGCAATTGATGAGCAGGGAATCAAGGGAGATGAGCATTATCATTCAGCAATGAGTGATGCAAGATATACAGCCAAGATAATGAAGAAGCTGGATTTTGACAGAGTTAAGAAGTTCTGCAGTATAGATACATTTACAATTCCAGAGTCAAGAAAGGACGAGGTATATCTTAACTTTGGAACTTATGAGAAGTATATTTCAAAGGGATTTGCGACAAGGGACAAGGCTGCAAGCGACAGAACTGTACGTTCCTGCAAATGCTTTTTATGTGGCAGGACTATGACAAGAACAGTCAAGTGGTTTGCCACTAATTCGAAATGCTATTACGGCTTGTTTACATGTGATGAACACGGACTTATAAAGGGGCGTTTCAGAGTTAAACAGACCGAAGAAGGCAGATATTATGCAGTCAGAATTATGAAGCACACTGATGAAAAGGGTGCACTTAAGATATATGAAAAGCAGATAAAAGAGAGAGAGCACAGACGCAGGCGGCGTCAGGCAGAGAAACTTTCAGAACAGAAATAATGGCATGTCAGAAATCCAACTGACATGCCATTTTAACATATTTAATATCAGAACATTAATCCATATATTACTGCAAGACCAAGAATTACCTGGATAATTGTGAATCTAAAAACAACCTGCGTATCTGACCAGTCTTTATTCTTTCTCATATGGTCGTGGATTGGTGTACGAAGGTTCTTCATTAGGTTGATGTGAAGAAATCTCATGAAAGAAACCTTGATAAGACCAAGTCCGCCATCAAGAATAATTACAAGTGCCATTGGAATATAAAGCAGCGGTGCATGGAGCTTGAGGAATGTAAATGCTATAAATATTCCTATTGCTCTAGAACCTGCGTCACCCATAAGAAGCTTGCTTGGTGATGCATTGAACCACAGGTAGCCGAGGATACACACAATCATAATAAGAACGGTGTGTCTGTAAGCTGATTCAATATTAAATGACTTAAAAAGAACATACACTGAGGCAAGTGTTACAACAGAGAGTGTACCGCATAAGCCGTCAACACCATCTGAACAGTTAGTAACATTGATACTTACCCATATAAGTATAATAATAAGTATTGCATATATAATTGGATTAAGAGTTACTGTCTTTCCAAAGAATGCAAGGTCAAATGTGTTAGGGTTGTAATGCAGGTAAGTAACTGCCGCCATAACTGATATTGCAAGGTCAATAAGACCTTTCTTTAAATTACCCCATGGTGATGAAGCACTGTCATCAAGGTATCCGCTGAGCATTGCGGCAAGCACAAGTATAAGATAAATGATAAGTTCGGCACTTAAGTTTACGAATAATGCACATGTGACTGTGAATGTAAGAATGAAAATCATGCCGGCGCCTCTTGGTTTTCCAACTGATTTACTTCCGTTGATAGCATAAGCTCTTCCGGCATCTCTTGGAAGAAGATTCTTGCCAAGAGCAATTGCAGCTATTGTAAATGCGAAAGCAAACAGGATGCTGACAAATGCCATTATGTTAGTGAAACTTTCGTTAACAATATAGTATATCATAAGAATTTAATACTCCTTTTCATCTTTCTAACTTATATAAAGCATTTATTTCAATGCGATTTACAGTATAACATAATATATGTGAAATGAACATTTTTTTTGCTAATGAAATGTAGTAATTAATTTGCTAATGTGGTAATATACTATTAATTAGTGGGATATCTGAGGGGACCCATAAGTGTCGTGTAGGATAATAATAATATAATGGAGGATTTTATGAAGAATATGCAAAAATACGAGCAGCTGGCAATCACAGAACTGGATGCATATCTTTTTGGACAGGGAACTCATTATGAGATATATAACAAAATGGGTGCGCATGTTGGAGTAAAAGACGGAAAAGAAGGTGTGTATTTTGCTGTGTGGGCACCTGCTGCAAGAGAAGTCTATGTTATAGGTGAGTTTAATAACTGGAATGCATATGGTTATGATATGAAGAAGATTTCAGATGGTGGAATATATGATTTGTTCATACCGGGAGCTAAAGCAGGGGATATGTATAAGTTCCTTATTATTTCCCAGAGTGGAGAGGCTCTTTACAAGGCAGATCCATATGCTAATCAGGCACAGTTAAGACCAGAGACAGCATCAATAGTTGCCGATCTTTCAGGTTATGAATGGAAAGATTCTGAATGGGTTGAGAAGAAGAAGACGGAGAATCATCTTAAAGCTCCTCTTTCTATATATGAATGTCATCTTGGCTCATGGAAGAAGAAAGATGATGGAACAGAGGACGGATTCTATACATATAGAGAATTGGCACCTGAGCTTGCAAAATATGTTTCAGATATGGGATATACACATATTGAACTTATGGGAATTGCAGAGTATCCATATGATGGATCATGGGGATATCAGGTGACTGGTTATTATGCACCTACAGCAAGATACGGAACACCTAAGGATTTCATGTATTTTGTAGATTATATGCATGAAAAAGGAATTGGTGTAATTCTTGACTGGGTACCGGCACATTTTCCAAAGGATGCACATGGACTTGCTAATTTCGATGGAAGCTGTGTATATGAGTATGCAGACCCTAGAAAGGGAGAGCATCCTGACTGGGGAACGAAGGTATTTGATTATTCCAAGAATGAAGTGGCTAACTTCCTTATTGCTAATGGAATGTTCTGGGTGGACAAGTTCCATATTGATGGTTTAAGAGTTGATGCTGTTGCTTCAATGCTGTATCTGGATTACGGAAGGACAGAAGGAAACTGGGTTCCTAACAAATATGGTGACAACGGTAATCTCGAAGCAATCAGCTTTTTAAAGCATTTTAACAGCATGTTAAAGAAGAGATTCCCACAGGCAATAACTATAGCTGAGGAGTCAACAGCATGGCCTATGGTAAGTGGTGATCCTGACAATGGGGAATGTCTTGGCTTTACATTTAAGTGGAATATGGGCTGGATGCATGATTTCCTTGAATATATGAAGCTTGATCCATATTTTAGAAAGTTTAATCATAGCAAGATGACATTTTCATTGATGTATGCTTACAGCGAGAATTTCATTCTTGTGCTTTCACATGATGAGGTTGTACATCTTAAGTGTTCTATGCTTGGTAAAATGCCTGGTGACAGGGAGGACAAGTTCAAGAATCTTAAGCTGGCATATGCATATATGTGTGGACATCCTGGTAAGAAGCTTTTATTCATGGGACAGGAATTTGGTCAGTGGAATGAGTGGAGTGAGAAGCGTGCTCTTGACTGGTATCTGTTAGAGGATGAAAGTCATACAGAACTTAAGGATTTTACGAAAAAGTGTCTGAAGCTTAATAAGAATTATCCATGTCTGTATGCTACTGATTACAGCAGTGAAGGATTCAGATGGATTAATGCCAATGATAAAGATAATAGCGTTTTATCATTTATGAGAATCAGTCCGGATGGAAAGAAGAATCTTCTCTTTGTACTTAATTTTACACCAGTTGAAAGAGACAGCTTCAGAATAGGAGTTCCGTTCAAGACTAAGTATAAGCTGGTTCTTGGAGATAATGAAGCTGACCAGAAGAAGACTCTTACAGCCGTTAAGGGAGATTGTGATGGATATCCGCAGTCATTGCTTATTGACTTACATAAGTATGGAATAGCTGTGTATGAGTTTAACGGTGATGTTTCTAAGGTTCATGCTACGAAGATATAGGACAATAATATAGAGAAAGGGAGCTGGTTTGGATTTTCATTAATTCTGAATCAGCTTCCTTTTTATTTGTTGCCACTAATCTCTCAATTATCCCGCTATATCTGCCGAAATATTTATTACATGACAATGCAATGGGTGATTGTTTCAGACAGTGAATAAGAAAGGCAGCAGAATATGACATATACAGTTTCAGGTGCGAATTTTAATAAAGATGTGGCCACACAGGGAACATCAATTAATTATAAAGAGAATAAGACGGCTAAAAGTGAGGGTGTGGCAGGTGCATTTGCAGGAGTGGTAATTTCTGGGGGTGTGACAGCTGCAACTGACAATACATATGAGGGGCTACTTAAGGAGGCAGATGATGTAAAGAGCCAGATTATGGCGAGTGCTTCCAGTGCAAAGATAAGCCTTAAGGCATTGATGATGAAGTTATCAGGTGCTGATGCGGTAAAGCTAGATGAGGACGGCTTTAATCTTACAGATGCTACACCAGATGATATGGTTAATATTATTGAGAAAATTAAGATTGAACTTGCGATGCACTCTGATGATTATGTTAATTATGGCACAGCAGTTTCTAAGGATAAGATTGAGAGTGTGACTGGAAGTGCAGCAACAGCGGCAAGTGTCGAGAGCCGTATGCAGGGAGCAGATATAGCTGTCAATGATGAAAGTGTTGCTGAGGTTAAAGGCACACTTGAAAAGAGTAAAGAGTTAAAGCCATTATCAGAGAACACAAAGAATTACATGGTTGCTAATGGTATTGAGCCTTCAATTGCTGGAATATATCAGGCACAGGCGGCAACTTCATCAAGTATCAGTGCAGATGGCGTTACAATAGGAAGGTGTGTAAATGCAATATCTGACGCTGATTTTGAGGCTTTAAGGCCGGGAATTGAGAAGATAATTGCTTCGTCAGGACTTGAGGTTAATGATAATACACTTGCGGATGCAAGAGCATTTATTGATGCACAGATTCCTGTTACTAAAGAAAATCTTGAATATAAGGCACAGCTTGATGCGATAGATATTGAAAAGATTAAGGCTGACCCTGATGAAATGCTTAATAAGATACTTGATAACATGAAGCTTGGAGGCAAGGCAGAGAATACGCTCGTTACAGGTTCGCCAATTGATGATATAAGGACAGCTCTTGATACTATTAACAGGGCAGAGTATTCAGATGTTGCAAATGTGGTATCAAAAGGAGAAACATTTACAATAGCAAGCCTTAAGCTGGAGATGGATGCAAGAAGCTTCAGAATTGAATACAGTGCAGCAACAGTAAGCACAGGAAATAGTGAAGTTAGGAATCAGGCATCTGATGTACAGCAGGCAGCAGATAAGGCGTATGACACGCTTGTAACAGCAAGGGTTCTTATGAGTGCAAATGCGTCTATATATCTCGTCAAGAATAACATTTCTATTCTTACAACTCCGATAGATGAGCTTAATTCAATGCTTATGGAATATGAACAGGCGGATGAAATGTATGAAGAAGCGCAGATTGCATATACAGATGTTCTTGAAGCAAGAAAGACATTGAATGAGATAGTAAGAAATCCTGCGCGTGTATTTGCCAGTATGTTTGACAAGATGAATGAAACTTATGAGGCAGTCGGAACTCAGATAAGAGGCGATTTGGGTGATTCATTAAAGAAGGCAGTACAGGGAAGTGCGGATGATATTATTAGGGAGCTTGGACTTGAGGGAACTGATGAGGACAAGGAAGCAATAAAGGTACTGGCTGCTAATAACATGGATATGACAAAGGAAAATGTAGAGATAGTCAAATCTGTTAATGCAATGATTAATAATCTTATTAAGAATATGAAACCAGAGACAGTTCTTAATATGATAAAAGACGGAGTAAATCCAATGAATGCTTCAATTGAGGAAGTCAACGAATATCTTACAGAGGCTAATGATAAAGCATCTAAGGATAATGAGGAGAAGTTTTCAAAGTTTCTTTATAAGCTTGACCGTACCAATGGTATTACTAAAGAGCAGAGAAAGCAGTTTATAGGAATATACCAGATGATGAATATATTCACCAGAGATGCCGGAGTGGCAGCAGGTGCGCTGATTAAGCAGGGAGCTGAGGTCACTATGAATAATCTTATGACTGCATATAATTCAAGAAAGCATTATGACATGGACGCTGTTATTGATGAGAATACAGGAATGGCAGAGGTAAGCGGAATTGCTAACTATTACAGTGCATTATTTATGGCAAATGGTGGATTAGTTACCCCGAATACATTAAAGAATGTGGATAACTCATCCGGAATCGGAGAACAGTCCGTTGAAATGTTTATTGAACAGTTAGAGGATAACTATGATGCGGCAGCCGAGGAACAATATTATGAGGAATATCTTAAGGAACAGCAGGCAGCAGTGCAGGCAGGAGCTGATATATTGAGGCAGATAAGAAATGCAGATACAGAAATAAACAGTGGTAACATACAGGCTGTTAAAGCATTTTTAGAATCCGGACAGTTCCCGGATATCAGAGGTGTTAAGACAACACGTGATTATGCAAGGGATTCGATTGAAAAAATCGGACATAAAGAAAAACTGTCACTTATGTATGAAGAAATGAAAGATGAGACAGAGGAAGAACTTCAGGAGGTTCTTTCCAAAGCAGGAGACCTTGATACACAGATAGATGTCAATTACGAGGGATTTCTGGATTTAAGACTTAAGGACAGAACAATCGGATATATTAAGAATCTGGCATTAAGGCATGATTACAGAATACCGTATATAACAGACTCAGGAAGTACAGGTATGCTGAAACTTACATTGGTTCAGGATGACGACAATAAAGGTCGTATATCTGTAAACATGCTAAGCAGCGTATTAGGAAAAGTTTCTGTTGAGGCTAAGGCTGACAGAGAAAGTCTTGGTATGTACATTGTCAGTGACACAGCAGTTTCAGATGAAGGAAGCCAGCTTCTTGAGGATATGGAAGAAAATTTAAAAGAAGGATTTGGATTTACAAATGTGACCGTCAACATTACAAAATCGTCAGACGTGCCATATGTGACTTATGAAGCAGCGGCTGACAGTGTGGCAACAGATAAGCTGTATGAAATTGCAGCACAGATTGTAAAACTGCTTGCAGGCTAAAGATTTGCACAGAAAGTCCGATATATAGAGCATGAACAGGTAAATTGGACAGACAGAAAGGTTAAGATATGAGAATAGGAACTAATGTGGCAGCGATTGTTGCCAACAATGCATTACAGAAATCACAGAATAATCTGTCAACATCAATTGAAAGATTATCATCAGGATACAAGATAAATGGCTCTAAGGACGATGCTGCAGGATGTGCTATTTCTGAAAAGATGAGAGCACAGATAAGAGGTCTTAGTCAGGCCCAGAATAATACAGCTGATGGAGTTTCTGTTTTAAATACAGCAGAAGGTGCAATTACAGAAATCCAGAGTATGCTCACAAGATTAAAGGAACTTAGCGTTCAGGCTGCTAATGATGTTAATTCAGATGATGAAAGAGAAGCTATACAGAAAGAGATAGAACAGATTAATAACGAGATTGACAGAATATCTGATCAGACAGAATTCAATACACAGTCTCTTATTAACGGTAATCTTTCAAGAAGAGTATATTCAGACCTTCAGGGAGTTAATCAGCTTTCTGTATCTGACAGCTATACAGCAGGTGTATATGGAATAACTGTTACTGAGGACGCAAGACAGGCTATAGCGGTAGGAGCAGGAAGTATTACTATGTCATCAACAGCTTCTATAACAAAAGAACAGGAAGGAACAATAAGCATAAACGGTTACAAGATAAGCATTTCCGAAGGTGATACACTTGATAAGGTGATGGGAAAGATTATTGACGGAGTTAACATCACAGGTGGTTCTGCATTTACAGTTAAAGACCTTAATAATGATACAGCAGCTAATGGTACTGATTATGCAGGTTATGTGCCAACAGCCGATTATGCTGGTTCAACACTTGTTATTATGACTAACCAGTATGGAAGCGACCAGAAGATGAATATAACATGCGATAATGCAGAGCTTGCAGATATTTTGGGAATACCACAGGCAGCAACACAAGATGGTATATATGTAGAAGGAAGCGATGTTAAGGCAGAGATTGCTACAGGAGATGATGGAAAGCGAATTGGTTTTGCTGATTCGGCAATTCTTTCAACAAAGGGAACTGTAATTACAGTAACAGATGTTAATAACAAAGAGTTTTCAATGGATGTTCCAGGTAATGCGGCAGGTACTGTATTTGACGATAGTAACAATGATGGACAGTCAGCTGCAGGTGCAGGTACAGCGAGAACTATAAGTCAGGAAGTCACAGACGTTGGAACTATGAGCATACATGTAGGTGCTAATCAGGATCAGGTTATTGTTATTGATATTCCGGCAATAACAACGTATTCACTTGGCACGGAGCATATGAATGTCATGACTCAGTATACAGCATCAAGGGCGATATCTACTGTAGATGAAGCTATTAATAAGACTAATAAAATACGTTCAAGAATCGGTGCATACGAGAACAGATTTGATCATACAACTAATAACCTTGAGGTTTCAAGTGAGAACCTTACCAAGTCATTATCAACAATGATAGATACTGATATGTCAGAAGAGATGACTACTTATACTTCTGAAACAGTTCTTACACAGGCAGCTACGTCAATACTTGCACAGGCTAATGAAAGACCTTCACAGGTATTACAGTTATTACAGTAGTTTAAGATTCAATGGTTATATAGGAAAGGGATGCTATGACTAAAGAAACAATTAAGACATTTCAGTATAGAATTACACAGGCAACAGCATCACAGCTTGTTGTGATTCTGTATGATATGGCTATAGAATATCTTAATGATGCATGTGAGAGTGATAGTGCTAAGCAGGCACATAATAATATATATATGGCACAGAAGGTTATAGACCAGCTTATATGCGGACTTGATATGCAGTATGAGATATCAGCTAATCTTTTCGTAATATATAATCATATGAAGAGGTCACTTATTTCAGCATCTGTAAGTCTTGATAATAATGAGATTAACAGAATTACAGGGCTTTTAAAGAAACTCAGGGCATCCTTTTATGAGGTTAGTAAACAGGATGATTCTGAGCCGCTTATGAAGAATACACAGGCTGTATATTCAGGCCTTACATATTCAAAAGGTGGAATTAGTAATGAAACACAGACTGATAATATAGAAAACAGAGGATTCAGGGTTTAGCTCCGAATCCTCTGTTTATTATAATCTGCGTCTTCTTCTGTTATAGTGTCTTCTCTGTCTTTTTCTTCTTGCCCGTTCTTCAATAATGTAGATGATAAAAAGAATAACGGCACCAATTCCAACAAGTATCCATATATTAATTCTGATACATGTTTTTGGTTTATAAGATGATGAAACATCATTATTAATGTATGGCAGCAGGCTTCCGGTATCTGTTCCGGCAGCAGATATATTAAGTGTAGTTGTGCCGACAGTATTATCATTGTATAAGAACTTAAGATGTGTTGTCATAACACCATTCTCATTGGTCATGTCATAATTATCATCAACCGTCATTGATACATTTGACAATGAACTTTTATTAGGTATTGTGATAAATGAAGCGTTTAGTCCAAAGTTTAGTGAAAGAGTTGAGAAAACAGCCGAGTTGTAATAGTTGTCATTAGAGAACATTGCTCCGAGCTGGCTTCCGGTTGTTGTTGATTTCTGGAAATTGGCAAATCCCCAGTCAAAAAGGGTTCTTGTATCAACATATCTTATCTCATCTGTGGCTTCCTTAAATACAACGCATATAAGACGCATACCGTCTTTTTCTGCAAATGTAACAAGTGTATTCTGTGATTCATCAGTATATCCTGTTTTGCCACCCTTGCAGTATTCATAATAGTAGGCACGACCCTTTAACATCTTGTGTCGGTGTCTTATTGTACGCTGTGCAGACATGTTAGTTGCAGGAATTACATATGCATCGGCAGTTGAATCAATGCTGACAAAAGAAGCATTGTTATAGCACCCTCTTGCAATCATTGCCATATCATATGCCGTTGTGTAGTGGTTGGTATTATATAATCCGCTTGCATTGGCAAAATGTGTATTCAAAGCACCAAGTTCTTTTGCCTTGGCATTCATCATATCGACAAATGCATCTATTGAGCCAGCCACATGTTCACCGAGGGCATAAGCCATCTCGTTGGCAGAATACAGCAGAAGTCCGTGAAGAAGCTGGTTGACAGTAAATTGCTCGCCTGCTTTTGAACTTAAGTTGGCATCCTCATATACATTAATTGAGTTAGCAGCTGACTGTGAAAATGTTACAACATCGTCCATATTACAGTTCTCAATAGTAAGGAGCCCTGTTAAAATCTTGGTTGTGCTGGCTGGATAACATTTTTCATGAGAGTTCCTCTCGAAAAGAATGGAACCTGTATCAGCATCAATAAGAATGCAGCTGCTTGAGTTAACATCAGGTGCATCCGGCCATACAGCCTCTGTGCTGGTTGTGTCTGTCTCGCTGTAGACTTTGTTGTATGCTGCAGCCTGGGTATCCGCTGCAAAAGTTGAGAATACCAAAACAGTGGCAGATACAGCGCTGGTTATCTTTATAAGTAATCCTTTTAAAAATTGCTTTTTCATTATAGAGATAATTCCTCCGATTAATAAAATATACAAATACATTGTAGCCCAGGATTGTACATAAGTAAACCCCGCTTGGCAAAAAGTGATATTTATGGTAAATAATATATAGGAAACTCAGATTTCGGCTATGTCTGTGTGCGGCATGTGCTTTCAGGATGACTTCGCTTAGCATGAGTAAATGCCGCCATCTGCAAAGTCTATTACAGTGCGTGAAATCAAACGCACTTCGTTTGGACGTGCTTTCACGCACTGAACTTATGCAGATGGTGGCATTAACTCCTGCACAGCTTGTCATATTCAAGCGTATACCGCACACGGACATAGCCGAAATCTGAGCTAATATATAAGATAGGAGTAATGTATGAGACTTAGAAATGTACCCGGAGCAAGGGAAGTAATGATAGAGAATGAATATGTGTTTACAGAGCCAGAGGGGATGAAAGGCACATGGTCACAGGTTTTCGGTAACGATAATCCAATCCGTATTGAGATTGGTATGGGTAAAGGCACATTTATAACAACATTGGCAGCAAATAATCCTGATATTAATTATGTGGGTATAGAGAAGTATTCAAGCGTACTTTTAAGAGCTGTAGAGAAACAGGATGAGCTTCAGCTTCCTAATTTAAGATTCATCAGAATGGATGCAGAGGCAATATGTGAGGTGTTTGGAGCGGGAGAGGTAGACAGAATATACCTTAATTTTTCAGATCCATGGCCAAAAGACAGACATGCGAAGAGAAGACTTACCTCAAGACAGTTCATGGCAAGATATGACATTATATTAAAGCCGGACGGACAGGTGGAATTCAAAACAGATAATAAAGATTTATTCGATTTTTCATTAGAAGAGATTAAAGAGGCAGACTGGGAGCTTCCTGTTGTCACATTTGACTTACATAATGACTCTGTACTTAACGAGGGTAATGTAATGACAGAGTATGAGACAAGATTTTCACAGATGGGCAATCCTATCTGTAAACTTATCGCAGTAAGAAATCATTAATAATAAATGCATATACTATATAAAGGCTTTTGGAGAATTGTTGTGAAGAATAAAGCATTTGCAAGGAAAGTATCAGAAGTGATGTATGTGCATAAAGGTGCGAATTACAGAGTGGTAAGATTTAAGAATTCCCTCGACGATGTCGTGAGAATTCTTAATACCAAAAAATAATCTAGAGGTCATCGGGCGAGTCATAAGGCTGCACGGTGACTTTTCTTTTGTCCAGAAAATGCTGCACTGTAATGTTTAACAGGTAGCTTAATACGGCAAATACGGGAACTCCAAGGAACATTCCAATTACGCCAAACAGTGCCCCACCTACGGTTATTGAAAATACAACCCATACAGGCTTAAGACCTGTAGTGCTGCCGATGATACGCGGACCGATAAGCAGACCGTCAACCTGCTGGATGCAGACAATCATGATTACAAATATGATAAGTTTGATAGGGCTTGCGATAACAATAATCACACCGCCAATCACGCCACCGATGTATGGTCCAAAATACGGAATCATGTTCGTTATGCCGACAATCACGCTTATAAGCACTGCATATGGCAGCTTGAGAATCAGCATGATAATAAAGCAGATAATCATGACAATAATTGAGTCAAATGATTTGCCGATAATATAATTAATAAAAATGCTTGCACAATTCTTACAGATGATGCGTGTATTGTCTGCTGTTTTCTTAGGAAGCACGGCATATAAAAATCTCTTAAAATGATAAAAGATATTCTTATTATCAGAAATCATGTAGATGGACACGATAATTGCAATAATAAGGTTTAACACACCTGAAAGAATGGCCATGGATGTATTAAGAATGTAAGGAACCATATTGGTAAGTGCACCAGTCATGTAGTCAACAAGTTTAGGAAGAGCATCTTCAATCTTCTGATTAATGAAATTGTAATCAATAGAAGAATTGGCGTGCTTATCTTCAAACTCAGTGAACCAGTTGCGGATATTCTCGTACCATACAGGAGCCTGATTGGCAATCTCTGTAATGCTTTTGTATATTTGAGGTACAACAAAGCCTATTAATACTGCAAATGCGCCAACTGCTATCAGGTAAGCAACAAGAATTGAAAGCATTTTGGCGGCTTTCTTGGACTTGATATGGCATACCCCCATGAAGAACCTGTTATAAAGGGTCTTGATAAACGGATAAAGAACAAGCGCAATCATGCCACCAATAAGAAATGGTGACAGTATATGGAATATATTGCCCAATGACTTGACGGTTGCAGGCCAGTTACCAATGAACTTATATATAAGAATTGCACCTAGCACAAAAAGCAGACCATATATAACAATTGTAAAGTATTTGCTGTTAGGCTGGAATACATTCTTGCCAACAGCTTTGTCAGGTTTTGGCGGCTGTTCCTGTTCAGAATCAAGATTAATAGCCTCAATTGGAATATTGTCAACGTGTTTTGGCTGTTGTTCGAATTTTTTTAACTTCATATCAACTCTCTTTTCTTAATAAATGTATATTAAATATAAATATTTTCTCTTAAAATTGGGAATATAATAGAATTATAAGGGGTATAAAGGCACATATCAATATAAAAAACATGGTAAAATGATGAAAAAACAAGAAAATTATAAAAAAAGATAAATTGTTCTTAAATAAATACAAAAAAGTGCTTGCATTTTATTAAATCTTGCTATAGAATATCACTTGTGCTTGAGACAACACAAAAGCACAGAACAAAATAAGTTACGCACCGCTAGCTCAGTTGGTAGAGCACCTGACTCTTAATCAGGGTGTCCAGGGTTCGAACCCCTGGCGGTGCACTGGAAGGTCTTATGATTTAGGGAATCCTAGGTTGTAAGGCTTTTATTTTTTTATACAGTAAATAATTGTAGTGGCAGAAGGAATATTTACACAGGAAGCGTTGAGAGTTTATTTCATTGCAGATGGTGTGAGTATTCCTTTTAGTATATATGCATATAAATATCTGTGTAGATATAGGTATGTGCGCAATACTGTCTTTCTGATAGGCGGATTTTGCATTATGAATTTGGAAATATTGAGATTTATAATATGATACCTATAGGTAGTCGGATTTTTACATTTCTTATAGGAAGATTCTGTGAGAAAATTCCGTATTTTATGAAAAATTCCTATAAGCAGTTAGCTAATGTTTGATTGATAGGTTGAATATTGGGTATTGAGTGTGTGGAATGCCTGGAAAGGGAGATTCTCTGCCTATAAGGATATAATAAATGCAAGTTTGATAGGTTGAGAGTTTCCAGAATTATAGGATAGCAGGGTTGTAATCATAAAACAATGTTAATATCTTGACAAGATGATATCAAAATAATATCATACAAATATCAACAAAGACACCTTTAAAAGAATAATCGATAACAAGATGAATAATCAGAGTGTCTAGGAGGTATTTTTATATGGAAGAAAAGGTTTTGAAGAAAAGCAAGAATGGTCTTGCAATGGTTACACTGTTTATATTACTTTACGCAGCAGCTATAGCAGCAATTATTGTCGGTTCGATTATGGTTGAACAGGCAGAGACTAAAGCAGGATGGATAGTACTTATCGTTGCAGGCGGTGTATACGCAGCAATAGGCTGGATATTCTTTATCGGTCTTAAGGTATTAAAACCACAGGAAGCACTTGTGCTTACACTTTTTGGCAAGTATGTTGGAACTATTAAAGAAGCGGGATTTTACTTTGTGAATCCTTTTTGTGTGGCTGTTAACCCGGCAGCGTCAACTAAGCTTAATCAGAGCGGTGATGTGACAGGAGATGGAAATAAGCTTGATCTGGCTAGCATGGCAGGTGTTGCAGGAATGGCAATTGCGGCAGGAAATAATTCACAGTCAGCTAATAAGAAGATTTCACTTAAGATAATGACACTGAGCAACAGTAGACAGAAGATTAATGACTGCCTTGGTAATCCTGTTGAGATTGGTATTGCGGTTATGTGGAAAGTGACAGATACAGCTAAGGCAGTGTTTAATGTAGATAATTATAAGGAATATCTTTCATTACAGTGTGACAGCGCACTCCGTAATATTGTCCGCATGTATCCATATGATGTTGCAGAAAATGTAGATACAACGGGAGATGGAATTGCAGATGAGGGAAGCCTTCGTGGTTCAAGTGAAGTTGTAGCAGAAAGAATAAGAAAAGAAATCCAGGGCAAAGTAGCAGATGCCGGACTTGAGATAATAGAAGCACGAATTACATATCTTGCGTATGCACCTGAGATAGCAGCAGTAATGCTTCAGAGACAACAGGCATCAGCAATAGTAGATGCAAGAAAGATGATAGTTGATGGTGCTGTAGGAATGGTAGAGATGGCGCTTGAGAGATTATCAGAAAAACAGGTTATAGAGCTTGATGAAGAGAGAAAAGCAGCTATGGTATCCAACCTTTTAGTCGTCCTTTGTGGAAACAAAGATGCCCAGCCAGTAGTTAATTCAGGAAGTCTTTACTAATGGCAGATTCAGGTAAGAAACAGGTTCCTCTCCGGTTATCAGCTAAACTCTATGATGCCATTGCGGCGTGGGCAGAGGACGATTTCAGGTCTGTTAATGGACAGATAGAGTACCTGCTGACCGAGTGTGTACGACAGAGAAAGAAGAACGGTGCGCCAGTTCCGCACGAGCTGGATGTTCCACCAGAGTTAGATATCAGGTAGATTTAACAAAAAATAAATATATAACTATTATATATTAAAACCTCCCCATACCGACATTATAAATGCTGGTATGGAGAGGTTTTTAAAAGATACAATATTGAATAAATTGGACATCATATATGCATATCCGTTATCAGAAATTCTAACCGCGAGAATTAAACTTACTTGTCATAAGTGAATATAAATCATCTGATGAGTTAGAGGCGGCACCTGATGATGTATATGAGTTAGTAACATAATTAATGTTAGCCTTTGCAAGTGATGATACATTAGAGCCAATAATTCCAAGCCTCTTTGCAAATTCTGATGATGTTCCAAATGCTTTCTTTAAAGTATCTGTATCAGCTGCTTTAAGTTTATTTTCATCAATTGAAAGAGAACCATCGTCTTTAAGCGCAATTCCTACTGCAGATAATGTTTCAGAGTTCTCTTTAACTGCTTCCTTTAAAAGGTTAGAACACATAGTATTGATAGAACTTGATGTTTTACCAAGGGTGTTGTAGAGCTTATTATAAGAATCAACTACAGATTTGATATCCGCATATATTGCAGAATAATCACCGGTCCTTTCTGCATCAGCAAAAAGAGTAGATTTCTCATCTGTGAATTTAGCTGCATTCTCTGTAACAGAATCAGCATCATCTTTAATATTCTTGTAAGCGTCTTTCTGTAATTTCTTAGTAAGTGAAGATGTTGAAGTATCAATTTTTTTGGAAAGCAGGCTTGTAAGGCTGTCATTGTCATCATTCTGAATGTAATCAAGCAAAGTCTTTGATGAAGGCTCAATGCCTGCTTTAAGCTGGTTAGCTGCCAGCATCTGTGATGTAATCCGCATAAGTTTCCTCCTTATATATCAAGTGTGATTGAATACACATTTATCAGCTGAATATTATATCGGATAAAACCAGGTGAAACTTAACATACTACCTTCGAAAGGAGGTGGCATAATGTTTCCAGCATTTGACTATAATCATGAAAAAGATGAGTGCAGAAACGGATACGATAATGGGCAGGGCGATAAAGGTTATGATGACGGTGAGAATGAATTTGCCAGCAATCTTGACGAGAGTGATGTAATGCGTCCAGTCAATTCGCTAGATGATTATACAAGTTTCCTTTTGTGGGGAACTGATTTTGATGACAAGAATAATATCTAAAAATAGTATTAATAATTTATTAATCTTTGAAAGGCTGATTGACTGAATATTTTCAATGTTATATGATAAGCGAAAATGGAGGTATGAGTTTAGTATGTATGGGTATATAGTTGTTGATCAGCCAGAACTTAAATTCAGAGAATTTGATAAATACCGCTCATACTATTGTGGTCTGTGCGATTCGCTGGCAGAAGCGCATGGATTGAAGGGGCAGATTTCCTTAAGTTATGATATGACATTTCTGGTTATACTTCTTACAGGGTTGTATGAACCGGAAACTATATACTCTGAGGAACGTTGCGTCACACATCCATTAAGAAAGCATCCTGTGAGGCGTAACGTTGTTTCAGATTATGTTGCGGATATGAATGTCCTTCTGACATATTACAAATGTATGGACGACTGGTACGATGAGAAAAAGGTCTTGAAAAGAACTTATGCCGGAGTATTGAAAAAAGATATTAAAAAGCTTGAGAAGAAATATCCGCATAAGGCAGAGATTATAAGGAAAAGCCTTTCTAAGTTGTCAGAATATGAAAAAGCACAGGAAACGAATATTGACAAGCCGGCAGAGCAGTTTGGCATACTGTTAGGGGAAGTTGCTGCCATGAAAGATGATGAGTGGAGTGATGAGTTAAGGGTGCTTGGCAATAATCTTGGCAGATTCATATATCTGCTGGATGCATATGATGATTTGGAAAAAGATGAGAAAAAGAACAATTATAATGTATTTAAGTATCATAAGGATGTAGAGGATTTTGATACATTTGCAGAAAACATACTTAAAGCATATATGGCAGGATGTGCAAGGGCTTTTGAGAGACTGCCGATTCTTGCTAATGCAGAACTGTTAAGAAATATCATATATTCAGGTGTATGGACAAAGTTCTACGCCGCCAGAAGAAAAAGAATTGACACTGCCGGTAAGCAGTTGGAGGAACATAATGACAGATCCATATAAAGTGTTGGGAGTATCAAGGGATGCTTCCGATGATGAAGTGAAAAAAGCATACAGAACACTGAGCCGAAAGTATCATCCAGATGCTAACATCAATAATCCTAATAAGGATCAGGCAGAAGAGATGTTTAAGCTTGTACAGCAGGCTTATAACCAGATAATGCGTGAGCGTGAGGGCGGATACAGTAGTCAGTCATACAGCCAGACAAGATATGGAACAGGACGTTCAGACCATTATGGTTATGATGGTGATTATCAGAACCAGTCACAGGGCGGATATGGAGATTTCGGAAGCTTCTGGGGATTTGGTCCATTTGGATTTGGTGGATATACAGGAAGCTATGGTGGCAATGGATATGGCAGTGATAATCTCAATGGCAATGATCCTACAACAGTGCATCTGAGGGCAGCAGCTAATTATATTAATAACTCTAGTTATGATGAAGCTATTAATGTGCTTAACAACATAACTGACCGGGATGGAAGATGGTACTACTATAGTGCATTAGCACATCTTGGAAAAGGAGAAGAAGCAACTGCGTTGGAAGATGCCAAGCGTGCGTTGGATTCTGATCCTGACAATATGCAGTATCAGCTGTTGTATCAGCGTATTGCAAGCGGTGGAAGCTGGTATGCAGGAAGAAGGACACAGTATCAGGGACCGTCATCTACAACATATTGTACAGGCTGTGCTCCGTGGGTTGCACTCTGCCTGTGTTCAAATATATGTATGCCTATGTGCTGTGGCTATGGTTCAGGCGGCTATTATCCGGGTGGAAGCATATAATAATCAATTAATAAGGGATATTACCAGACTATTGTGTTAAGGTAACATCCCATTTTTAATGTTATTTTTCTTTTTTAATCCATGCATCAAGGTTGTTAAATAATATATCAAACTGCACAGGACCCATATCGAGTATATACTGATGAAAATTTTTAAGATTGAATTTGTCAGAAAGCTCGCTTTGAGCCTTAGTCTTTAACTGCTCAAATCCTAACATTCCAAGAACGTATTTGCAATAGTTGCCTGGGTCAGAGACAAATGCATAATACATTTCGTGGGCGACTGATTTATCATCAAAACCATACTGGCTGATGAATC
>OGOL01001291.1_pt1 | contig 23901 bp, 23 predicted proteins | sample 1552641 | NCBI WGS metagenome assembly OGOL01 (sample SAMEA2580140, study PRJEB22360) | human gut metagenome | biome: human gut; feature: human-associated habitat; material: faeces | place: Denmark | collected 2008/2010 | reverse complement strand
AATTATAACATTTCCACTCAAGGGGAGGCTTTCCTCTTTTATTGTTTCTGGAAAAATTCCCCTACCGAGTAAAATTTTACACTAAGAAATAGTGGGCTGGTGAGTTAGTGGACTAGTGGACTAGTGGTGGACTAGTGGTCCCCAGCCCCAATCCTCAACAGCTCACCAGCTCACCAGCCCACTAGTTCACTAATTTATCACTACGAACATTTTACAAACTGGGAAAGTATTGTATAATAATAAAAATTATTGCAATTTGACGATATGGGAAATTGTCAAAAGAGAGAGGATGATTTATATGTCTCAAACAGTATGGTCCCTGGTGCCTCCTGTAGTTACCATTATTCTGGCACTGGCCACCAAGGAAGTGTACATGTCTCTTGCCATAGGTATCTTTATCGGTGCCTTCATGTTTGCAGGATTCAGTATACTGGGTGCTATCGACACCATGTTCCACATTATGTCGGACAAGGTGGGAAGCAATGTGTATATCCTTGTATTCCTTGTCCTTCTGGGGATTATGGTAGCGGCCATCCAGAAGTCCGGTGCTTCTCAGGCTTACGGTGATTATGCAGCCCGCACCATTAAAGGAAAGAAGAGCGCTCTTTTCGTAACTATGGCTCTTGGTATCCTGATTTTCATTGATGATTACTTCAACTGCCTCACCGTGGGTACCGTGATGCGCCCTGTGACAGACCGGTTTAAGATTACCCGTGCGAAGCTGGCCTATATTATTGATGCCACCGCAGCGCCGGTATGTATCATTGCTCCGGTTTCCAGCTGGGCTGCTGCTGTTACATCTTCTCTTCCGGAGGGAAGTTCCATTGATGGTTTTGCTCTTTTCCTGGAAACCATTCCTTTGAACCTTTACGCTTGGCTCACCCTGATTTTTATGATTATCCTCATCGCTTCAGGCCGTGATTTTTCCCGTATGGCCAGGTATGAAAAGCAGAGCGGCGGCACCCTGGTGATTCCTGCGGAATATGCCGATGATGAAGGCAGTGCGCCTGTGGGAAATGGGAAAATCATTGATCTCATCCTTCCGCTGGTGGTCCTTATCGGCGGCTGCGTGTTCGGCATGCTTTATACCGGCGGCATTCTGGAAGGAAAGGGCGTGGCAGAAGCCTTTGCGAACTGCGAATCTGCCAGAGGCCTCGTTATCGGTTCTTTCATTGCTCTGGTATTTACCTTTGTATTGTACATTCCCAGAAAGGTTTTAGACTTCAGCACTTTCTGCAGCTGCTTTGTAGAAGGTTTCAAACAGATGACTTCTGCCATTATGATCCTGTCCCTGGCCTGGACCCTGTCCGGCATTGTAGGTAAGGATTACCTGAACATCGGCGGCTATGTAGGAAGCGTGGTTGCTGATAACGCCACCATTGCCATTCTGCTGCCGGCCCTGTTTTTCCTGGTGGCCATTGGCCTTGCTTTTGCTACCGGTACTTCCTGGGGCACCTTCGGTATCCTCATTCCTATCGTACTGGCTATCGTGTCCAATGATACCCATCTTATGATTATGACGGTGGCTGCCGTGCTGGCCGGTTCTGTAGGCGGCGACCATGTATCGCCTATTTCCGATACCACCATTTTGGCCTCGGCCGGGGCCCAGTGCCATCACATAGACCATGTGTCTACCCAGATTCCCTATGTTCTCGTGGTGGCTGTGAGCTGCGTGGCCGGCTATCTGGTGGACGGCATTACAGGAAACGGTATTCTCGGAGACCTGACAGGTCTGGTATGCATGCTCCTCATTATGGGCTTTTTCCTGAAATTTAAATCTACTAAAAACGCCGACTGACAGGCAACAAAAAAGCATCGTTGATGTTCTCATCAATGATGCTTTTTTTGTATCATGAATCAGCGATTCTTTATCTTGTATACAAGGCTTACCAGGGTAAGGATGGCGGTAAAGGCGGTAATGGTCATGGACCAGGCAATGCCTATGTGCATGTAGCCTGCAAGGGAGAAGTCCCAGGAAAAGTACATGATGGTAATGATGGCAGCCGCTATGCAGGCAATGGCCAGCATGGCAGGCTTTTCCCGGTACGTGACCAGAAAGAAAATGGCTGAAAGGTATCCGGCAGCTCCGGCGGCAGACAGGACATTGTCATGGTAGAGGACCAGGGATACGATGGACAGGATAAAAGCGTATTTCATGGGAACTCCTTTATTTTACAAGTTTCTGAAAATCGGCATCGCCATGGAGCCACTGGAAGTGGTCCTGGGCGGCAGCCTGGGGCTTTACGTTTTTCGGGTCCAGCTCAACTGCTTTTTTCAGATATTCCAAAGCCTTTGCCTTGTCCCTTTTATCAGCGTAGTTGGTGGCAATGCCGTAGTAGGACCAGGTGTTATGGGGATCCTTATCCAGCACCTTCTGGAAGAAGCGGATGGATTCATCGTAGTGTTTCCCCAGCTTCTGGGCCATGGCCATATCGAAATAAGCCTGTACGTAGTCCGGGTTGATGGAGAGGGATTTCTGGATGGTCCCAATGCCTTCTTCCGGTGATATATCAAAGGCCTGGATAATGCCTTTCAGAGAAAGGGCTTTGTAATTTTCGCCGTCTTTCTCCAGAGCCTGATTGGCAAGTTCCAGGGCATGGAGATGATCTCCTTTTCCGTAGGCAGTAACTGCTTTCCGGTAAATCTGCTCCGATTCTTCGTTAATCTGGTGGACCGCAGGGACAGCAGAAGAAGAAGCGGCGGAAGAGGGGGAGGGAGCCTTTGGCGTGCCGCATCCGCCGGCAGAAAGGGCAGCTGTCACCATAAGGGCGGCCAGAATAATGGATTTCATAGAAACTCCTTTATTTATTATGAAAATGGAAATAAAACCAGTATAATGAATGTATAAGACCGGGGGAATTTCCCGTCGGTTCCTATTATTATAGCAGAAATAGAAGGAGGATTATCATGAGTTCCTACGCATTCATTACAGGCGCCACCAGTGGTATCGGCCTCGCCAGTGCCAAAGCGCTGGCCGCCAAGGGGTATGGACTGGCTCTGGCTGCCAGAAATAAAGAAAAGCTGGAAGAGGTAAAAAAAGAAATCGAAGGGGCCATGGCTGTGCCGGTTGCCTGCTTTGAGCTGGATGTGAGGAATGCTGATGCCATCCGTAAGGTGTCTTCCCGCTGCCTTAGCGAACTGGGAGCGCCCCGCATTCTTCTGAATGATGCCGGCTTGGCCAGGGGACTGGAACCTTACGGGGAAACAAAGGAAGAAGATATTCTTCAGATGATTGATACCAATATCAAAGGTCTCTTTCTGATGACCCGCGCCTTCCTTCCGGCCATGCTGGAAAAGAATGAGGGCCATATCATCAACCTGGGCTCCACCGCCGGCCTCTATGCCTATGCAGGGGCAGCGGTGTACTGCGCCACTAAGGCAGCGGTGAAAACGTTCAGCGACGGTGTCCGCATCGATGTCATAGACAGTGATATCAAGGTGACCACCATCCAGCCGGGCATTGTGGAGACTCCTTTCAGCGAAGTCCGTTTCCATGGCGATAAGGAAAGGGCAGCCCGGGTATATGAAGGCGTAGATGCACTGCAGGCAGAAGATATTGCCAATATCATTGCCTTCGTGGCAGATCAGCCCAAACGGGTGCAGATCAGTGATGTGGTGATCATGGCCAACCAGCAGGCTACGGGCTTCATGGTAAGCAAGAAGGGGAAATAGTATCCCGTCGGTCTGAGTTGCATTCGTGTCATGCCGGATGGGAAACCTTTCGCAAGCAGTTTCCTGTCGGTAAGGATAGCCTTGGTGTCACGCCGAATAGGAAACTTTTCGCCAATAGTTTCCTGTCGGTAAGAAACACCAAAGCGTCAAGACGGACAGGAAACTTTCAAAAAGCATTTGCTTTTTCCCATCCGCTCTTGTATAATAAATAAGCTTGTTATTTTACAAGTAACTTCCTGGCCCGCAGCGAGTGCGGGACATAGGTCCGAAAAGGAGGCGAATTTCGTGAAAAAGTATGAAGTTATGTTCATTGTGAATGCAGCTAATGATGAAGTTATCAAGGCTGCTGTCAAACTGGTACAGGACACCATTACCAGAATCGGTGGTACCATTGACAATACTGATGAATGGGGCAAACGTCATCTTGCGTACGAAGTCAAGCATCAGAGTGAAGGATACTACGTAGTAGTTGATTTCCAGGCTGACCCGGCGCAGATTAAAGAACTTGACCGCGTTATCAAGATTCATGAAGAAATTATCCGTCATATCATTGTAAAACAGGATGACTAAGAGGTAGCACAATGAATTCAGTTCAAATCTTGGGAAATCTTGGACGGGATCCGGTGATTCGTGCAACGAAGACCGGCCGTTCCGTAGCATCGTTTTCTGTAGCAGTAAGCCGTACCTATACAACCCCCCAGGGTGAACAGCGGGAGCTTACAGACTGGATTAATGTTGTTGCCTGGGGTCCCCTGGCAGAAGCTGTTGGAAATCAGCTGAAAAAAGGCACCCGTGTATTTGTGGAAGGACGGATTTCCAGTCGTTCCTATGATGCTCAGGATGGCACAAAGAGATATGTAACAGAAGTTGTGGCCAATACCATTGCCATTCCAATCGGCACTCCGCGCAATTCTTCCTACGGTCCGCAGCAGGGAGGTTCCTTTGGCGGCGGCTTCGGTGGAAATAATGGCGGTTTCGGTGGAAACGGTTATAACGGCGGAAATGGCGGTTATAACAACAATCCAGCCGGACAGGGAGGCCAGCCGGGAGGAAATTTTGGACAGTTCGGTACGTCGTCCAAAGATGAAGATATTCCGTTCTGATATGCATTGATTTTGGAGGATATAGAAAAGCATGATTAGAAGAGATAGAGTAAGAAGACCGAGAAGAAAGGTCTGCCAGTGCTGCGTAGATCACGTAGACACCATTGATTATAAGAACGTTGCTGCACTGCGTCGTTTCGTTTCCGAAAGAGGCAAGATTCTGCCCCGTCGTGTAACCGGAACATGCGCAAAGCATCAGCGCAAAATCAATCTCGCTATTAAGAGAGCAAGAGCTATTGCTCTGCTTCCTTTCAGCGCTGACTGATGACCGTCAAAGGTCCCCGCTCAGGCGGGGGCTTTTTTGTTTCCCATTGACAAGTCAACCTTTCATGGATATACTGAAATATATTCATAAAGTGCAACGAAGCTCTTGTTTTCCCCCAGGGGATAACAGGAGCTTTTTTGCTCAGGGGAAGTGCCTCTTTCATGAATGGAGACGATGCCCGTTGTTTCCGCATGAATGGTGCTTCATTTTTTTATATTTGGGGGTGGCTTATGAATCAGTCAGAAGGATTTGGAAAGAAATACGGCCTGTTCCTGGCATTGGCTGCCATGGCACTAGTGTACCTCTTCCCGACTCCTGTAGATCTGCCTACCCAGGGACACCGGCTCATCGGTATCCTTGTGTTTGCAGTCATTATCTGGATGACCGAAGGAGTTTCCTATCCGGTCAGTGCGTTTGTTATTGTGGTGTTTATGGCATTTTCTCTGGGCATGGCGCCTAATCCCGCCAAACCGGAGACTCTTCTTGGCACCGGGAAAGCCCTGCAGATGGGGCTTTCCGGATTCTCCACTTCCGCCTGGGCTCTGGTGGCAGGTGCCATGTTCCTGTCGGCAGGCATGATGATTACGGGTCTGGATAAGCGTATCGCCCTGGTGGTCATGTCTCATATCGGCGTGAAATCCAGCCATCTGGTGATTGGCGTCATTTTCGTGGGATTCCTGCTTTCCTTCTTCGTTCCCTCTACTACGGCCCGTGTATCCTGCATGGTGCCTATCGTGGTAGGCATTATCCGGGCCTTTGGGCTAGAGAAGGGCTCCACCTTTGCTGCTGTGCTCATGATGGCAGTGGCTCAGGCCGATTCCCTCTGGAATATCGGTATCAAGACCGCAGCTGCCCAGAACATGGTAGCCATAGGATTTATCCAGCAGGTACTGGGCAAGGATATCAGCTGGCTGGAATGGTTTATCGCTGCTGCTCCCTATGCAGTCATTATGTCGGTGGTGCTTTATTTCCTTCTCATCCATGTCATGCCTCCTGAAGTGAAGGAAATGCCCGGCGGCAGGGAAGCATTGGAAAAAATGCTGAAGGATCTGGGGCCTGTTTCCCGGGATGAAAAGAAACTACTTCTGATTTCGGTGCTGCTCCTTTTCTTCTGGGTAACGGAGAAGAAACTTCATCCCTTTGATACTACCACTGTCACCATTACCGGCATTATGCTCATGATGCTTCCGAAAGTGGGATTTATGACCTGGAAACAGGCAGTACCCCATATCAACTGGGGCACTGTCACCCTTTTCGGCGTAGGCATCAGTCTGGGCACGGCTCTTCTGAAATCGGGGGCTGCCATCTGGCTGGCCAATCATTTCGTGGCCCTCTTCGGCATGGAAACCATGTCTCCTCTTGTAGTCATTGCGGTGCTGGCCTTCTTCCTCACCATTATCCATCTGGGCTTTGCCAGTGCCACAGGGCTGGCATCGGCCATGATCCCGATTGTCATTGCAGTTCTTCAGAGCGTGAAGACGCCGGGCATTGATGTGCTGGGCATGACCATGATTCTTCAGTATACCATCTGCTTTGGCTACATCCTGCCGGTGAATGCTCCGCAGAATATGATCGCCTACAGCACAGGATATATTACGTCCAAGGATTTCCTCATTACCGGCATTCCTTTCACCGTGCTGGCTTATGCCATGATTCTTGTATTCTCTGCCACTTACTGGCACTGGCTGGGTTACGTGGGGTGAAGGAGACGATAGATGGTAGAGGTCAGACATCAGACTGTGTTACGTGTTAACCTTACCGCTCCATCGTCATTCTGAGCGAAGCGAAGAATCTTGGCTCCCGCTAACATTGACTTCGACTGGTTCACTAGTCCACTAGTCCACTAGTCTACTAGTTCACTAGTTCACCAGCTCACTAAAAAGCACTTCCTTCGGGAGGTGCTTTTTTGCATGGAAAAATGGAAAAGAAGGGGAGAAAGTCTTGACAGGGAGGGGCATGAATGATATTCTAATAACGTAAGTTAGCACTCGAGACCAATGAGTGCTAATAACAAGGTGATAATGATGGCAGCACGCAGAACAAACAAGAATGAACCCCGCGTTGGGGCCAATGAACTGAATGAAAGAAAAAGAAAAGTACTGTGGGCCGTTGTACAGGATTATGCGGATACCGCTGAACCGGTAGGCTCCAGGACCATTGCGAAGAAGTACAACCTGGGCGTCAGCAGCGCCACCATCCGCAATGAAATGCAGGACCTGGAGGATGAAGGATATCTGGAACAGCCCCATACTTCGGCAGGACGTATCCCTTCCATCAAGGGATATCGTTTTTACGTGGACTGGCTCATGCAGCCGGCTCCCGTTTCCAGTGAAGAAAAATCCATGATTGACAGCATGCTCCTGGATCATGTGACCAAGGTGGATGAGATTTTCCGCAACATGGCAAAGGCGGTATCATCGCTCACCCATAACCTGTCTGTGGCAACGTCAGCGGGAATCAAGAAGAAATTCAACTATATCCGATTCCTTCCCCTGGATGGAGAAAGAGCCATTCTGCTGGTTGTTACAGACCGGGGGGATGTATCCAATGCAGTGGTGGAAATCCCAAAGGGAAGTACCTTTGATGAAATGCAGCTGCTGGCAGACAGGATGAACCATTTCCTTCACGGCCGTGACATTGACAGCATGGATGAGAAAGAGATCCTTACCTTCCAGAAAGATATAGAAAAGAATCTCAGCCCCTATGTGAATGTGTTTAAAACCCTGCAGCGGGTATTGACCCCGCAGCAGGAAGTCTATTCCGGCGGTGCATCCCAGCTGATTGAGCAGCCGGAATTCAAGAATGTGGAGAAAATGCAGGATATCCTGAACCTTTTGGAACAGCGGGACATGCTGGAAAGCATGCTTCAGTCCAGTTCGGATCAGCCCATTGCAGTCCATATCGGCACGGAGAACCCCATGAAATCCCTTTCGGACCTGTCCATTGTGAGAGCCCAGTTTTTCTCGGGCGGCAGGGTCATCGGATCGGTGGCAGTGCTGGGACCTACCCGGATGCAGTACAGCAAGATTATCGGTATGATGCGGTTTATGCAGGATAGACTGGATCAGCTTTTGAAGAATAAAGAATAGATGAAGGAGGCTCCCCAATGAAGAAAAAGGAAGAAATGAAAGTCAAAGTGGATGTGGAGGAACCAAAGGACAAGAAAGAAGAAACAGCGGAAAAGCTGCCAAAGCCTACGGTGAAGGAACTGCAGCAGCAGGTGATTTTCCTGACCAAACAGGCGGCAGATGCCCAGAAAAAAGTCAAAGAGGCCGAAGATAAAGCCAAATCGGAGGAGGTAAAACTGCAGACCGCTCTGTCCCAGTACGTACGGCTGCAGGCGGATTTCGACAATTTCCGCCGCCGCACGAAAGACAACGAAGCCAAAGCGGCAGATACCTACAAGGCGGAAACGCTGAAATCCTTCCTTCCGGTACTGGACAACTTTGAACTGGCCCTTTCCCATATGAAAAAAGATGGTTCCGGAGAGGCTTATCTGAAGGGATTTGAACTTCTCCAGAAACAGATGGTCAAAATTATGAATGACTTTGGCGTCAAGGAAATTGAAGCCAAGGGAAAACCTTTTGATCCCCATTTCCATGAGGCCGTCATGATGGTTGCATCCGATGAAATGGATGATGAAACCATTGCCCTGGTTTTCCAGAAGGGCTATCTCTATAAAGATACCGTTTTAAGGCCTGCCAAGGTACAGGTTGTGAAAAACAGCTGACATTGGCAGTTACATAGAATTTTCTGTTTTCCATTAGAAATACACGCATGAAAGGAGACATTTTAAATGTCAAAAGTAATTGGTATTGATTTAGGTACGACAAACTCCGTTGTTGCAGTGATGGAAGGCGGCGAGCCTGTCGTTATTCCTAACGCTGAAGGCTCTCGTCTGACTCCTTCTGTGGTAGGTTTCTCCAAGAACGGGGAACGCCTGGTAGGCCAGCTGGCTAAAAGACAGGCTGTGTCCAACCCGGACCGCACCGTAGTTTCCATTAAACGTCATATGGGCAGCGATTACAAAGTCACCATTGACGGCAAATCCTATACACCGCAGGAAATTTCCGCTATGATTCTGCAGAAGCTGAAAGTGGATGCAGAAGCATATCTGGGCGAAAAAGTCACAGAAGCTGTTATTACCTGCCCGGCATACTTCACCGACAGCCAGCGCCAGGCTACCAAGGATGCCGGCGCCATTGCAGGCCTCAAGGTTCTGCGTATCATCAACGAACCGACCGCATCTGCCCTGGCTTACGGCCTTGATAAGATTAAAGACGGCAAGGAACATCGCTTCCTGGTTTACGACCTGGGCGGCGGCACCTTCGATGTGTCTATCCTTGATCTGGCAGATGGCGTATTTGAAGTAGAAGCTTCCAGCGGCAACGGCCATCTGGGCGGCGATGATTTCGATGCCCGCGTGATGGACTGGATTGCAGATACCTTCAAGAACCAGAACGGCTTTGAACTGAAACGGGATCCCATGACCAACCAGAGACTGAAAGAAGCTGCTGAAAAGGCAAAGATCGAACTGTCCTCTGTCATGTCCACCGACATTAACCTGCCTTTCATTACCATTGATTCCAATGGCCAGCCGGTTCACTTCGATGCAACCCTGACCCGTGCCGTATTCGACCAGATTACGGAAGACCTGGTACAGGCTACGGTGGAACCTATGGAAAGAGCCATGAAGGATGCCAACCTCACCATTGACGACATTGATAAGATCCTTCTGGTAGGCGGTTCTTCCCGTATTCCGGCCGTACAGACCCTGATTCGCAACAAATTCCATAAAGAACCATCCAAGGGTGTAAACCCCGATGAATCCGTAGCAGTCGGTGCTGCTATTCAGGCCGGTGTACTCAAAGGCGAAGTCAAAGACGTACTGCTTCTCGATGTGACTCCGCTGTCCCTGGGCATTGAAACCCTGGGCGGTGTATTCACCACTATGATTAAGAGAAATACCACCATTCCTACATCCAAGACCCAGGTATTCTCCACCGCTGTCGATAACCAGCCTTCCGTTGATATCCATGTCCTCCAGGGTGAACGTCCTATGGCTGCTGATAACAAGACACTGGGCCGCTTCGAACTGAGCGATATTCCGCCGGCTCCGCGGGGAGTTCCTCAGATTCAGGTGACCTTCGATATCGATGCCAACGGCATTGTTCATGTTTCCGCCAAAGATCTGGGCACCGGCAAGGAACAGAAGATTGATATTACCTCTTCCTCCGGCCTCTCTGATGAAGAAATCAAGAGAATGCAGGATGATGCCAAAGCCCATGAAGCAGAAGACAAGAAACGGAAAGAAGCCATTACTGCCAAGAACAATGCAGAAGCCCTTATTTACCAGGCTGAAAAGACAGTGAAGGAACTGGGAGACAAAGCAGACCAGGGCAAAGTGAAAGAAGTCAATGATGCCATTGCGAAACTGAAAGAAACCCTGAAAGGCGACGACACCGAAAAGATCAAAGCCGATGCCGAAGCTCTCACCAAACCGCTCCATGAACTGACTGAAAAACTGTACCAGCAGGCACAGCAGGCACAGCAGCAGGCACAGAATGCCGGAGCCCAGCAGGGACCACAGGCCGGAACCAAAAAAGACAAGGACAATGTAGTAGACGCAGACTATAAAGTTGTCAATGACGACGATAAGAAATAAGGAATAGTGTGATTTCTTTATGGCAGACAGCAAGGATTATTATGACATCCTTGGCGTAAGTAAAAACGCCACCGATGATGAAATCAAAAAAGCATACAGAAGACTTGCCCGCAAATACCATCCGGATCTGAACAAGGATAATCCCAAAGCGGCAGAGGAAAAATTCAAGGAGGTCAATGAAGCCTACCATGTGCTTTCCGATGCCGACAAGAGAGCCCAGTATGACCAGCTCGGCCACGATGCCTTCCAGCAGGCCTCCCGCGGCGGCGCCGGTGCCGGAGGATTCGGCGGATTCGGCCAGGGCGGATTCAACGGCCAGGGCTTCGACTTCGGCGGCTTCGATATGGGTGACATTTTCGACATGTTCACCGGCGGCAGCCGCCGGAGAAATAATGGCCCCGAGCAGGGGGCGGACCTCCGCTACGATATGACCATTACCCTTCGGGAAGCCTTTACCGGTGTGAAGAAGAAATTCTCCGTCACCAAGAACGATACCTGCAGCCACTGCCACGGCAGCGGCGCAGAACCGGGCTCCTCCGTAGATACCTGCCCTGCCTGCCACGGCACAGGTCAGCAGCGTATCGTAAGAAACGGTCCCTTCGGACAGATGGTGAATATCGTCACCTGTCAGCAGTGCGGCGGCACAGGGAAGATTATCAAAAACAAGTGCAAGGAATGCCATGGCAGCGGTACTGTCAGAGCGTCCAAGACTATTGAAGTCAATATCCCTGCCGGCGCCGACAGCGGCGTCCGCATGAGGGTGGCCGGCGAAGGAGAGCCCGGCAGGAGAGGCGGTCCGAAAGGAGACCTCTATGTCTACATTTACGTGGAAGACGATCCGGACTTTGAAAGGGAAGGCGACGACCTTTACAAGACCGTCAATATTTCCTATCCTGTAGCAGCCCTTGGCTCCACCATCAAAGTGAAGACCCTGGACAAAGAAGTGGAACTCAAGGTTCCAGCCGGTACCCAGACAGGCACCCGGTTCCGCATCTCCGGCGAAGGCATGCCTCATCTGCAGTCCTCCCGCAAAGGGAACCTCTATGTGGAAGTCCATGTGACGGTGCCTAAGCGGCTGAACGAAGACCAGAAGAACGCACTCCTTCACTTTGCCAATGAAATGGGAGAAGACTGCTCCCAGTATAAAGGAAAGAGCTCCTTCCTCGATAAAATCATAGACAAGTTCAAACAGTAATAAAAAAATCCCATCGGTTATCCGGTGGGATTTTTGTGTTGGGGGAGGGGCCTTTGGGAAAAAGGCATGAAAAAAGAGGAAATGCTTCGCGAAAAGCATTTCCTCTTTTGTATTTCCATAGTCCGCTGAAAAACGAATTACTTGGAGTACAGTTCGACGATGTTGGTTTCGTTGACTTCGTCCTTGTAGGGGAGTTCGTCTCTCTGGGGGAAACGGGTGAGGGTTGCAGTCCAGTTGTCGAAGGACTTTTCGATGTATGGAAGATCGAAGGTCTTCAGTTCCTGGAAGGACTGTTTGAACATTTCATTGGTTCTGTAGGATTCCTTCAGGGAAATAACCTGTCCCGGACGAACGGGGTAGGAAGGAATGTCTACTCTCTTGCCGTCAACCACGATGAGTCCGTGGGTAACCATCTGACGAGCCTGACGGATGGAACGTGCAAAGCCTGCACGGTATACAAGGTTGTCCAGTCTGGTTTCCAGCAGGAACAGCAGGTTTTCGCCTACGACGCCGGACATTCTCCTTGCTTTATCATAATAGCGGTAGAACTGCTTTTCAAGCAGGTTGTACATCGCTTTAACCTTCTGTTTTTCGGACAGCTGTACGCCGTATTCAGACTGTTTCTTCTGACGAGCGTCAGCGACCTGCCGTTTTAACGCTTTCGGATGGCCGTAAATATTTACGCCGAAACGTCTGCTTGTCTTAAAACGGAGATTTCTGTTTGTTGCCATTGTGTAAATCACCTCTCTAAAAATTATGCTGATCGAATATGAACAGCTTTTATATTATAAGGGATTCATGGAGTGATGTCAATATATTTTTGAGAGTAGGGAATGGGGGGCGCCTACGGCGCGGTCGGGATCGCGGTCGGGAGTGGGGCGCCTTTTAATTTATTGAAGTCGCCAGTATGGATAAAACAGCTTTAGTGGACTAGTGAGCTGGTGGGCTAGTAAAAACCATACAACCGCCCTTACGGGCGAGGGAAAACCATATAACCGCGCCTGCGGCGCGAGGGAATGCACCCCCCTTTGGTGGCTGGCGCCACCCGCTTCCTAGGGAAGGGGGCTCTGGCTCTTCGTCCTGCAGCACTGGTGACACAAAACCAAATCCCGTAACGCAGATTTCATAAGCATTGCCCGCGGGGCAATTCACCACCCTCTGAACCCTGAACCTATTTTCTTCCCTTTTCCGCCATGGTGAAGAAGTTTTTCAGGATTTTTCCGCCTTCCGGGGTCATAATGGATTCGGGATGGAATTGGAGGCCGTAGGTGGGATAGTCCCTGTGTTCCACGGCCATGATTTCCCCGTCTCTGGTGCGGGCGGTGATTTTAAGGCAGGGAGGCATGGTGGATTCCACGGCGGCAAGGGAGTGGTAGCGGGCTGCTTTGATAGGCGATTTCATGCCTCTAAAGAGGGGACTCTCGGTATCGACTTCCACGTCATAGGCTTTTCCATGGACCAGTTCTTTGGCGTAGGATACGGTGGCGCCATAGCACTGGCAGATGGCCTGGTGGCCCAGGCATACGCCCAGAATGGGAATGCGGGGGCTGAAGAAACGGATGGCATCCACGCAGATGCCTGCGTCTTCCGGACGGCCGGGACCGGGGGAGATAAGGAGGGCCTTAGGGTTCATTTCCTTAAGCTCCGAAAGGCTCAATGCATCGTTCCGGATGACTTTGATGTCCGGATAGAGGCTTCCTGCCAGCTGATAGAGGTTATAGGAAAAGCTGTCATAGTTATCAATCAGAATAATCATTTGTCCAGTCCTCCTTCTGCCAGGTGAATGGCGTTGACTACGGCTTTGGCTTTATTGAGACATTCCTGATATTCCTTTTCCGGCACGCTGTCGGCTACAATGCCGGCGCCGGACTGGACACAGAGGACCCCGTTTTTCTTGTAGGCCAGCCGGATGCCGATACAGGTGTCCATATTTCCGGAAAAATCAAGGTATCCTATGGCGCCGCCGTAGATGCCCCGTTTTCTTGATTCTTCTTCCTCAATGATTTCACAGGCCCGGAGTTTGGGAGCGCCGGAGAGGGTGCCCGCAGGCAGGACGGCGTCGATGACGTCTACGGCGTCCTTGCCGGGAGCAATGGTACCTTCCACGGTGGAACCTATGTGCATGACATGGGAGAAGCGGAGTATATTCAGATATTTTTCTACTTTTACGGAGCCGATGCGGCTGACTTTGCCCAGGTCGTTACGCCCCAGGTCTACCAGCATATTATGCTCGGCCAGTTCTTTGTCATTGGAAAGCAGTTCTTTCTCCAGGGCCTGGTCTTCTGCTTCGGTTCTGCCTCTCGGCCTTGTGCCTGCCAGGGGGTAAGTGTGGAGGATGCCGTTTTCCAGTTTACCCAGGGTTTCCGGTGAGGAACCGGCGATTTCCACCTGATCACTGGTGAAATAGAACATATAGGGGGAGGGGTTTTCCATGCGGAGCAGGCGGTATACGTCAAACAGGGAGCCTCTGGCTCTGGCGGTCAAAGGATTGGAAAGGACTACCTGAAAAATGTCGCCTTCATAAATATGGTGTTTGGCATTTTCCACCATGGCGCTGTATTCTTCCATGGAATGGGTGGGAGTGAGGTCCTCTTCCAGCTGGAGGGGCTTTGAGGCCGCTCTGGCGCCGCTTTTCAGCAGATTTTCCATATCATCCAGTACTTTTTCTGCCTCCCTGTAGGAAGAGGAAATGTCGTCCGTGGCAACGCCGGTGACCAGAATGATTTTCTGCTTGTAAGCATCGAAGATAATGAGCTTGTCGAAGAGCATGAGGTCGGCATCATTGAAGTCCCCATTGTCTACATGGGACAGATGGAGCGTGGGCTCAGCATACTTGATATAGTCGTAGGAAAAATAGCCTACCAGTCCTCCTGTGAAAGGGGGAAGGTCAGGAAGCTTCGGGCTTTTATACTGAGCAAGGATCCGGCGGATTTCCTCACCGGGATGGGTAACTTCCTTTTTGATGATTTCCGGCTGTTCCCCATCTACTCCTTTAGTGATGGTGAGATGGCCGTTCAAGCAGGTGATTTCCAGGGTAGGATCATAGCCCAGAAAGGAGTAGCGGCTCCAGGGCTGGTTATTTTCCGCACTTTCCAGCATAAAGCAGTGATGGCTGGCAGCGCGGAGTGTCCGCATGACTTCAATGGTGGTGAAGCGGTCTGCCATGATTTCCCGGCAGACAGGAATCCTTCGGTAATCGCCGGATGCATTGATTGCTTTGACTTCCTCTAATGTTGGATACATAATGACCTCCTTATGGAAGCAGGAATCCCTCGAAGGGATCTTCCCGTACCTGCCGGGATACAAAAAATCCGTCCCCGGCAGAAAAAACTCTGCCAAGGACGGAATGAATTCCGCGGTGCCACCTTGTTTCACGATGTCGTGCTCTTTGCAAGATACTATCATATCTCCGGCATGCTAACGCCTGCCCTGCGTTGCGGTATACTCTGTGAGCCATTTCGCCGCACCCTCAGCGGTCCATTTGGCAGGCTGCCTTTCCATCCATTCTCACCGGGTAGGACTCTCTTTGGGCGCATTTCCTGCTTTGATCTCCGCATCAACGGTTTCTTGATTAGAAGATTATATCCTTTGATGCTGTTTGTCAAGGAGAGAATATATTTTTACTCAGGATAAGAAACCCAGACAGAGGGCTCGCCCTTTTCATCATGATGGATGCCCGGGATTTCCGGCGTGAAATCGGGAAATTCCTTTCCGTATTCTTCCAGGAAAAGGAAGTAGGACAGTACCTTTTCCGTCCACTCTTCACCGGCGGCAAGGGCGCAGATGCCCGGCGGGTAGGGAAGGATATTTTCCAGTGAAATATGGCCTTTGGCATCTTTCAGGGGGATTTTTTTCCTGTTTCCACTGATGAAATTCTCGTGGGCTCTTTTGGGGGAAAGGGGACGGGGCGGGAAATCCTCCTCCCGGAAGAGGTGCTGCTGCAGCTCTCCTGCATGGTGAGAGAGAAGAAAATCATGGAAACGGCGGCAGTAATCCTGAAGCCCTTCGCCGGGCAGGGCTTTGATGGAGGGCATGAATTGATCCATGGGGCAATTCTGGAAATAGGCTTTTTCAAACTGTTTGAGCCAGTGCATGAGGTACTTGTATTTCTTTTTTGTATCTCCCGGCTCTGCCAGAAAGAGAAGGGTGTAGAAATCGGACTTTTCCGGGGTGATGCCTTTACTTTCCAGGTAGGCGGAAAGAAGGGGGGCCGGGATGGAGTGCTTCCTGCTTTCGGAAAAGGTGCCGGTGGTGAGCAGGATTTTGCAGGGATCCAGAAGGCATAAGTCGGCTGCAGGGCCGTCAAAGCCATGCCAGGTTTCATCTGGACCAAGGGTGAAGAAGGCATCATCTTCCATGAGGGTCCGTGTTTTTTCTTCTTCCCATTTCCTGCCGTGCACCAGAGGAGGGAGAAAGGGCCTGAAGAGGGTGGTATCCTTTAAAAGAGCTTTTTTGAAGCGGGTGGCAGATAGGAAGGCTTTCTTCCAAAGGGTGGCGCCCTTTTCTTTATGCATAAATGCATTCATTTCCATTCCTGCCAGAAGGGGGTAGTAGGGAGATGTGGAAATATGCATGAGAAAGGTGTCCTGCATCACATCATGGGGAAGGTAATAGGATTTTTCCCTGATATGGCTGTCCTTCTTGTGAATCTGGGAGGTCATGGAGAATCCGGAGAGCTGTTTATGTACAGACTGGGTGATGAGGATGCCCGGTGATTCCTCAGAAAGGGGAAAGCGGAGGACGGCGGCGTCTTTCAGGAGGGGAATGAAATTTTCGTAGCCGCCCCAGGCGTCGTCGAAAAGAATGTATTCACAGAGAGGGCCGATTTTTTCCAGAATTTTCCGGATGTTGTAAAAAAGGCCGTCATAGGTGCATATCTGCAGCGAGGCCAGACGGAAGGGACGCTTTTTTTCAGCGAGCCGGGGACTGATTTTCCGGATTTCTTCCCGAAGGTGTGTTTCTTCCAGAGATGCGGCAAGGATGGGACCGATGACGCCGCAGTCATTGCGGCAGGAGGAAAGGTATATCGGCAGCGCCCCTGCTTCAAGCAGTGCTCCCTGCCAGGTGGATTTATGGTTGTTCCGGTCAAAAAGGACCAGGTCCCCCGGTGAAAGGAGGGCATTGGCGCAGATGCGGTTGGATGTGGACGTGCCGCCCAGCACAAAGAAGCATTCATCGCTCCCCCATACCGAAGCGGCGAGGCGCTCCGCTTCTCCCGATACCCCTTCGTGGGACGAGGGATCGCCGATGGCAGAAGAGGAATCGGAAATATCCGCTTTGAACATGCCTTCACCAAGGGCAGAGGTGAAGATTTTTCCTTCATCGGTGAGATTGAAAAAGCTTCCGCTGTGGTGGCCGGGGGTGTCAAAATCACAGCGCTTTTTTCCTGCCTCTGCCAGAAGGGCAGCCGTGAAGGGCGGAAGAGATTTTATTTTATTCTTATCTTTTTTCATATGAAGTCTCCTTATCAGGAAATATTATATCAATTTTGCCGGCTGCTAAGGAAGCACTGATTTATTCGCGGAGTCTGTTTTTATGAAGGAGGCACTACGGCACCTGTCGAACTGTCAGGCTCCTTCCCCAGCTGGTAATCCTGCATAGGATTGTCAAATCGGGCAAAGCCCTCCCTTAGCCTGCCCATAAAAGGACCTTCCTTTTGTTTGCCCCACAGGAATGGAGCTGGGCGATAGGGCTGAAGAACATCGAAAGATTTTGGGCTGACTGTCAATCGGCAGCCTTCCCGCCGACTGGTATTTAATAGCATTTGTCTCATAAGCGGCACGTACTAAGATTCTTCGCCGGAGGCTCAGAATGACGAGTGGGAGGCGGGAATGAAATCCCGTAACGCAGGCTATATACTCATCGCCGCCAAAGGCGGCGATACCACAACTCTCTGTACCTTTTCCTTCATAACCCTTCTACACAACCTGCCGCCGACAGGCGGCCATAACCTGCGGCGAAGCCGCGCCTTTTTTATACCTGATACATATGTCCTCTCTGCCGGACTATATGACCAGAGAGGCGAAAAGGCCTGGCGAAGGCTCTTCCAATCCCCGCGGTGCACAATCCATGGAAGCAGGGAGGAAGGACCTGACGCCTTCATGAATTTCACCTCTCCGGCGCGCCGAAAACTTCATAAAAACTCCTGAGGAAAAACCTGCTAGAAATCCTGGCGGCAACTATGGCTATACCTGCTTTTCCCTGAAGTCACAGATATTCCGCTTCGGCGGCTGCTCCTGGCCGATTCATCGAAACAGAACGCCTGAGCCCTACCGCGCATCAGCATGGGACGAATCAGGAGTTTTTACAGTGGAAAAAAGGCTTGAAGAAATATCAATCATTTCTTCATACCTTTTTGCGTATGGAAAGATGACAGCACAAAAATACGGATACAAATCCCTGCCAGACAGTATTGCAGGCCTCTCAGAATCAGGCGTCAACGCTGAGCATACAGGAAAGTCCTGTAGCCGCCTTGAACTTGTCGTCCGGGAATGCGGGCTCATGCTGCAAGGGATGGTATCCGTGTTTTTATTTGATTGTCTTGCTTTTTACGAATCTGCAGAATTCGTTCCGATTTTCCCGGGAAAATCGGGGAGGAAAATCAGGAGCCTGTACAGGGATTCATGGTGTCCTTTCTGTCAAAGCTGCATTCCGGCCGGAATATTCGCGATATACATGGCAGATGGGACAGAGAATCCTTCCAAGGAGTTTCCGGATTTCCTTCTCCATACATTTATATTGCATAAGTACCCCTTTTTCACAACCTTCCTTAAAAATTTTACTTTGATGTGCAGATAGCACCATCAGGATTCTGTCATTTCTAGGGAAGCACTGAGGAACACTGAAATAAATTTTCAAAATTTTTTTCTTTCAAGGGGTCTAGAAATCGAACCTTTTGCGATATTAATAATAGAGGAATGAAAAGACCTCATGAGACGATGAATCCGATTTCCAAACGGCCATCCTCCACATCCGCGGTAAGGAGAAGGGCAGGGGAATGAAGAATCATCAGGAAATTCCACTTTTCAATCCTCCCTTCTTCTACAATCGGCCGATGATAGGCAGAAGACAATGCAATACAAAAAAAACAGAAAAGCAATAAGGAAGAGCGATCGCAGGACTTTCCTCTCTCTGACGACAAGATCTGAGCAGCACCCATGCGAATGGGAGGGCCAAGGCGCAGACGCCTGATTCATTGGTTGAACTTACCTGGATACTCCCCCTGATAGGCTTTTCTGTTTTTTGCGTGGTGGGAAAGACTTGAGCTGTCGATATGCTGATTTGGCATATTTGATAGCTATTTTTTTATGAAACTTGTACAATAGAAGAAATAGTATCGATTCATGGAGGTTTATATGATTACAGGCGCAGTCAAAAATAAGGTAGACCAGATTTGGATTAACATTGCAGCTGGTGGGATTACGAATCCCCTGACAGTTATCGAACAGCTTACTTATCTGATGTTTATCCGTTCCCTGGATGTGAAGGAAATCAGAAATGAGAAGATGGAGGTTCTGACAGGAATGAAAGTGACTCATATATTTCCTTCCTCTCCTGTGGGACAGGCTATGCGCTGGAGCTATTTTAAGAATAAGGATGCCGATGAAATTTTCCATATCGTCAGCACTTTTGTATTTCCTGCCATTAAAAGCATGAAGTATGGGCAGCTTCCTGATTTCGACAGCAGCGGCAAAATGATACCCATTGCAGACAGGAAGGGCGATGAGGATTCTCCGGATACCGCCTTTTCTAAGTTTATGGCAGATGCGGCCTTTCTTATTCCTACGGCGCAGATGCTGGAGCAGATCATTACGGGTATGGAAGATTTGTATACCAATGATTTGGAAAATAAGGATATGCAGGGTGACCTGTATGAATATATGCTGGGCAAGCTGCAGACTTCCGGAAGAAACGGACAGTTCCGGACGCCTAAGCATATCCGCGACATGATGGTGGCATTGATTCAGCCTGCGCCGGAAGACACCATCTGCGATCCTGCCTGCGGCACAGCGGGTTTCCTTATTTCTTCCGCCGAATACGTGAGAGGTCATTATGGGGAACAGATGACGAGGGAGCAGTGGGACCATTTCGAAGGCCCCATGTTCACGGGATTTGATATGGACCATACCATGCTTCGTATTTCCGCCATGAACCTTATGCTCCATTCCATCACCCACCCGGATATCGAGTATAAGGACAGTCTGTCCAAGCAGAATGAAATCAAGGATGCCTTCACGGTCTGCCTGGCCAATCCTCCATTTAAAGGGTCCATCAATGCGGAAAGCATCAACGATGATTTGAAGGCGGTCACCAATACAAAGAAAACGGAGCTTCTTTTCCTGGCTCTCTTCCTTCGCATGCTGAAGAAAGGGGGACGTTGCGCCTGCATAGTGCCGGATGGGGTCCTTTTCGGCAGCAGCAAGGCCCATAAAGCCATTCGCAAAGAACTGGTGGAAAATCATCAGCTTCGCGCTGTCATTTCCATGCCATCAGGGGTGTTCAAGCCCTATGCCGGCGTTTCTACGGCTATCCTTGTTTTTACAAAAACCGGCGCCGGTGGTACGGAAAAGGTCTGGTTCTACGATATGAAAGCAGACGGCTTCTCCCTGGACGATAAAAGAAATCCGGTGAAGGAAAACGATATCCCCGATATTATTGAAAGATTCCATCATTTGGATAAGGAAACGGAAAGAAAGCGGACAGAGCAGAGCTTCTTCGTGCCGAAACAGGAGATCGTGGATAATGACTATGATCTGTCCATCAACAAATATAAGGAAATCGAGTATGTGCCGGTGAAGTATCCGCCTACCTCTGAGATTCTGAAAGAGCTGCGGAGCTTGGAAAAAGAAATCGACCAAGGATTGGATGAATTGGAGTCCATGTTGCATCAATAACATATTACATTGCTTGGCATTTAATAAAGAGTGTGAGGTAAATATGGAAATTTATAAATTAACGCCTCTTACTAGTCTAGTCTGGTTTCAGGAAGGCCCTGGAGTTAGAAATACACAATATACTAATTCAGGAGTGAAGTTGTTAAATGTTGCAAATTTAATAGATGGTCATATAGATTTATCAACTTCGAACCGTTATATTGCGGAAGAAGAAGCATATGGAAGATATAGGCATTTTTTATGTGATAAGGGAGATTTAGTCATTGCTTCATCAGGAATAAAAGTTGACTATTTTGATAAAAAGATGGGCTTTGTGAGGCAGGAGCATTTACCATTATGCATGAATACAAGCACTATAAGATTCAAAGTTCTAGATAAAAATATATTAAACATACGGTACTTTATGTATTTTCTGAAATCGAATTTTTTTAAAAGCCAATTAAGTAAGCAAATAACGGGATCGGCCCAACTCAATTTTGGACCTAGTCATTTGAAGCGTATGATTGTGCCTCTAATCAATATAGATTACCAAAATCATATTTGTGGAATATTAGATAAGGTATATGAATTAGAATATAAGTTGCAAACCGAACTTACTTTACTGAATCAACTTGTCAAATCCCGGTTGTTTAGCGCGGTTATCCAGGTGGAGGTAGCTTAATGCTTTTAAGTGATATTTGCGAAATAATTATGGGACAGTCGCCTTCTTCCGATAGCTATAATGTGAAAGGACAGGGATTACCTTTTTTTCAAGGGAATGCTGATTTTGGTAAATTGTATCCTTCTGTTAGACTTTGGTGCAATTGTCCGATAAAAAAAGCAGAGGCTGGAGATTTATTGGTTTCAGTTAGGGCACCTATTGGAGCAGTGAATTTGGCTAATCAGAAATGCTGCATTGGCAGAGGATTAGCGGCATTACGCCCTTATAGAGATAAATGCGATGCGATGTACCTATACTATTTAATAAAGGCAGGTAAGAACAAATTAAATTGGCTTGGTACGGGAAGTACTTTTAAAGCAATTACGCGGAGTAGCCTTCTTTCGTTTAATGTTCCAGATTATTGCATAGCTTTTCAAAGGAAGATTTCCGGTAAATTATGGTCAGTAGATAAGCTGATTCATCAAAGAAATGAGCAACTTAAATTATTCGATTTATTGATACAGTCCCGGTTTATAGAGATGTTTGGCGATTCTCAAAGCAATCCTAAAGGATTTTCTTATAAGAGAATCAATGAGTTTGCTAAGTGTATTGCTGGTGCAACACCAAGTACGAAAAGAAAGGAGTATTGGAGCAATGGTATAATTCCATGGATGAGCTCTGGTGAAGTAAATTATAAAAGAATATGGGAAACAGAAAAAAGAATTTCACAGGTAGGATATGATAGCTGCAGTACTAAAATGATTCCTGCACATACGGTTGTTATTGCCATGGCTGGTCATGGGAGAACCAGAGGGACAGTAGCTGTCGCAGAAATCCCTTTATGTACTAACCAGTCACTTTGTTCTATAATCACTGATGGAACTGTTGATACTGATTATTTATTCACCTACTTGCAATTTCAATACAATAATCTTAGAAATATTTCAAATGGTTCATCTGGACGTGGTGGATTAAATATTAAGTTGATTGGACAATTTGCTGTTTTGGTTCCTCCATTAGCAATACAACAAAAATTTTCTAATTTTTTGAAGGAGATAGACAAATCGTGGCAGACAGCTCTAAGCTGCCTAAGCCGGTGGAGACGAATGAATGTCTCCTTTCTAAATTCATGTCGGCGAAACGGGTAGAAGGGTGCAGTGTGAAGACCCTGAATTATTATCAGTCGGTTCTTCTTAAGCTTTTCAGCATGGTTCCGGTATCGGTGCTTCATATGAAAACAGAGCATATCCGGTCCTATCTATCGGCCTATGCGGACAGGACAAAGTGCAGCAAATCGAATCTGGATAATATCAGGCGCATATTGTCCAGCTTTTTTACGTGGCTGGAAGAGGAGAGCTATATTTTGAAAAATCCGGTGCGTCGGATTCATAAAATCAAGGTGGATAAGACGGTGAAAGAGACCTACTCCGATGAAGCCATGGAGCGCATGAGGGATGAATGCCACTGCCTGCGGGATCTGGCCATTATTGACCTCCTTGCTTCGTCGGGCATGCGTGTGGGAGAACTGGTGCGGCTGAATCGGGAGGATATCGACTTCGATAATAGGGAATGCATCGTATTCGGTAAGGGAAGCAAGGAAAGACCGGTCTATTTCGATGCCCGCACAAAAATCCATTTGAAGAACTACCTGGATTCCCGGACCGATGATAATCCCGCCCTTTTCGTGTCTCTGCTGAAACCCTATAACCGCCTGCAGATCAGTGGCGTGGAAATCAGGCTGCGGAGCCTGGGCCGGGAACTGGGAATTCCCAAGGTCCATCCCCATAAATTCAGGCGAACCCTGGCTACCAGGGCCATTGATAAGGGCATGCCTATCGAACAGGTGCAGCGGCTGCTGGGGCATACGCAGATAGACACCACCATGCAGTATGCTATGATTAATCAGAAGAATGTGAAGGTGTCCCACCAGAAATATATAGCCTGAAAATATCCAATCCCGGTTTTTAGAGATGTTTGGGATGAGTGAGGGTATAGATAAACATTTGGAAGATGTAGCAGATATATGCTCTGGTATAACTAAAGGGCGAAAGGTTTTGGGTTTGGAGCTACGAGAAGTTCCTTATATGGCTGTTTCAAATGTGAAAATGGGGTACATTGATTTGTCTACCGTTAAGACAATAATGGCAACTGAAAATGAAATTGAACAGTACAGGCTTTTTCCCAATGACATATTAATGACTGAAGGCGGGGATCCGGATAAAGTGGGACGAGGAGCTATCATAAGGAATCCTCCTAAAGACTGTATTCATCAAAATCATATATTCAGAGTTCGGTTACATAAAGACGTGTTACTACCTGAATTTTTTGAAGAATACCTTCAGGGGAACAGTGCAAGACGATATTTCCTTAAGGCAGCAAAGCAGACCACAGGAATAGCAAGCATTAATATGAAACTCAAACTTCGCAGGTAAAAATCCCCTGCACCCCTTGAAAGTCCAGGCTTTGT
>OGOL01001289.1_pt1 | contig 23967 bp, 20 predicted proteins | sample 1552641 | NCBI WGS metagenome assembly OGOL01 (sample SAMEA2580140, study PRJEB22360) | human gut metagenome | biome: human gut; feature: human-associated habitat; material: faeces | place: Denmark | collected 2008/2010 | reverse complement strand
CTAGGAATTTTTTCCAGAATGAAAAAATCCCGGAGCTATGTTCCGGGAGTTTGGGGTGATGAAATCGGGCCGAATTTATCTGCGTTTGAAAAACTTTGGGAGAAGCTTGGTATTGATGTTCCTGTTGAAAAAGGGCAGGTGATCGCTCCTTTCGGATCCGTTTTCTGGATCAAAAAAGAAGCATCTAGGACAATACTCTCGCGTCCCTGGACGTATGACGAGATGCCGGAAGAACCTCTTGCCCCGGACGGTACATTGCTGCATGGGATTGAGCGGATCTGGGCTTATGCTGCACAAAATGATGGATACTATCCGGTGATAGCGATCCCATCTTCTCTGAGTGATGTTTATTATGGGAATACTTTCCTGAGATTAAGAAATTTGAACGCTTGTCTTTTCAAGCGCTATGACACCCATAATTATCAGAGCATGCTGAAAATAGTTGGCCCATCCGATAAGCAAAAGAATATCCGCCAAATTTCAGTTCCAAAACTCATTAAGTATTGCGTTTTTGCAAAGTGTCTTTCAGGGAAAAGGAAAGAACATTACTGCAAAAAGCTGCAGGTCTATCTTAAGAAATTTATGTAGCAGCAATCAGGTTTCGGATACTAGAAAGGGAGAACTTCAGTTCTCCCTTTTTTCAATTAGATCAGTCAGGTATCAGCAGAGAGTTACTCTGCGTCTCCTGATGTATCGAATCCAGCCTTCTTCGCATAATGAACCGTAGCGGTAATAAATCCCTGCTTGGAACCGCAGTCAAAGCGCCGTCCGGAAAATCTGCAGGCAGTCATAGGGACACTTTCGAGCGAGGCCTCCATAGCGTCTGTCAGCTGGATCTCACCGCCGGCTCCAGGTGTGACTTTCTCCAGATAGTCAAAAATGGACGGTTCGAAAACATAGCGGCCTATAACAGCGAGCGTGGAGGGTGCCACTTCAGGCTTCGGTTTCTCGACCAGACCGATAACAGACTCAGGGGCGTCCGCCTTAACACTTGCGATACCGTACAGGTTTGTCTTGTCCCGAGGGACATTCTGCACAGCGACCACGTTTCCGCCGCCTTTCTCTTCCCGCTTGGCGATTAGTTCCCCAATGCAGGAGCTCGGGGAGTCGACAAGATCATCAGGAAGAATCACCGCAAAAGGAGAGTCTCCGATAACGGGCTTCGCGCAGAGGACCGCGTCCCCCAGCCCCTTCGGGGAATATTGGCGGGTGAAAATCAAATGAACGCCAGGCGGGCAGATGGAACGGACGACATCGAGAAGCTCCTTCTTTCCCTTTGACTGCAGCTCATTCCAGAGTTCATAGGAATAGTCAAAGTGGTTCATGATGGCTTCTTTCCCCGCAGCCGTCACAAAAACCATGTCAGTGATACCGGCCTTTGCGGCTTCTTCGACTGCGTATTGAATCAGCGGTTTGTCAACCACGGGGATCATTTCCTTTGGAACCGCCCGGGTTGCCGGGAGAAAACGGGTTCCAAGCCCCGCCACAGGGAAAACCACTTTGCGAATCGGAGAAACCATAAAAATGCCTTTAATGAAAAAGGAGAAAGACTGATTAATTGTATCGATTGAAAAGGAAACGCGTAGCTCAGGATGACTCTGCAAAATGATTCAAAGCTTGGGCCGATAAGCCGCACGAATCTGCACATGAAACGTTCAGGACGGCTATCCGGTTGAATCCGAAGATTTTGTGCCGGTCGGTCCCTCAAGCGGCACAATGCCTTCAACCGCCTCTTCAAAGCTTAGGAAGAGTTTCCTCAGTTCAGACGCGAACCACTCCGCGAAAATCCGGCACCGTCTGATATGCCAGCTGGAGCGGGAGAGGGCCACAAAGCATTCCGCCTGCGGGCGGCGCCATCCGGGAAGAATCGAAACAAGAGTTCCATCGCGGATCGCTTCCCAGCATTGAACGAGAGGCATATCAAGCGATACGCCAAGTCCGTCAATCAGCCCCTGACGGATCGACAGAATATCCGGGCTGAGAAGCGTCTTCCCTGCGGGTACCGGAGCCTCGAGAGTCCCTTTTCTCAGAGTTCTCGTCTGCTCACGGACGGGGCCTGAATAGATGAACACGGTGTGGTGAGCGAGATCCGCGGGTTCAAGCGGCATGCCGTGCGCCTTGATGTAGGCGGGGGAGGCAAGCGGCAGGTAGATATTCCGCCCCCGGGGAAGCGTCATAAGTTTTGGATCCTCCGGATTGCCGGTAATAATCGCGACATCGGTTTTCTGTTTCTTCAGATCTGCGGCACCCATGCCAACCTGGATTTCAAACGTGATATTCGGATAGTGTTCGGAAAAGCGGGCGAGCATCGGCACAAGATACCGCGTCGCAAAGCCAGGAGCAACGGAAACCCGGATCTGCCCCTCAAGCCCCGTGCTGTCCTCCGTCATCTCGTCAATCAGTTTCTCGTGAGATCGGATGATCGGCGCGATTCGTTTGACGGCCCAGAGCCCCTTGGGGGTCAGTTCAAGGGGCCTCGCGGAGCGGTCAACCAGTTTCTGGCCGAGCGAATTTTCCAGCGTTCCAAGAGTCCGGCTGATGGTTGACGGCTCCACTCCGAAAGCCTCCGCGGTGACTGAGAAACTCCGGGACTCCGCGAGCGAAAGAAAGATTTTCCAGCTGCCAAGATCATCGTATTTCGGCATGGTTAGCGGATCCGAAGAGGGGAATTCATTTTTGCACAGTTTGCGGAAGACGCAAAAACTATTCGCAAAAAACGCGGCTTCAGAGACTTGACTCTGAAGCCGCGCTGAATGACAGCGGCAGAAGTGTTACTTCCGGCCGCAGATCTTCTTCACCATGCCGGCGAACATCTTGAAGCCGGTGTCAAGCGCCTCTTCATTCACGTCGAAATTGAACTGATGGTGACCGGCTTCGCGGTCAGCGCCGTTCACAAAGAACGCGACTTTGCCGCCATGATCCTTCACGCGGCGCGCGAGGAGCGAGGCGTCTTCAGAACCGCCGAAGTTCGCTTTCTCCGTGATTGTCTTGATTTCGGGGATTCCCTTTGCCACATCGCGGAGCGCCTCGATCATGTCGGGATCGTTCTTCATATCGCAGGCCGCACCCATCTTCCGGACGTCGTATTCGACACCGTAGGAAACGGCATTCCCCTTGATGATCGCCATGGCCTGTTCCGCCATGTAGTCATTGATTTCGGCGGTTTCACCGCGCACTTCCATCACCATAGTAGCGTTCGGCGGGATTACGTTCCGACCCTTGCCGGCGTTCAGCATGCCGACATTCACGCGGGTCATGCCGGAGCCGTGACGGGGGATGCCGAGAAGCTGAAGCGTAGCGGAGCAGGCCGCAGCCAGAGCGTTCCGGCCGGCGTTCGGCTCAATACCGGCGTGAGCAGGCTTACCGGTGTAGGTGACATCAAACTTTGTCGTGCAGAGGAAGCCCCAGGGATCAATCACGACTTCGCCGTACTTCGCAACCATGCCGATGTGGCTTCCGACGAAGTAGTCGACATCGTCAAGGACGCCTGATTCAGCGACCGCGTTCGCGCCGCGGACGCCTTCTTCTGCCGGCTGGAAAACAATCTTGATCCGGCCGCAGAGTTCGTCCTTATGGTCAACGATGAATTTCGCGACAGTGAGCCCGATCGACATGTGGCAGTCGTGGCCGCAGGCATGCATGTAGCCGTCATGCTTCGAGCGGAAGCCTTCCTTGGTCGGAATATGAGCGGCATCGGTGGTTTCCTGAACCGGGATGCAATCGATATCGAAACGCATAGCAAGCGTCGGGCCCGGGCGGCCGGAATCAAAGATGCCGACAGCTCCTGTGTAGCCCTCAGTGGCCTTCAGAAATTCTTCCGGAACGTGATGATCACGGGCGGTCTGAAGACCGGCCTCCACGTCTTTTTCGGATCGGCCGAGAACGGCATCAGGATTCACGACTTTCGTCCCGAGGAGGACGTCGTACCCCCACTCCTTCAATTTCTTAACGAGATAGTAAGTGGTCGTGAATTCAGTCCAGCCGGGTTCCGGCCACTGATGAAGTTCACGGCGCTGAGAGACGAGCTGCGGGTAATACGAAGAAAAAGCCATTTTCTTGATCTCCTTCACAGAAAAGAGAAACACATGGAACTTCGGATAAATCGGTTTCGGACAGCCTTCCGGACTGCGTCCGGTATGCCGCCGGCACGATCGATTATAGGCGAATAGGTTTCAGGGATTAGGCCGGAATAGGTAATGATCAGAGCCGTGAGAAAAGATATACATCAATTGCGTCAGGGCATTGACGGGGAGGGGTTTTGGTGCTTTCGGGAGCGGAAACGCGGCTCCAGCAAACGGTCAGAAAAAAGCCGGAAGGGGAGAACCTTCCGGCCTTGATGTCAGCGTGGGAGAACAGAATTCCGTCAGGCCCCGTTAAACGGGAACTTCGCGCTGATTTTCCGCGTGAGGAGCGTCATCAGTTCGTTCTCAAGCGCACGGGCCCGGGTGAGAGCGTCTTCGAGAATCCGATCCGACTCCAGCTGCAGGAAGCGGTCAGCTTCTTCAACACTCTTCTCTACGAGCGCGGTGTAGCGGATCTGGATCCGGTTCACGCGCTCTTCAGCCTCCCGCTCCCAGGCATCCCATACGCGGCGGACAATCGGCTCAAAGGCGCGATAGTCCGTCATGGCAAGCGTCTGGGCCTTTCGGAAAGCCCAGCCGGCGGAGATGCTGTCCGCGTCGTGCGTTCCGATGCCATATGCCTTCGGGAACCACTTGGCTCCCTGGAACACGGGGACAAAGACGCCAAGAGACGGCATTCCCCAGGACACCCAGGTCACAGCGCCCACCGCGAGCGGCAGCCAGGGTTTCAGCTGCAGAATGTGGCTCTGGCTGCAGCGGAAGACCGAGATCGGTCTCCAGGCCGTGTGCGGGTTATCTGTCTGATAGGGATCAGAATCCGTCCCTTCATAGCGATTCCGGAGACCGGACGCGATTGAAGCAAACGTAAGTTTTGATTCCGGCTTCACGAAGACCGGGAATGTGAGGTCTTCCTCAGGCTTCAGCCGAAGCGACGGGCAGTACTTCTCGAGAAGCACGCGGTTCCGGGCGAAGTTGTAGTACGTATCCCGGACGGTGTTTTCGTCCACATAAGCCTTTCTCACATTGAAGGGACGGGCACCGGCTTTCCAGAGACCGTGCTCTTCCGCGAAAGAAATGAGATCCGGGGAGCCAAGGCAGTTTTCGGTATCTTCCGGATCAAACTCCTGGAGTCTCGCGTGATTCGCCGTGACATAGCAGGCATCGTCCGGAAGCCTCACCGCGGCCCAGCGGTGACCGGAACAGGTTTCAAACCACCAGATTTCCTTCGAGTCGACAAAGGCGACGCCGCAGCCCTCACCGGCACCGGCAGTTTCCACCTGTTTCCCGAGCAGCAGCACGCCTTCGCGCGCCGAATGGATAAAGGGGAGTACGGAGTCTTCGAGCGAATCCTCGATCACGCCGGTTTTCGGAAGATAGGGGTCGATCGCGAGGGAAGCGGCGCTTGCGAAGATTGTTTCTGTCGCGGTGATGCCGACACCGGCTTCGTTGAAACCGGCTTCGCCCTCGGAAGCGCCGTCGGTCGCGGAGTCAGAGACCGAAAGGTACGCGAGGGACTCTGGCGGCAGAGGCCAGGTGAAGTCATTCCGGAAGGAGCGGAAGACAGAGCCCTCGGTGTTCTTCACCGCCGGGTGATACACAAGACGCTTCGCGTCGTCAGGTGAGCAGTCTTCGTTCCGCGAAATATAAAGCGCGCCGTCCTCAGTCGCTTTCGGACCGGCAAGGATCGTGGTGCAGGGCATTCAGTTTCACCTCGAATGAAATAAAAAAACAGGTGAAAACAGTTTAGCCGCAGAGGGCCGGGCCGGAAGGGCTTCGGGGGAGAAAAAATCCGGCGGTTCGGACTCCCGAGCCGCCGGATCTGACCTGCCTGATGCAGCTTCAGTGATCAGCCAAGATGCCGGAGCGCGAACTTCACGAAGACCGCGGCGCCGAGCGGCAGGAGCTTGTCATCAAACGTCATGTTCTGCTTATGAAGACCGGGCGTCACGCCGACACCGACACCGAAGTAACCGTTCTTCAGCTCAGGACGCGCGATCTTATAGAAGTGGAAATCCTCACCGCCGCCACCGCAGGCCGGGGCGAGTTTGTCGTCACCAGCCACCTCGCGGATGCACTCCGCAAGCTCATCCGTGATTTCGGGGTCGTAGTTCGCGGCAGGGCAGAGCGTCGCGAACTTCACGTCAACCGTGGCGCCGAACGCGGCTGCGGAGGATTCCGCGGCGCGGCGGACTTCCTCAATCAGCTGCTTCATGAGTTCCGTTGTCTGAGCCCGCATATCGATCCCGAGGTGAGCGGAAGCGGGGATGATGTTGAGGGCACCGTCATTCGCGTCAAACTGCGTCGGCTTCACAGACCAGGCCATATTGGGGGGCAGCTGAATCTGGGAAATCGCGTTCACGATCGCCGTACCGACATAGATCGAGTTGATGCCGAGGTGCGGGCGGGACGCGTGAGCGCTCTTTCCGTGGATATAAATATCGCAGGGGCAGGATGCGGTGTGGTTGACCGCGGGGCAGAGCGTTCCGATTTCAAGGTCCTGAATCGGGCGGACGTGAGCCCCGATAAGGTAGTCGACGCCATCAAGCACCCCTTCCTTGATCATCACATTGGCGCCTTCCAGCGTTTCTTCAGCGGGCTGGAAAAGCAGCTTCAGCTTGCCCTTTTTGATATTTCCGACGAGGCGGCTCGCGGCTTCAAGAAGCATTGCCGTGTGACCATCGTGACCGCAGGCGTGGATTGCCGTTTTCTTTCCGTCAACCTCAAAGGGGAGCGCGTCCATGTCAGCCCGCAGCATGACGGTGGGTCCCGGAACGCCGGAATCAATGACGCCAAGGACACCATTTGTGTTTCCAATCCGATGAGCCTCAACGCCGATTTTTTTCAGGTGATCGAGAACGTACTGCGCGGTGTTTTTGGTGTTGAGTCCCAGCTCGGCAAGCGGATGAAGCTCGCGCCGCAGCTCGGTGGAATTAAAGATTTCCGTCATGAGAAGCGTCTCCTCCAAATAAGTGACTGCAGGGAGAGGCGGCCGCGTGCCGCGCGGACCGCCTTTATTTCAGCCCTGAATCATACCGCCCGGGAGGAAGACAGAAGAGAGGCTAGGCTTTACCGTTCTCTTTGGAAGCCGGGGGTTCAGTGTCGCCCTGATAAATCCGGAAGTAGTCGGACACAGGGAGCTCCTCGGGGTTCGGAGGCGGTGCCTTCGCGGCTTCCTTCGCGATTTCCTTCAGCGCTTCTTCCTGAGCCTTCTTCGCTGCGGCGGACGCCGGATCAAGCGTGTCTTCATCCGGGGCCGGAGCGTCAGCCTTCGGAGCCGCGGCGACGGATGCCGGAGCGGTTCCTTCCGGGCTCTTATCCTGCGGTTTGGCGTCCGCGCGAGACGCATCAGCAGAGGCAGCGGTCGGCTGCGGTTCTGATGCCGGCCTGGGTTCCGGGGCCGCGGCGGGTTCAGGCGTCCGGTTGTCTGACGGTTTTTCTTCTTCAAGAGGCGGCCAGGCAGCAAAAGCGTCTTCCCTCATGGAAGCCTGTTTCTTCACCTGCGCGGGATCCGGAGGAGCAGGCTCCGTGGGTTTCTCGTCAGAGGAAGGTTCCGCGGCTTTCGGCATAGGCCCGGGAGTTTCCGCGAGATGCATGGATCTCGAGCGGATCGCGGCGATTCGTTCCCGTCGATACGTCCGTATCTGCTTCATCACGGATTCAAGCGTCTCATCGTTTGACCGGTAGGCTGCGACCGCCTGATCAATATCGCCGCCGGTATCCACCATTTCCCGGATAAGTTTGACGGTGTAGCGTCTGAAAATATCGCCGATTTCGCGCGCTTCATAGGGCGAAAGCACGTTCAGCCTCACAAGGCACGAGCGGGCTGCCTCGATCGCAGGCTCGAAATTGACGAGATACCCCTCAATATCCTTCGCAAGGAGTTCGAGATGGTTTTCGATCGTCGACACCTGAGCAATGATGTGCAGGTGAGGAAATGCCTCATGCGCGAGATCCGCGATCTTTTCTGTCATTCCGCCGGGACCGACCGCAATGACGAGAATTTTCGCCTCATCAGCGCCGGCAGCCTTAAGCAGGGCGAGCTGACTCGCGTCTCCGTAGTACACCTTGGTGCCGAAGTGTTTTGCCTGCCGGATCCGGTCCGGATCGTTATCGATAATGGTCGGCGTAATCCCCATGGCAACGAGCATTCGGGCGACGATCGCGCCGAAATCACCGTAGCCCGCGATGATGACGGAGAGATCCGGGGCTGTGGCGAGTTCCTCGCGGTCATCCTCTTCATCATCCAGCCGCCGCGCCCGGTGCTGGAGCCACTTGGACGCAAGCTGCATCAGGATCGGTGTCGTTCCCATCGAGCAGGCGACAGCCACCGTGAGAATGGCGGCCCACGAGTTTGAGAGCACTCCCTGACCCTGCGCGAGCGAAAAGACAACAAACGCGAATTCACCGCCCTGGGAAAGGGACGCCGCGAAATTCAGTTTGTTCGCGAGGCCCTTCAGCCGCATCGCGAAAGCCAGGGCGAAAAGCATTCCGGTCTTCACGATCAGGAGAATCGCGAGCGCGAGGATTACCTTCACGGGTTCCGACATGACGAGATGCATGTCGATACTCATGCCGACCGTCACAAAGAAGAGACCGAGGAGGAGCTGCTTGAAGGTCGAAATCTCAGCTTCCAGCTGGTGTCGGAAACCCGAGCTGCCGAGGAGCAGACCGCCGACAAAGCCGCCCATGGCGGAAGAGAGCCCCGCGGCCTGCATGATCCAGGCCGAGCCTACCGTGAGGAGCAGCGCAAAGGCTGTGAGCATCTCGCGTGCGCCGCTCCGGATCGTAAAGCGGAGGAAAGGCACGGTGAGGAATCGTCCGACACCCACCATGAAAATGAGGGCGATTGCGGCGCGGATCAGCGTGTCAATCGCGCCAGGGTTCGCGGCGCCATTTGAGTCTGAGCTCCCCATCGTGAGTGCGAGCACCGGAATCGAGGCAATCAGTGGGATCGAGGCGAGATCCTGGAAGAGCAGAATCGAAAAAGCCTTCTGCCCCACGGGCTGCCCCATCATGCTGCGGGATGAGAGCTCCTGCACCGCCACCGCGGTGGAGCTCATCGCGAGCGCGAATCCAGACAGCACGGCGACCGGCCACGGCATTCCCGCGAGATCGAGGAGCAGCGCGAAGGGAAACGCGCAGAGGATCATCTGAAGCGGTCCGCCCGCGAACACGGGCAGCTTCATTTCCCAGAGTCGCTTCGGATCGAGTTCCAGACCGATCAGAAACATCATGAGTACGATGCCGAACTCAGCGAAATTCATGATCGTCTCGACTTCTTCGACCAGTCCGAGACCATAGGGACCCACCACAATACCGGCGAGCAGATACCCGATCATGGTGCCGAGTCCAACCCGGGACATGATCGGAACGAGGATCACCGCCGCGATCAGCGCGAACGAAATACCCGCCGCGATGGAGTTTGTCGGGGGAAGGAGCGCCGAGGCGTGCGTCAGGAACCCGCCCCAGAATTCAAGGAGCTTCGACCAGGCGAGTTCAAACATGGTAGGACTCCCAGTCAGCGATGCGGTCAGCGAGCGAATCGATGATTGAAGAGAACTGCTCGGGGGTGAGCGGCTGCCGGGAATCGATAATCTCGGGATCCAGCCACTTCGCACCGCAGAAAGTCCACATGCGGCGGATCGGAGCTTCAACTTCCGAGATTTCCACTTCGCCCGGGAATTCGCCGTCGCGATACCCGGTGCCGAGTGACGGAATCCAGAGGACGCCCTTTCCCTTCACGGCGTCGCCGCCGTTCCCGTAGGCAAAGCCATAGGCGAGCACTTCGTCGAACCACTTCTTCAGAAGCGCCGGGACGCTGTACCAGAAGACCGGGTGCACGACGAGGATAAGGGACGAATGAGCGACTGCTTTCCTCTCTTCCCACAGATCTATTGAACTGTCAGGGTAAAGGTCATAAAGCGCCCGGATATCCATTTGAGGGAATTGTTCTTTCAATCCCTCAAGCAGCGGGATGCTGATTACAGAGAAACGGGGATAGGGGTGCGCGAGAAGAGCAGTGATCATCAGTCAGTCGATATAGGGTAAAAAGTCCAAAGAAATGAAAGGTGAGGGCGATATTTTACGGGAAAACCCACAGCCTGTGGAGCCTTTTCGTTCCTATTTAAAGTACTGATAGGGATATTTGTTACAAAATTCCGAATTCGATCGGCGTTTTCACACAGAAAACCCCGAGATTTTCGGACCGGATCCGCTCGATCAGGCGCTCAGCGTCGGCTTCTGTCACGGCCACGCGGACTTCAACACTCTGCTCGCCGGACTCAAAGAAACTCGCGCTTTTAAGCCACCCGTCCCGGCCGTAACCTTCTGCTGCCGGGAAGAGCGTCGCGCCCGGGATCTCCAGATTCTTCGCGGTTTCAAGAATCCAGTTCCCCATGGGACGTCCGTCCTTTCTTCTGCTCTGCTCAGTGAAAAACGAAATCTGATATCCCTTCTGCATGGACAGCTCCTTCTTTAAAGGTGGCGAAGCATGGCAATGGTGCCCATGCCGGCCAGCGTAGCGATAAGGGATCCGCCGACGTGAACGCAGACCTCCATCGCGGCGAGCGCGAATTCGCCCCGCGTGAGGAGAGTCAGGGTTTCAGCGGAAAACGTGGAAAACGTGGTGAGACCGCCGCAGAACCCCGTGACAACGAGCAGTCTCCATTCAGGCGAGAGTTCAGGAAGCGCCGCGAAGAACGCGATCGCGGCGCCGATCACGTAGCCGCCGATCAGGTTCGCGGCGAGTGTTCCCGGCGGGATGGCGGGGAAGAGGCTGTTCAGCCAGAGCCCGAGCGCCCAGCGGAGAACAGCGCCGCAGCCCGCACCGAAACCGATCACAAGAATGGAGAGCAGCAAGATTCAATATCCTTTGAGAGACGCGGCAAAAAGCGTCGGGCGCGTTTTTCGCGCGGAAAATCTGTCTACAGTAATGATTCTATGCCCGGTGGGACTGGCGGCGGATAGCAAAAAAGCGCAGGGCTCGCGTCCCTGCGCTTTTCAGCTTCGGCCCGGCAGATGCCGGGAAATCCTCAGACCGCGTTACGGCCAGAGGATTTCGACCTTCTTATCGATCTTATCGGAAAGGGCGAGACCGACCGGGCAGGCATCCGCGTACTTCTGAATCACCTTCTTCTGGCTATCCGTGTATTCAGCCTGCGGCATGCGGATCGTGAGCGTGATGGAGGCAATGCGGTGAGGGCGTTCCGCCATCGTGCAGTCGCACTCAGCGGTGGCGCCCTTCGCATCAGCGCCGTTCGCTTCAGCCGCGTAGGCAATCATCGTAAGCGTGCAGCCCGCGAAGGCACCGAGCAGTCCCTCCACCGGGTCATAGGATTCGCCGAGCCCGTCAGGTTTCCCCTGATCAAAAGTCAGACGGCCGCCAGAGCGGGGATTTTCCGCTTCAACACGCTTGTTTCCAACGTAACGGGCAACGATATCAGCCATAAATGCAGCTCCTTAGAGAGATAAAAAGAGGAGAAAAAGCTGAGGGTCAGGAACCGTCAGACTCTCCCCTATAATGCAACCGGCGCGCCAATGGAGGATTCCTTCGCGGCGCAGGTTTACTGATAACTCTAAGCATACGGCGTTGCAGAAAAAATGTGAGGCAGATTCCCTCTCTTCCTCAGACGCCAGGAATAAGGAGTACGTGATGGAAGCGGCAAAGACTCTTCAGGGCACACCGTACTGTGACTGCCTCATCATTTTCGACCCCGAATCCGACCGGAGTGTCGAAATGGCCGGTGTTTGGAGCGAAGCGGCTAGAAACATCGGCGCGATTCCCGTCTGCCGCCCGCTTGAGGAGCTGGAAGCGGGAGAGCTTGCCGGAAACCGGCTGTCAGCCGGCGGCTGTCTCACTGACGCCCTGATTCTTTCTGAAATCCGGGGCTACAGTGCGTCGACTCTCGATCTGCTTCTTAATTTCGTGATTTTCGGCGGCGCGATCGCGGCTTCCGGCCCCAGACTTTCCGGTTCTTCCGCGATCCGCGAAGCGGAGGGACGGAACTCGTTCACCGTCCGGTCCCAGATCGCCCGGGTGGAGCAGTACACGAGCCGCGCGGATCCCTGGGATGAGATCAACGCGGAGCTGCTTCAGAAAGGGATTCCGTCACTTCGCATGCGGCGTCCCGGATTCTTTTCGGAAACGGCGGTCACTCGGGTTGAAAAGGGCGTGTCGCTTGATCTGTCATCCGGGCGTGAAGTCTGGCAGATCGAGCTTTCTCCGGATGAGCCGGGCTGGGACGGGATTCTGAGACTCCCGTTCCCCGCGAAATCGATCAGGGCTCTCACGGAAGAAACGCTTGACCTCGGTTCCGCGATTGGTCCCGTTCTGATGGCGAAGATCACGCGTCCCGCGGTGGTTGAGGTGACGGCTGCGGATACGCCGGAGCGATTTCCTGCGGCGTCAGAAGAGGGTTGGCAGGTGAAACGGAGCGAAGAACCTGAGACGCCGCTTTCGGCTCCGCAGGACTGGGACGCGTCTGCCGGCGAAGGCCCGCTGCTTTACAGCACCGAGGCGGATCGATCGGACTTTCCCCCGGTGCCTGACGGCGGTACGCTGATGCTTGACCACGGGAACTCCGCCGGGCAGCTCGCGCTCGCGCTGAACGGAAAGCTTCTGCAGTCCGCTCAGGGGAGCGATGGGACGATTTTCCCGGTGAACCCGAAGGACATCCAGGATAAGAATCAGGTCCGGATCGCGGTGAAACGGACGAAGGAAGACGCGGGGACCGAGGATCACACGGTTGGGGTCTTTTCGCTTCCTGACTGGCTGGTCTCAGAGGCGGGGCAGATGACCGCGTTCTCGATCTGAAGCAGGTTCTCGTCGGCTGATCTCCGCGAGGGGAGAGGCCTTTCGGTCAGAGAGAAAAAACGCCCCCGGGTTCCTTTCGGAATCCGGGGGCGGCTGCATTTTTCCAGCCCGGGAGAGGGCGGGGGGAGCTGCAGCGAGGAGAGTCGGTTACTTCGCGATGTTTTCGCCCGCTACCATACCGAAGGTCAGAGCGTCAAGCACAGCGACCGTGCCGAGGCGGGAAGCGCCGTGGACACCGCCCGTGATTTCGCCGCCGGCGTAGAGGCCCGGAATCGGCTGGTGGGTCTTCGAGCTGATCACCTGAGCCTTGGTGTTGATCAGGAGGCCGCCCATCGTGTGATGGATCTTCGGGGCCACTTCAACGCCGTAGAACGGAGGCTTCGAGATGTTGAGGCCGTTGTTGAACTTCAGAATACGGTGGAAGTCCTTGTCTTCGCCATCCTTCACGAAGCCATTGAAGCGCTTCACTTCCTCAAGGAACGCGTCCTTCTTGATGCCGAAGTGATCAGCGAGTTCAGGCAGCGTCTGAGCGACAAAGACAGTCTTCGCGGCGAGCGGAGCCTTCACGAAGGACGGGTTGATCGCGTGAACAATGGCGTCGTCGCAGATCGCGATCGGGTAGTTCTTATCCGTGCCGATCACTTCGAGTTCCGCGTCGCTCTTGATCTTGCGGCCGGCGTGCTCATCCATGAAGCGCTTGCCGGTCTTCTTATTCACCACCATGCCGAGGTCCATGCAGGCGTGGTTCGTGAAGTTCACCGTCACGCCGAAGCCGTCCTCATGCGGGTTGCAATAGGGGAGGAACTGCAGCCAGGAGATCTGAAGCGGCGTGGCGCCGATTTCGAGGGCCTTCAGGAGCACGCCGGCAGTGGCGCCCGGCTGGTTCGTGGAATCAGTGGACGGCACAACGCGCGGATCCTGGACCTGACGGAACCAGATGTCGCGGGAGAAACCACCAGCCGCGAGCATCACAGCGCGGCGGGCACCGTAGACCTTACGCTTGCCGGTCTTATTCTCAACGTCATCGCTCGCGAGCTTGCGGTTGAAGCGATAGCCTTCGCGGCAGACAACACCCACCACACGGCCGTCCTTATTCATTACGAAGTCGTCAAACTTCGTACGGCTCTGCATCTTGACGTTCTTCAGCTTCGAGAGGGTTTCATACATCGGGACGATGTAGCCGGAGCCGGAACCCGCCTTGATTTCATAGGAACGCGGAACCGAGTGGCCGCCTTCAAACAGCATCTTGTTCGGCACGAATTCAGCGCCGCAGTCCTGAACGAACTTCACCGTGTCGTTGCAGCGGTCAACGAGAACGTTCAGCAGTTCGGTGTGGTTGATGCCGAGGCCGTCCTTCAGGCAGTCCTTGATGAAGAGCTCGCGGGAGTCCTTGATGCCCTGAGCCTTCTGAACCGGATTCACCGGGCAGGCCATATTGCCGCCGCAGATCGCGGAGTTGCCGCCGAAGACGCCCATCTTCTCAATCATGAGAACGGAAAGGCCTGCCTTGGCAGCCTTATAAGCGCAGGCCATGCCGGCGAAACCGGAGCCCACGACGACTACGTCATACGTGGCGTCAAACTTGGTGTTTTCAGCCGAAACAGCGGCCTGAGCCGCGAGCGGCGCAGCGGCAACGGCTGCGGCAGCGGCGGTGCCGGCTTTCAGAAGATTTCTGCGGCTAGTTTCCATAGAACCCATGATTTCTCTCCAGAAAATTGATGAGCGGCTGGCTGCGTACGTCCAACCGATGATGGAAATATAGCACTTTGGCCCTAAAAATCAAGACTAAAGTCCTAGTACTTTAGTTTAGGTCTATCCGAAGTCATTTTTTTGTGCCTGGAAATACGCCGAAAAGCCCGGTCAGAACAGGGTTGTGTTCTGACCGGGCTTCAAAGAAAAAGTCGGGAAATCGGGGAAGCTCAGTAGTTCACGGTGTCCGGATCAAGCCCCGTGAAGGCCGTGAGCGGCAGTCTGTCGATCGCGCGCATTTCGTCCAGTGGCAGCGTGAAGTCAAAGATCGAGGCATTTTCCTCGATGTGGGCTTTGGACGTGCTTTTCGGGATCGGCACTACACCGTGCTCCAGCGCCCAGCGAAGGGCAACCTGAGGAACCGTCTTGCCGTGCTTCGCGGCGATGCTCTGAAGGAGCGGATCCTCCATCAACGCGCCGCGCCCGAGCGGCGCCCAGCCCAGCACCTTCATGCCGTGTTCGTGTGAAAAGCGAAGCGCCTGAAACTGCGGGTAGCCGGGATGAAATTCAAGCGAATTCACCATCGGCGTGATTTCCGCGCGTGCAAGGAGCGGCACAAGATGATGCGGAAGGAAGTTACTGACCCCGATCGCGCGTACAGCGCCGTCGCGATACAGCTTTTCAAGCGCCCGCCACGTTCCCGCATTGATTGCCTGACAGGTGATCGGCTCTTCGTGAGTCGCGGGCCAGTGAATCATGTAGAGGTCGAGATAAGACGTGCCTAGAAGCGCCGTGCTTTTCCTGAAGGCGTCCAGTGTCTTTTCGTACCCTCGGTCCGCATTCCAGACTTTGTCGACCAGAAAAAAGTCACTCCGGGGAACACCGGAATTCCGCATGGCGATGCCTACGGCACGCTCGTTCCCATAGATCGACGCGGTGTCGATCAGACGATAGCCGGCATGAATGGCGTCGCTAAGCGAATTGAGGAGCGCGTTGCCCTCCGGGACCTGCCACGAACCGATTCCGAGGCAGGGCATTCTGACGCCGTTCGATAGATGAATTGTGTCTGCTGGCGACCTGAGCACGGAAGAGACCCTGTTAGAGAAGACAAAAGCGGATTAGTCGCCCCGTTTATTCAGACCGCAATACGAGGAGGCTATTACCACTATCATCCCATTTTAGGGGATGAGGTATGCGCTTCATCAAAATCGCCAAATAAATCCTTTAGATGCGGGATGGCCGCATGAAGTAGGAATTTAATTCCTTCGGATTATTTCTTCCCCGTATCAGGTCAGAAGCGGGAGAAGAACCGGTAACCGTACTTGGCGGCAGACTCCCGATGGCTTTTAGAGATTGGGGACAGCAGACAGTGGTAGCAGAACTTCAGCAGATCATCCCGGTGATGAACATTCGCGGCCGCGCGAATCGTTTCATAGAAAGGCGTTTCCCTGGCGGCTTTCCACCACTTGTCGTAATAGGGATAGAGTTTGGAGCGCCAGGGCTTTTCCGCGGTGGTGTAGTGAATGACAACAGGAGACTGAAGCGCAGACTCAATCGTGCGTCTCAGAGTTCGGTCGCCGATCAGCGGGGGGAGCTTCGGCCAGGTGTGCACCGTGAGGTTATAGCGGATATCAAGCATCCGAACCCGGGTGTTCAGAATGATATTGAGGCAGTCCTGATCGAGCATCGGGAGGTTTCTGTGAGCCAGAGTGTCAGAGACCTCCGCATTAAACGCCGCCGCGTCGATATTCCCGGGGTAAAAAACCACCATGCCGGCATTGAAATACTTTTCCGGGTATTTCAGATGCAGAGTGGCATTCTGCCGGTCAATGTCGTTTTTCCCATAGGAGCGTGAGAAAGTCAGGCTTTCAGGCACACAGGCCGCAGGTTCATCTCCCTGCGCGGGCTGAAGGAGCGGATCGATGTCTCCAGCCACGATTGTGTCAGCGTCCAGATAGAGAACCGTCTGGTACTCCCGGCAGAGTGTGGGAATCAGCATCCGATAGTAGGTCGCGATAGGCCAGTTGCCTTTTCCCCGAAAACTGTTCCCGGGAAAGTAAGTGCTTACTGCGTCGGCTACGTTGATAAAACGTAATGAAATATTCTGAGGGCACTGTCTGCGAAGCTGCTCTTCACTCTCTGCCGGCAAATCAATATGGAAGCAAAGGACATCTCTTTTTTTCCCGGATGCCTGGTCAATCAGCGACTGCAAAGCTACCGAGAAATACGGGACAAAACGTTTGTCAAACGTATAGACGATGCACGAATTTACGTCTGGGAAAGCTTTGGGGATAGAGGTGATAACAGACATAACAGTGAAGACATTCCGGGGAATTGGAGCCTCCCGGTATCCGACCGGAGAAGCGCTCTGAAGATCCGTTATTCTACGGCATCAGAGAGGTCACCTTGCCATGGTTTACCCGGCGCGGGGGGCGAAAGAAAATTGCCAGTCCGGCAATTGCCGGAGCGGGTCTGCTTGAAAAATCAACCGGATTATACGACACTCTACCGATAAGACGGAATATCAGCAGTTATGAGCCTCAGTCGGAGGCGGAAGGAGGGGAATCGTGGGAGATACGTTTTTTTGGATCGCCCTGGGCGTGGTACTGGCGGTGGTTCTTGCGATTCTCATTATCCGTCGGGTGAGGCACGGTATCCATGCAGTGCAGGGAGCAGCAAAAGCGGAAAGCTACCGGCCGTCCCGGGACCGGGTTCGTGTCGGGAAGCGCCCGGCTCCTGCTGTTCCGAAAAAGACCGTTAAGCCAAAGCCGGTTTTCCGGGGGCCGCTCGGTCCCGCTCTGATCGCGTTTGGGTTTGATGATCCTGCCGGCTTTATCACGCTCTTCACCTGTCAGCCGATGAGGGCAGGATCCCTGGAGGCGTTTACGCCGATCACTGGCGCTCTTCCCGATATCCGGATTCCTTTCGCCTGGCAGCTCGGCGCAGCCTCCGGGATCGGCGACCGGGGAAAGAACGCGGACCGGGCCTATTTTGAATTCGCCTATCCGCCAGAAGCGACCCCGGAACAGGGAAACGCAGTGCTTGCGAAACACGCTTCTGACCCGGTGACTCAGATTTTCTGGGATAAAAACGGAAAGATGATTCGAAAGAGCGCTCTGCCGCTCGAAGACTCCCGCCAGATGACAGACGCGATCCCCGAAGTGAAAAGCGTGCTTTTCACTAACCGGCTGCTTCCTGCTCTCCGCCGGGTTTGCCTTGAAGAGGCCACCCGGTTCAAAGGACTGATTGAAGCGTCGCCCGATGTGCCGCCAGAGTGGCGCGAGAAGGCCTCACGCCTTGAAGCGTTTGCGAAGCAGGGCGAAATGCCGCCTGAAGAAAAGCTTCGAGCTCTGATGGAAGGAGAAAAATCCCTTCCGCCGAAATTCCGGCTGCCGCTGCTTCGTGTGGCGGTCCCCTTTCTGATCGCGGCCGGTATCCCCTGGAGCGAGGCTGTGACGCTCCTCTCCCGCATAGCGGATGATGAGAGCGGTGCCAAAGGGACTCCGGCGAAGCATCTCAGCACGTTCCTCACACGGGTAGCGGCTTTTAACGGCCATCTGCCGAGGTTTGGCGCCGAGGTGGATGAGAAGGGCCGCGTGACGCAGCTTTTCTGCTACGAAGAAAAAGATCTGATAGGCGCACCTCCGGCAGCCGCCCGGAGCTCTTTAAAATAAACAGGTTATCTGAATAATGGTCTGACTCAGGATACCGGACACGGTCTATCCTGGCCGCTTATCTTTTCCTCAGAGGAATTTCCCGCTTTGCAGCAAGCTGAACTGAACCCCGAGCAGCGCCTCGCCGTTGAGACCACGGAAGGCGCGGTCTGCGTGATTGCAGGTCCCGGTGCCGGTAAGACGCGGACACTGACGAGCCGCTATGTCTATCTTGTGCGCGATCTCGGCATCAATCCGCAGAATATTCTCTGCGTGACCTTCACGAATAAGGCGGCCCAGGAGATGAAGGCCCGGATCCGCGCGATGACAGGGGATCTCGATCTGGGGCAGATCTGTACCTTCCACGCCTTCTGCGTTCGTTTTTTGAAGGACGAGGGCTACGTGATCGGTATCCCGAAGGACTTCATCGTGATTGATGAAGAGGATGAGCTTGAGCTGCTGAATGAGGTGTACGAAACCTTTGGAATTCCAGGAAACCTCATGAAGTTTTCAGCCGCGATGGATGTGATCGGGAACTTCAAGGACGACTCAAACTATATCCGGGATCTGGTGCTGACATCCCCTGAGTCACTTCGGGAGAAGGCGCTGCAGTCACCGGACATCTCGGATAAAGTTTTCTACGGCTACCTCTGGGCTGAGCGGAAGATTTTCGGGCTCGACTTTGATGATGTCATCTGGGCAGCCTTTTACATCCTTGATCACTTTCCGTCCGTAAAGCAGAAGTGGCAGGAACGGCTTCAGTACGTCATGGTGGATGAGTACCAGGACGTGAGTAACGATCAGGCGGCGCTTGCCAATATTCTTTCCGAACTGAATGGCAATCTTTTCGTCGTCGGTGATCCGGATCAGACGATCTACACCTGGCGGGGATCTTCTCCCGCGATCATGCTCCGGTTTCCAAAGAGCCACAAAAACTGCCGCACGATCAAGCTGATGCAGAATTACCGGTCGCTCCCCGCGATCATCGGTGCGGCAAACTCGCTGATCCGTCATAACCGGGACCGTTTCCCGGTGGAAGGCGTGCCGATCCGGCGGGACGCGGATCCTGCGAATCCAAGCCTGGTCGTTTTTGACGGGGAAAAGACGGAGAAAGAGTCGCTCGCCTGGTTTGTCAAGGCGCTCCTCCATCTTCATAAGGCGGATCGAGGCTGGGAAGAGTTCGCGGTGCTGTACCGCTCGAGGCAAAGCTCGCGCGCTGTTGAGGAAGCGCTTGTCCGCGCGGGTATTCCGTATCGGGTATGGTCCGGCGTCGCTTTCTACGCGAGACGCGAAGTGAAGGACTCGCTCTGCTACATGCGGATGCTGACTCGGGGGGACGACGCGGCTTTCCTTCGTACCGTGAATTCTCCCAAGCGGGGATTCGGCCCGAAGAAGGCGGATGCTCTCAAAGTTCTCGCAATGCGGGAAGGGATCTCGTACTACGAGGCACTGAAGCGCCACATTGACGAGAAGCCATTCAACACGAAGGCGATCCGGGAGTATGTGGCGGTCATTGAGAAGGCGCGCGCGAGCGCAGCCGCCCGCAAGGTGAGTGATGTCTTCAATCTCATCATGGCGGATTCGGGCTACGAAGCGTCCCTTCAGCTTTCGGGTGAGGATGAGCGGCTCAATAATCTCGCGGAGCTCAGGCAGGCGATTGCGAACTACGAGAGTGACGCGGATGATCCGACGTCGCTCCCGGAATTCCTCCAGCGGGCATCGGTTTTTGCGGAGGATATTGGGGAGCAGAAGGGCCCCGCGATGAAGCTGATGACGATTCACGCGGCAAAAGGGCTTGAGTTCCCGGTTGTTTTCCTTTGGGGATTTTCAGAAGGTATCATGCCGAGCTCCCGCACGAGCACCGTGGAGGAGATGGAGGAGGAACGCCGGTGCTGCTATGTCGGCATGACCCGTGCGAAGGATCTTCTGATACTCTGCCACTCTCAGGGAACGAGTGAAGCCAGCACTTTCCGTTATCCAAGCCGGTTCTTTTTTGAGCTTGACCGGAATCTCGTGAAGCTTGTACGCCCGCTTGAACCGGGACTCGAGGAGAGCGCGAAGGAAGCGCTGATGTATAAGGACAAGTTCCTTACAGGGGAGCCGCTTGAAAGCAGCTCCTGGCGTCCCGGTGACCGTGTCAGACACAAGGTGTTCGGAGACGGGGAAATTATTGCTGTCGCGAAGTCTGGTGCCATGACGATCCGGTTCCCGACGCTCGCGACCCCCCGGACTCTGATGGCAGGGGCGCCTCTCGAGCGGATTTCAACGGCCGGGGCACCGACCGTCGCGGACTCATCCTTTTCAGGAGCCCCGGTTCCCGAACCGGCCGCTGAGCCAGTCGTGAAAGATCAGAAGTAAACGAAACAGATTCCAGCAGCAAGGAGATTTAGCGAATGTCACGGACCGCAGTGGTTCTTTTTTCCGGCGGACAGGACTCGACCACGTGTCTTGCCGCCGCGCTGAAGCAGTATGACGCGGTGTACACCGTCGGTGTCGATTATGGTCAGCGCCACCGGGTTGAGCTTGAATGCCGGGAACGGATCCGCGCCAGGATCGAGTCCATTCTTGGCACGCATTCCCTGAAGGATGATCTGCTTCTCGATCTGAAGGCTTTCGGGCAGCTTTCTGACTGCGCTCTGACGAAGCCCGAGGCGATCGAGATGAATGAGAAGACTCATCTGCCGACCACCTTTGTTCCCGGGCGGAATCTGATTTTCATCACCTATGCTGCGGCGTATGCCTGGAAGCTTGGGGCGGAAGCGATTTTCACGGGAGTCGGTCAGGCGGACTACAGCGGGTACCCGGATTGCCGCGAGAACACGATGAAAGCGCTTGAACTCGCGATTGATCTCGGTATGGAAACGAGTCTCCGGATTGAGCGGCCGCTGATGAATCTCTCGAAAGCGGAAACCTGGAAACTCGCTGAGACGATCGGTGGCGACGCACTTGTCAGCTTCATCCGTGACGAAACGCATACCTGCTATGAGGGCGATCACACGCACTTTCACGACTGGGGCTATGGCTGCGGGAAATGCCCGGCCTGCGTTCTTCGTGAAAAGGGCTGGGAAGAGTACGTCGCAAACCTTAAAGGACGGTAACACCTTATGCGGATCGGGATCATCACAAATAAGTTCGCCCCGTCGGGCGGCATGGAACGATACGCTCAGGATGTGGTTCGCGAGCTTCTGAGACAGGGGCACGAGGTCACGGTTTTCACCAAGAAAGCTGATCCGGCGCTCGATCTCGTGCCGATGGTAGAGCTTATTGTCTGCCCGCTCAGTTTCCTGCCGAATAAGATCCAGGATGAGTCGTTTAACTGGTGGCTCCACCGTGAGTGCCCGAAACACGCGCTTGACTTTATTCTCAGCTGCTCCAGAACGGATGCGGGCGACGTTGTGGCCTGCGGCGGGACGCATATCGGTTTCCTTCACGATGCCGGACGGACCCCCACCTTTTTTGATCGCCGGGCAATCAGACTGGAAACCCGGTCCTTTGAGCGCGCGAAGCTCATCATCGCTCACTCGCAAAAGATGGCGGGTGAAATTGAGGACTACTACGGGATACCGGGCGAAAAGATCCGCGTGATCTATCCCCCAGTCGATACGAAGCGCTTTACGCCGGTGTCGGCTGAGAAACGGCTCGAACTGAAGCGGTCTTTCGGTCTTCCGGAAAACCGGATCGTGTTTCTTTTCCCATCCTCGAGTCACGAACGGAAGGGGTACCCATTCCTGTCATCTTTCTTCGAGTCCACTGATCTCCCGGTCCATCTTGCCGTGGTTGGGCGCCCAATCCATAACGAAGGTGAGCACATTTCGTACCTGGGGTACAGCAGGGAAATTGAAAAGTGCTATCGGGCTGCGGACTATACGATCATGGCCTCCCAGTATGAGCCGTTTGGGCTTGTCGGCATCGAAAGCCTGCTCTGCGGCACCCCGATCGTGATGACGGACGAGACCGGGTGCTGCGAAGTCGTGACCCCGCCCGCTGTTACCGCTTTCAGAAAAGGGGATTCAGCAGATCTCGCGGCCAAAATAAATGAGATTGTCACCCGGGGAGCAAAGCCCCTGACTGAGTCAGAAGTCACGCAGAGCCTTCGGTATGACCCGCACGTGCAGACCCATGTGAAGCTTCTGCTGGATGCCTGGATGCGCCTGGGGAAGAAACCTGGAGTCTGAGAAGACGAATCACGTCGGATCCGGGGAAAGGGAACTATCGAGGTTCCCTTTTTTTGTTGAAGCCCCCCTCATTTCGTAGATGATGTAATAATCAGTGGAGGGTTATTTTGTAGGTATTTTCACTAATATAATCGAGAACAAAAATTACACGAATTAAATATGTTATTTGTTTTCAATGTATTGAAAATTAAACACACACAGAAATTAGTTCCGGATTCCGGTAAAAACAGGATTAATGCATTACCGAAATTTATAACTTAAGCCGTACAACATTTTTGCAGACATGAAATAATGAAGTTGTAAGGAAGCAGTGAGATTTTCAGCTAAGTTTTCACGTCATACATATAAATTTTTGAAATACTGAAAGTTTTTCATACTGCCAACACTTCAGTGAAGATCAGGGAGCTTCCGCCTGAAGAAAATCAAAATTGGTTTTGAAAAATCGGAAAAAATAAATATTTGTCAGTTTTTTTTTCTAAGTTTCATAGCTCCTTACCTGATGACAGCCACCGACTTTTCGGGGTAAAATTCTTTGCCCTGCGATGAGACGATAAGTGTCGTTCCCGGTCATCAGAGCAGTTTTAATACTTTACAAATTAATATTACAAGTTTAAAAAATAATTCCCGCTTGTCTGTAAGACAAGAAAGGAAATGCCATGACTAAACCTGCCCCCTCACTTGGCAACTACGTATATCAGCAGCTGCTCCAGCAGATCTGCGTAGATAACCTGTATGCGATCGGTGCGAAGCTTCCCCCCGAAGAGAGGTTAGCTAAGGAATTCGGCGTGTCGCGTCCGGTTGTGCGTATTGCCCTTGCCCAGCTGCGTACCGAAGGCATCATTCAGTCCCGCCAGGGCTCCGGATCCTATGTGATCCGCACGAGTCAGGGCGCCGTGAAGATTGATCAGGTCGATAACTGGAGCGATATCAACCAATTTTACGGATACCGCGCGCATTTGGAAAGCGAGATCGCAAGACTCGCCGCTGAACGCGCGACCGCGGAAGACCGCGAGCGGATCCAGAAAGCCTATTACCACGTGGTGGACGACTACTATAAGAACACCACCGGTGAGGCTTCCAAGGAAGAGGAAAGCGATATGGACCGCGACTGCGCGTTTCATCTCGCAATCGCCGCGGCTGCTCACAATCATTTCTACTATGAGAGTCTGGAAAGGCTTCTCTCTGAGATGAAACAGAGCATGTTCCTGATTACAAAGATCTTTGAAGCGCATAAGAAGCGTCATGTTGAGATTCTGACCGAAGAACACGGCTGGGTTCTCAATGCAATTCTTTCAGGGAATGCCACGCAGGCGAGCGCCGCAATGCTCCTCCACATCCAGAACGCTCGCGATTCGATCATGCCGAATAAGCAGGCGGCTCAGGTTCAGGGGCTAACCGAAAGGACCTCTGTCCTCGCTTAACAGCGTCATCATCCGCAAGTACAGGAAACCTCTCTTCGGAGAGGTTTTTTGTGTATTAAAAAAACATCTTTTAGCCCGGCGTTCAACTTATTAAAAAGATGTTAAGTTGTAAAATTAAATATAAATAAAAATTAT
>OGOL01001270.1_pt1 | contig 24230 bp, 21 predicted proteins | sample 1552641 | NCBI WGS metagenome assembly OGOL01 (sample SAMEA2580140, study PRJEB22360) | human gut metagenome | biome: human gut; feature: human-associated habitat; material: faeces | place: Denmark | collected 2008/2010 | reverse complement strand
TGCGACCGTCATCCGCGCCATCGCGGCCGGCAAGGTCGCCGCGGCGAATATCGACGAATACCTCGGCTTCCACCACGAGATCGACCCCGGCGTCGAGATCCCCACGGCGCGGCTGAACAACAAGCCGCCCCACGGCCGTATCGACACCACCGAGCGCGAGGCGGGCGAACGCAAGCACGACTTCAAGTGCATCGAGTGCGGCCTCACCGATGAAGAGGCATACTCCGAGGCGTCGCGCTGCCTGCGCTGCGACCACTTCGGCTACGGCATCTTCCGCGGAGGGAGGAAAGGCAAATGGTAAGAAACGTTACACTGACCATCGACCACAAGAGCGTCACCGTGCCCGAGAATACCACGATCTTGGAGGCCGCGCGCTCGGTCAATATCAATATCCCGACGCTGTGCTACTTAAAGGACATCAACGAGATCGGCGCGTGCCGCATCTGCTGCGTGGAGGTCGAGGGCATGGAGCGCCTTGTCCCCGCGTGCGACAATGTGGTGGCGGACGGCATGGTCGTCTTCACGAACAGCGCCAAGGCGCGCGAGGCGCGCCGCATAAACCTGCGCCTCATCCTCTCACACCACGATACATCGTGCACGAACTGCACGCGAAGCGGCAACTGCACCTTGCAGCAGCTCGCGAACGACTTCAACATGCGCGGCACGCACTTCCCCAAAAAGCTGCGTCACGAGGCGGTGGATTATTCCACGCCGCTCATTCGCGAAAACGACAAGTGCGTGCAGTGCCTGCGCTGCATCCAGGTGTGCGAAAACGTGCAGAGCGTGAAGATCTGGGACCTTCTCGGCACGGGCTCGCGCACGGTCGTGGATGCGTCGTACAACCGCCGCATTCAGGACACTGAGTGCACCTACTGCGGCCAGTGCATCACCCACTGCCCGACGGCGGCGCTGCGCGAGCGCGACGACACGGGTCTCGTCTTCGACGCGATCGACGATCCGAACGTCGTCACCGTGGCACAGGTCGCGCCCGCGGTGCGCGCGGCATGGGCCGAGCAGTTCGGGCTCGACAGCGAGTTCGCAACGCCCAAGCGCATGGTCGCGGCGCTGCGCGAGCTGGGCTTCAACTATGTGTTCGACACCGACTTTGCCGCCGACCTCACGATCATGGAGGAAGGCAGCGAGTTTATCGAGCGCTTCACCCACAAGGACCAGTATCAGTGGCCGATGTTCACGTCCTGCTGCCCGGGCTGGGTGCGCTTTGTGAAGTCCCAGTACCCCGAACTGACGGACAATCTCTCCACGGCCAAGTCGCCCCAGCAGATGTTCGGTGCGGTGGCGAAGAGCTACTTTGCCGAAAAGGTCGGTATCGACCCCAAGCGCCTTTTCGTCGTCTCGATCATGCCGTGCGTGTCGAAAAAGAGCGAATGCGCGCTGCCGACGATGAAAAACGACGCGGGCGACCCCGATGTCGACGTGAGCATCACGACGCGTGAGCTGAACATTATGATGCGCGCGAATCACATTGAACCCAAGTATCTGCCCGAGGAGGAGTTCGACAGCCCGCTCGGCTCCGCGACCGGCGCGGCGGTCGTCTTCGGCGCGACCGGCGGCGTGATGGACGCGGCGCTGCGCTCTGCGTACTTCCTTGTTACGGGCAAGAATCCTGACCCTGACGCTTTCACCGCCGTGCGCGGCATGGACGGGTGGAAGGAGGCGACGTTCAACATCCCCGGCGCGGGCGACGTGCGCGTCGCGGTCGTGAGCTCGCTCGGGAAAGCCCGCAAGCTCATTGAGGCTGTCAAGCGCGGCGACGCAGCGTATGACTTTGTCGAGGTCATGGCCTGTCCCGGCGGCTGCGCGGGCGGCGGCGGCCAGCCCATCCACGACGGTACCGAGCTTGCCGAGGATCGCGGCAACGTGCTCTGGCGGCTCGATCAGGGTGAGCTTCTGCGCTTCTCGCACGAGAATCCGGACGTCAAGGAGCTCTACAGGGACTATCTTGGATCTCCGCTCGGCGAAAAGTCGCACCACCTGCTGCACACCGACCACAATGCGTGGCAGATGCCGCAGAAAATGCTGTAAGAATGCAAAAACTCCGTATGAGGATTTCTCATACGGAGTTTTTTTATTGCTGAATTTTATCGGGTGTACGTGCCGTACTCACTGATGACGGCGCAGAGCTCGCTGAACACCTGCTGCGCGTCGCCGTCGATCTTGTAGGCGACGGCGCGGTTGGCGTCGTCGTAGATGAAGCCCTCGTCCCAGTTGAGGTATAGGTCGTGCTTCTGTCCGTCTTCGGGGATCCACCAGATGGTGGCGTAGTTCCAATTCTGCGTGAAGCGGGAGAAAAGCGAGGTGGGCAGGCGGTAATAGCGCTGCACCGAAATTTCAGACATAGCGCTGCGCAGAGCCGCGGCGGCCTCGCTGTCCGGATAGCCCTCTACCCGGCAGTCGCCGGTGTCGAACGTGCCGTAGCCGTCCGGCGTGGGAACAATGGTCGAAATGTAGAAGAGTCCGTCGACGCGGGCGGTCTCAGGCGCGGGGATCAGCTCGCCGAGCGGCTGCGAACGGCGCGGCAGCAAAAAGATAGCCACGACGAGCAGCACTGCGGCAACAGTAATGAGCAGAGTCCTTCTCTTTTTGTCCATGGGGATCTCCTTTCCAACATCAAACTTGCTTTTGTCGTCTAACAGGGGAGAGGGGAATCGCTTTTCGATAGTTTACCTGAGAAAGAGCTTTTTGACAAGCCCTTCTTCGGGCGTGACATAGAGTGTGCGGTAATTGTCGTAGGTCACCATGCCGGGGCGTGCGCCCGCGGGCTTTTTGACGAACTTCACGGGGCAGTAGTCGACGGGGACGTTGCTGCTCTCCTTCGCCTGCGAGAAGTAGGATGCGAGCATTGCGGCCTCGCGCAGATCATCGTCGCTCGGCGTGAGGCCCGCGCAGCGCAGGATGACGTGCGAGCCGTGGATGTGCTGGGTGTGGAACCAGTAGTCGCGCTTGTCGGCCTTTTTTGTCAGCTGGTCGTTCTGCACGTTGCTGCGGCCGACGAGGACCTCAAGCCCACTCGAGGTTTTGAATGTGCGCGGGGCGAAGGCGCGCTTGAGCTCCTTTTTGCCGCTCGACTTTCGGATATAGTTCGTCTCCTGCAATTCGCGGCGAATTTCGTTGAATTCCTGCTCGGTCTCCGCCTGCGAAAGCTCCTGCAGGACGCTTTCCAAGTACGCGCGTTCGTTTTCCGCCTTTTCGATCTGCTCGCGCAGGTGGAATTCGGCGGTCTTGAGCTTGTTGTACTGCTTGTAGTTTTTCGCGGCGTTCTGCTGGGGGGAGAGCAGCGGGTCGAGCGGGATGTCGATGGTCGGGCAGCTGTCCTCATAGTAGTTTTCCGCATGCAAGACTTTTTCTCCGCTCTTCATGCGGTACAGGTTTGCGGTGATGAGGTCGCCGCGCAGGCGGAATTCGTCGCGCTTCTGCGTCGCAGCGTAGTCGTGCTTTAAGTTCTCGGCCTTGCGCGCCATGCGGTCGCGCGCGACCGTGACCGCGTGCGTCAGCTCGCGGCCACGGCGGGCGGAGAGCTCCTGCCGCTCACGCGCGTCGTAGAACTCGTCGAGCATTTGCGAGAAGCTCTCACGCGTCTCGACCTGCGTTTCCGCGCCGTACTGCGCGATGGAACGGTAGGTGAAATCCACGGGCTTGCCGTCGCGGTAGAGGATGACGGGCATATAGTTATCTTCCTTTACAGCGTTGGCTGTATCGGAAAATTCCTGCACCAGCGCCCCGCGCTGCGCATCGTTCAGCGCGCCGAAGCGCACGTCGGTCTCGTGTCCCGCGCGGAAGGCGAATTCGCGCGCGATCAGCGGCGAAATGCCGGTGTAATGGTCGAGCACCCACTTGTCGACAGCCTGCTCCGCGTCGCCGCCGCGCTGCGCGAGGGCGAGGGAGTCCTCCTCCTGCGAAAGGAGCGACAGCTTGTCGAGCGGTGTCGGCAGATGGTAAAAAAGGCCGGGCAGCAGTTGGCGCGTGGCGGAAAGGTCCGCGTCCACGCGGCGCAGACATTCGACGATACGCCCCTGCGCGTCGAGCAGGACGAGGTTCGACCGCCGCCCCATGCACTCGAGCACGAGCTGCTTGCGGCTGATCTCGCCGAATTCGTCTGTGCACTGGAGCGTCAGGATCACCATGCGCTCAAGATCCGGCTGCTCGATGGACAGCACGCGCGCGCCGACTAAGTGCTTGCGCAGCAGCATGCAGAACATCGGCGGCTGGGCAGGGTTGTCGCGCAGAATGTTCGTGAGCTGGATGCGCGGTTGGTTTGCGCCCGCGTTGAGCAGCAGCCGCAGATTGCCGCGCAGCAGCAGAACGATCTGGTCGCGCGCGGGCTGCTGCACCTTGTCGATGCGCGCGCCGATGAGCTGAGGTCTCAGCTCGTGTAAAACTGCCCGCAGGCAGATCGCGTCAAGTGGCATTGTCGTCCTCCATCATCCGGTTGAAAAGCTCGTTGATGCGCGCGTGATCGTCGCGCAGATACAGCCAGCCGAACAGCGCCTCGAGGCCCGTGGCCTTCTGATAGTCCGCGCGGTCGGCATGGTGGGGGATGGAATGGACATTCGCGTTGCGCCCGCGGCGGAACACAGAGGCCTCTTCCTCCGTCAAAAGGGGTAAGAGCTTTTCGGCAAAGCGCGCCTGCTGCGGCGCGCAGACGAGCTCGACCGTCGCGCGGTGAAGGCCCTTGCCCGTCGCCTTGCCGTGCACGCACAGATATGTGCGCACAAGCAGCTCATACACCGCGTCGCCCAGATGGGCGAGGCCGATGGAGCTGATGGCGCGAATGGCGTCGTCGTTCATTTTGGCTTGTGTATAATCGTACATAAAAACTCCTGAGGTTTGAAAGTACACATATTCTATAACCTTGTCGGAATTCTGTCAATCGGCGCGCGCTGCCGCGCGCGAAAAGCCGTTGCGCTTTTGCAAAAATCCGCTATAATGACAGAAAAGACAAGACCTTTGAGATCGGAGAAGAGAAGCCTATGAAAAAACTGACCACCGCGCTGCTCACGGCGCTTTTGCTGCTGAACCTTGCCGCCTGCGGCGAAAAGGAGCCGGACGACACTCCGTCCGGCTACGACGATTCACTCATTTCCGAGCTTTACAGCGAGGAGGGTGAGTACACGGACGCCGAGAACAACACGCTCGCATACAGCTACCATGTGCCAAGAATCGTGTCGGAAACGGCGGTCGCCGCCGCGCTGAACGACGAGATCGCCGATCAATTCGGCGCGCTCGTGCAGGAGCAGAAGAACATGATGGCCTCCCGCGTTTCGCTCACATGCCTTTCCGTCACGTGGACGAGCTACTGGAACGACAGCCTGCTCTGCCTCGTGGTGCGCGCGGAGATGGACGGCGACACAAGCATGACGGAGACCTACAGCTATGACTTTTTCGGCGGCAAGCGACTCATGAGCGAGGACCTGCTGGCGCGCTGCGAGCTTTCAACGCAGGACTTCATCACGGCGGCGCGCCGCACCGCGGCAAACTACTTTGATGAGACGTACCGAGATGCGCTCAGCGGCAGCATGGGCGGCGCGGACTTCATCGCGTCCTACGCCGAGCGCCGCGCGTGGACGCTCTCGGACGAGAACATCAACGCGGAAATGCGGCTCTATCTCGACGGCGGCGCGCTGCATATGATCGTGCCCGTCGGCTCGTTCGCCGGGGCGGAGAGCTACGACGCTGACCTTGCGCTCGACCTCTCCGCGCGCGAGACGGTCGAAAAGACGGCGCAGGACAGCTTTGTCAAGGCAGCGCTCTCGGGCGGCGATTTGACGGTCAGCTTTGAAAAGACGGCGGACTCCGCGTGGTACGCGGAGAATTTCCGCTTTGACTACGAGACCGTCTACCCGGTGGAAGGCCTGTATTCCGACTACACGGATGTGTTCGTCGGCTCGGTGGGGCAGGGGTACTTCCCGTACATCTTCCTGCTGACGAGCGAGGGCACGGTGGAGTACGTGAACCTGCTCGAGGGCCTGACGGCGGGCTTCCTCTGCGACGGCGGACCGCTCGGCGGCGTGAAGGGCATTGTTTCGTTCGAGTCCGGCGAGGTCGAGGAGGACTACGGCACGTATCAGACGGTGTTCGCCGTCGACGCATCAGGGGAGAAACACGACCTCTCCGGCGCGGTCAGCGACGCGGACTACACGATCCCGTCGGAATTTCTCGGCGAGTGGACGGCGACCGTGACGCACGACACCGCCGAGCAGGGCAGCTATGACAGCGATTATATTCTGACGCTCACGGATGGCGGCGGCCTCACGGTGCAGGACATCAACAGCGAGGTCGGGCTTTACTTTGAGTACACCGGCCAGCTCAACTACCTCGGCACGAACGGCGAGGGCATGGTCTTCGGCTACCACTTAAACGAGAATGCAGGCACGGTGCGCTACGGTGCGTTCACGCTGCTGCGCGGCAGCGACGGCCTGCACGTCAAATCCGTCGCAGGCGAAAACTTCTTCGACGCGCCGAGCGGACGCTACACAGTGTTTGCGAGAGGGTAAAAGGTTGGAAATGTCATGCAAACGGAGCGCTTTCCTCACCTGACAAAAAACTTTTTGAAAAAGCAAAAATTTCTTCAAAAAAGTATTGACAGTTTCGACTCTCTGTGCTATATTATCACTTGTTCCGAGCCTAACGGAACGATGAAAAACAAAACGGCATGGGGGTATAGCTCAGCTGGGAGAGCGCTTGACTGGCAGTCAAGAGGTCAGCGGTTCGATCCCGCTTATCTCCACCAAAAAGCATCAAAACCGTATGGTTTTGATGCTTTTTTCTTATCTTTTCCAAAGAAAACTTTTTGCAAGATGGCGCCGAACGGCGCGAAAATGCCCTTTTGGTTGCAGAAAAGTTGCAGTGTAAACAGGAGCGTTGTAATGCTATGTCAAAAATAAAGCGTGCACATTGTGCACGCTTTATTTTCCACCCATCAGTAACGCTAAAAGCTCTGCGAGCTTCGATTTGACCACGATGTCGCCAGTGGCGGCGCTCTGCGTTAAAATGCCGTCGCACAGCGGGGAGAACGCTGCGCTCCACCACTGGAGGGTATTAGTGCCGCGCGCGGCGCAGAAAAGCAGCATGACCGCGAGGCCAACGGCAAGGGAAAGCTCCCATTTCGTCCATTTCATCGAAAAACCGCCCATCTCAAAGAATTTGCTTCGAGTATGGACGGTTTTCTGAGTTTTCAAACAAATTCGGCGCAGAAAGTTTTGACGCACTCGCCTTGCAGTGCCTCGCACGCTCTGCGGCAAGCCGCTTTGTCAGAGAAGAGGCCGAACACCACGCTGCCTGAGCCGGTCATCGCCGACGTCTTCGCGCCGTAGGCGAGAAGATCGCACTTGATGGTCTCAATGCGCTCACGCTGCTCGCCGTCGAGCGCCTGCTCAAAGACGTTGCGCACGTTTGCACACAGCGTGTCCGCGTCGCCGTGCTCGATGGCGGCGAGCATCGCGTCCGTATCAGGACGGTCGGTGATCGTCACGCCGTCTACGCGCGCGAAGAGCGCGGGTGTGGAGATCGGGAAGTCCGGCTTGCAGACGGCGACGAAGAAGCGCGGTGCGGGCTTGAGGACGGTCAGCTTTTCGCCGCGGCCCTCGGCCAGCTGCGTGCCGCCGCGGATGCAGAAGGGAACATCACTGCCGACGCTTGCGCTGATCTGCTCGAGCCGCTCGTCCGTGAGGGTGGGGGAGACGAGCTCGCGCAGCGCGCGCAGCACCGCCGCGGCATCTGCGCTGCCGCCGGCCATGCCGGCCTCGGACGGAATGCGCTTTATAAGCGCGATGTCGATGCCGCCGCCGTAGTCCATCGCCTCGCAGAAGGCTCTCGCCGCCTTGACAGCGAGGTTGCGCTCATCGCAGGGAAGCGCCGCGCCGTCGACGCGGCAGGTGATGCCTTTGCCGTCTGTGAGCGTGACGGTCACATCGTCGTGGAGCGAAACGGTCTGCATGACCATCTGCATCTCGTGGTAGCCGTCATCGCGCTTGCCAAGAATGTCAAGCGTCAGGTTGAGCTTAGCATAGGCGGGGACAGTTATGCTGCGCACGGGCTCCTCGACCGGCGCATTCAGCGCCTTGCCGCAGTGGGGGCAGTAGGCACCGCCTTCACCTATGCGTCCGAGCGGTCTGCCGCAGTGCGGACAGCGGTAGTAAAGAACCCCAATCACGATGGCAAAGAGCATGATCGCGATACCGAGAATAACAAGCGGTACGCTGACGCTTGTGCCGACGCCGCTGAGCAGCGCGCCGGTAAGAAGCAGCGGTGTTTGGAGCTTTTGGACCCTGCGATAGTCCATCAGGGGCTTTTTGTCGTTCATCGCGGCCTCCTTGTGCGCTCAGTGCTTCTTTTTCTTGTGCTGGATCTTTTTCTTCTCCTCGGGCTCCGGCTCGTCGGCGATCCACGCGCCGCATTTCGGGCAGCGCTTGGGCGAACCGCGGCCGAGGTGCTCGCCGCACTTGGGGCAGCGGTAAAAGCGCCACCAGACGATGAGCGAAGCGCCCACCATCATGAGTCCGACGAGCGCGGTGACGGTGTTTTGAAAGCCCCATGCGCCGACGAGGGAGACCACTGCGCCGCCCCAGAGCAATACGTCCTGCCAGATCCTGGCTGTTTTCAAATCCATAGAGAATCCTCCTGATGAGAAAAGCGCCGCAAGGCGGCGCTTTTCTGCAATGGTTACATTAGATCAGCGGATCTTGCGCGCCTCGACATAGTAGCGCTTATCCTGCGCGTGACCCATGGAGAAGGTCTTGCGCGGCAGAACGCCGTCGGCCATGACGGTCTTGAAGAGCTGCTCCTTGCCCATCGCGGGAAGCAGGAAGCCCATGTTGCCCTCCTTGGAGCCGAGCTCGCGGGTGACCTCATCGCCGTGGATGTAGTCGACCTCGCCGCCGAACTGCTTGAGGTACTCGTCGATGAAGGTCTGCAGCGTGCCGACGGCCAGCTGGACCTTCGGGTCGGGGACGGTGACGAAATCGTCGTGGCCGTTCCAGCAGACCTCGATGACGTGGCCCTCGCCCTTGCCCTCGTGGGCGTTGGGGTAGAACTTCTTGAACTCTTCCATGAACTTCTCATGGTCGACGCCGAAGAGCACGCGGTGGATGGGCTCGAACTGGAGCGCATCGTCGTGGTTGTTCACGACCTCGACAAGTGCGTAGCGGGAGGGCAGCGCGAGGTATTCCTCGGGAGTCTTGCCCTTCTTCTGCTCTTCATAGCAGGCCTTGGCGGTGGCGAGGGAGTGATTGCCGTCGCCGACGGCGAACAGCAGGGGCGCGACGCCAGAGACGCCGTACTTGCTCTTCATTGCCTGGTCGGTCGTGAGGCCGGTCAGCGCGTCGGCGACTGCGTCGATCTGCGCAGCGGAGAGCTTGTAGCCCTTGATATGGCCGCCGTTTTCCATCAGGTCGAAGTCATAGACGCTCTCCATCTTGTCGGCCGCGGCGGTCAGGGGCTCGATGACGGTCTTCTCGGGGTCGTCAATGAGCAGCATGACGTGGGGCAGCTCGATGGGGGCGTTGCGGCGCACGCGGGCGCGCGGGGGGATACGGTCGAGCACGGTGCCCTCAGTCGCGCGGATCAGCGCGCCGGAGCCGGGGGTGAAGTCGTACTGGTCGAGGTCGACCATACCAATGAGGCCGTGACGGATCTTACCGTCGCTCTGGCCGCGCTCGATGTAGATGAGGGAGTCCTTGAGCGTCTCGAAGATGCCCTCTTCGAGGTACTTGCTCATCGAGGCGTTGATGTCGGCGATGAACTCGTCGACGTTGGGGGCCTTCAGGTTGGCCTCGGGCAGGATGAGGCGCAGGGTGGAAGGCGCGTCGCCGACGGTCTTCTCCACGCGCTCCCAGTACTCGGGCTCAGAGGTGAACTGGTCGCATGCGACGACCGCCCACTTGCTCATATCGACATCCTTCTTGGGCAGCAGAATGTCGGAAGGATAAAAGCCAAGTTTGGAAAACTTTTCGTTCATGGTGATTCCTCCGTTATTTGTTTGATAAGCGGAACGCGGGGTGCTCCGCTGGTGCGATTGTAAAACAAATTATACAATAGCCCACGCGGAAAAAGCAATGGAGAAAGTGAAAAAATGTCCAAAAGCGCTTTATGGAAATGCCATGATAGAGCGCTTCGCGGCCCGCTTGCTTGACGAACGCCCCGCGGCATGATATTCTAGCAAACTATGCGGAAAAATACGAAAGATTCAGGTGATGATTTTGGATAAGCGCGCAGATCTGGGACACGGGGACGTCAAAAAGCTGCTCTTTTCGCTCTCCGTGCCGACGATTACCTCGCAGATCGTCAACATGCTCTACAATCTGGTCGACCGCGTGTTCATCGGCCACATGCAGCCCGCCGAGACCGTCGGAAAACTCGCGCTGACGGGCGTTGGCGTATGCCTGCCGATCATCATGGTTATTTCGGCGTTCGCGTCGCTCATGGCCATCGGCGGCGCGCCGCGCGCCTCGATCGCCGAGGGCGCAGGCGAGAGCGAAAAATCCGAGCGCATCATGGGAAACTGTCTGACGATGCTTGTGATCACGGCGCTGGTGCTGACGGTGCTGTTCGAGTCCTTTGCCGAGCCGCTTTTACTGATGTTCGGCGCGAGCGAGAACACCATCGGTTACGCGCTTGACTATATGCGCATCTACGCCCTCGGCACGATCTTCGTGCAGCTGACACTTGGCATGAACGCCTACATCACGGCACAGGGCTTCGCCACCGTGAGCATGAAGACGGTGCTCATTGGCGCGCTCTTAAATACGGCTCTCGACCCGCTGTTCATCTTCGTGCTCGGTCTCGGCGTGCGCGGCGCGGCGCTGGCGACGGTGATCTCGCAGGCAGTGTCGGCCGTGTGGGTGATGACGTTCCTCACGGGAAAGAAGACGCGCTGGTACTTAAAGCGCGAGAACCTGCACGTGGACGCGAAGATCGTGTTGCCGTGTATCGCGCTGGGACTTTCCCCGTTTGTGATGCAGTCGACGGAGAGCCTCATCGCCATCTGCTTCAACTCATCTCTCCTGCGCTACGGCGGCGACATGGCCGTCGGCACGATGACAGTGCTGACGAGCATCATGCAGTTTTCGAACATGCCGCTTCAGGGCTTGACACAGGGCGCACAGCCCATCGTGAGCTACAACTTCGGCGCAAAGAACGCCCAGCGCGTGCGCGACGCCTATTTCTGCCTGCTGCGCGCGTGCTTTACTTATTCAATGGCCATCTGGCTTCTGGTCGAGCTCTTCCCGCGCGCGTTCATCCTGATTTTCAATAATGACCCCGCGCTGGTCGAATACGCGGCGTGGGCCGTGCGCATCTACATGGGGTGCAGCGGTATTTTCGGCATCCAGATCGCCTGCCAGCAGACGTTTGTGGCGCTCGGCAACGCGAAGACGTCGCTCTTCCTCGCCGTGTGGCGCAAGATCATCCTGCTCATCCCGCTCATCTATATTCTGCCGCACTTTTTCGCGGACAAGGCGTTCGCGGTGTTCCTGGCCGAGCCCGTGGCGGACTTCGGCGCGGTGGCGCTGACGAGCTTCACATTCTATCGCCAGTTCCGTCGCTCAATGCGCGAGCTGGAAGGTGCGGAAGCGACTGGGGAGCGGTAAAGAAAATTTTTAACGCAAAAATAAAAGGAGAGGGCAAGCCCCTCTCCTTTTATTTTTTACACCTGGCCGCCGCTTTCCATCGGCTCTTTCTCGCGGAACAGCATCGTGATGCACCAGATGCCGGCAAGGCCGACGAGCGTGTAGATCACGCGGCTGAGCATGCCGATCTGTCCGCCGAAGAGAAAGGCAACGCAGTCAAAGCCGAAAAGGCCCACGCTGCCCCAGTTGAGCGCGCCGATGATAGCAAGTGTCAGCGCGATCTTGTCGATGACCATGAAGTTCCCTCCTTAAAAAGATGGTTTGGTCTTCGGTAGTCTTCCCGTGATGGGCGAAAATATGCGTACGGCGTTTTCTGCGTTGCCCGAAAAAGAAAACTATGATAAAATCAGGATAAAATATTGATAACTTTAAGAGAGAAAAAGGGGGAAGGACGCTTGCTGCACATACTGATGGGACGCGCGCGCACGGGCAAATCCGAGCGCGTGCTGCAAAGGATCGCCGCACTGGGGGACTCGTCGCAGCAAATCCTGCTTGTGCCGGAGCACGCCTCGCATGTGGCAGAGATGGACCTGTGCCGTGTTTGCGGCGACACCGCGTCGCGCCATGCCGAGGCCTTGACGTTCAAGCTGCTCGCCTCGCGCGTGCTGAGCATCTGCGGCGGCAGCGCGGACGTGACGCTCGATTCGGGCGGAAAGCTCCTGACGCTCCAGCGTACGCTCACGGAGCTTGCGCCGGTGCTCAAGGTCTACAAGCGCCCGTCGCAGCGCGCGGCATTTTTGGAGAGCCTGCTCGCCGTGATGGAGGAATTGCAGGCCTACGCCGTATCGCCCGAGCAGCTATCCGAGAGCGTAGCGCAGATCGAAGGCGAGAGCGGCGACAAGCTGCGCGACCTTTCTCTTATCTACGGCATTTACCTCAGCAAGCTCCACGCACCGGGGCACGACGCGCGCGATGTGCTTGAAAAGCTGGAGGAAAACCTCGAAGCGTCGGGATATATTGAAAATAAAGACATTTTCCTCGACGGTTTTTCGTATTTTACGGGGCGTGAGCTGCGCATTCTGCGTATCCTGCTGCGGCGCGCGAAGAGCGTGACCGTCACGCTCCTTGGCGACACGCAGGACCGCGAGCTCTTTTCCGAGAGTTTACGCGTGCGCGAGCGGCTGTACGCGCTTGCGCGCGATGCCGGCGTCGCATGCGAGGAGGAAATTCTTCCGCAGGGCGAGGTGCGCGGCGCGCTCGACCATATCGAGCGCTGCTTTTTCGGCGCGGCGGACGAATTTACCCAGCCGACCGACACCGTCGCGCTCTATGAGGCGGGCAGCGCGTACAGCGAGTGCGAGTGGGTCGCGTCGCAGGTTTTACAGCTCGTGCGCAAGCAGGGCTACCGCTACCGCGAGATCACCGTTACGGCGCGCGATCTCGACTCCTACGCGGGCGCAATCGAAAACGTGTTTGCCCGCTACGGTATTCCGCTTTATTATGCCCACCGCAGCGATATTTTGAAAAGTCCCGTGCTGACGCTGCTGCTCGGCGCGCTCGACGCCGCGAGCGGAGGCTTTGAGTATGAGGATGTGTTCCGCTGTCTCAAGACCGGCCTCGCCGGCCTCAGCATGGCGGAGTGCGACATTCTGGAAAATTATGCGCTCAAGTGGGAGATCCGCGGCGCGATGTGGACGCGCGAGACGCCCTGGTCGGCGCATCCCGACGGCTACGGCGAAGAATGGACGGACGAGGCAAGGGCGCGGCTCAAGACGGTCAACGCACTGCGCGAGCGTGTGCAGGGGCCGTTTGCGCGCCTAAAAAAAGGCGTGGGCGGCAGCGGCGAGGCCGAGCAGAAGGTGCGCGCGCTGTACGGCTATTTGGAGGAGATCAAACTGCCGGAGGTCTTGCAGACGCAGACCGAGCAGCTTTTCGCCGCGGGCGAGGCCCAGCGCGCCGAGGAAACGGCGCAGCTGTGGAGCATTCTTTGCAGCGTGCTCGACCAGTTTGTGGAAATCCTGGGCGACGCGATCCTCGACGCCGAGGAGTTTGCGAGTCTGATGCGCCTTGTGCTGACGCAGTACAGCGTGGGCACGATCCCCGTGACGCTCGACGCGGTGAACCTGTGCGAAATGACGCGAAACGACCGCCACACGGTGCGCGCGCTGTTCCTGCTCGGCGCGAACGACGGCGTGCTGCCTGCGGCGGAGAACCGCGGCGGCGTGCTGCGCGACGAGGACCGCGAGGCGCTCGAGAGGCAGCAAATCTTCCTCGCGCCGCACGGGATGGAGCAGTTTCATCTGGAAATTCAGAATCTTTACGCCGCGCTGGCCCAGCCGACGGAAAAGCTGACGGTGTCCTATCCCGTTTCGGACGGAAAGGGCGCGGAGAAGCGGCCATCGTTCGTCATCGGGCGCATCGCGCGTCTGCTGCCGTCGATCAGCGTCGAAACAGAGAGCGCTGACAAGGGATATCGCCTGTCAGCAAAGTCGACGGCGCTCGAGTATGCGGGCGAGCATATCGGCGGCGCGCTGTGGCAGTATTTTGAAGGACAGGGCGACGCGGAGCGTGCGCTTGCCGCGATGAAGGACGCTTCGCGCTATACGCGCGGGCATCTGTCGCGTGACGCGGTGCGCGCGCTCTACGGCGGCGCGGTGACACTGTCCGCCTCGCGCATGGACATGGCGCGCTCATGTCACTTTGCCTATTTCATGCGCTACGGCCTGAAAGCCAGGGAGCGCACGGGCGCGGGCTTTGACGCGCCGCAGATCGGCACGTTCGTGCACGATGTGATGGAGCATACGCTGCGGCAGGCGAAGGAGTGTGGCGGACTGCATACGCTATCGAAGGACAAGCTGCACGCGCTCGTGCGCGCGTCGATCGAGGAATACATCGACCGCGTGCTGCCGGACTTGTGCGAAAAAAGCGCGCGCTTCCGTTATCTGTTCAACCGCCTGTGTGCGACGGTCGAGCGCATCATGGACGAGGTGAGCGAGGAGCTGCAAAGCTCCGACTTTGAGCCGCTGGCATTTGAGCTGGAATTTGGTGCGGACGGGCAGCTGCCCGCCATCACGATCCGCGAGGAAAACGGCACGGCGCGCGTTGTCGGCAAGGTCGACCGTGTGGACGGCTGGCTGCACGACGGCAAGCTATATTTGCGCGTCGTGGACTACAAGACGGGCAAGAAGAGCTTCGACCTCGCCGAGCTGCGCTACGGGCTGGGGCTCCAAATGCTGCTCTACCTCTTTACGCTTAAAGAAGAGGGACAGATGCTTTTCGGCGGACACGAGATCGTTCCCGCGGGCGTTCTCTATACGCCCGCGCGCGAGCCGATGCTGCGCTGCGCGCGCGACACGGAGCCCGAAACGATCGAAAAAGCACTCAAAAAGGAGCTGCGCCGCAGCGGCATGGTGCTCGAGGACCCGGCGGTCCTGCAGGCGATGGAGCACAGCGCGCTCGAATCGCCGTGCTACCTGCCCATCGCGGTGAAAAGGGACGGCGCGGTGACGGGAAGCCTTGCTTCTGCCGAGCAGCTCGGAAAGCTCTCGAAATACGTCGACCATATTTTACATGAAATCACGCAGGAGGTCTTCGCGGGCAACATCGACGCCGATCCATACGCGCGCACGCCGCAGCAGTCGGCCTGCACCTACTGCGAGTTTGCGAGCGCGTGCCACTTTGAAAACGGCTGCGGCAGTGACCGTATGGAATACATCAAAGCGACGAAAAACGACGAATTCTGGCAGTACATCGACGAGCTGAACGGAGAGGGGGCGCACGAAAATGGCTGAAAAGCTGACAAACGAACAGCAAGCGGCGGTGGACAGCCGCGAGCGCAGTCTGCTCGTCTCCGCGGCGGCGGGCTCGGGTAAGACGAAGGTGCTCGTCGAGAGGCTCTTTTCCTACGTAGAGCGCGAGGGCGCGAATCTCGACGATTTCCTCATCATTACCTACACGCGCGCCGCGGCGAGCGAGCTGCGCGGCAAGATCGCCAAGGCGCTCACCGAGCGCATGGAGCGCGACCCCGGCAACTACCATCTGCGGCAGCAGATGCTGCGCGTCTACCGTGCGGACATCAAGACGGTGGACGCCTTCTGCACCGCGCTTTTGCGCGAAAACTGCCATCTGCTCGGCGAGGACGCGCGCGGCCACGCGCTGCGGCCCGATTTCCGCGTGCTGGACGAGAACGAGGCGCAGGTGCTGCGCGAGCGCGTGCTCGCGCGCACGCTGGACGATTTTTACGACTGTCTGACGACTGGCAGCACACTGCTGGCCGACACGCTTGGCGCGGGGCGCGACGACAGCGCGCTTGAGGACTTAGTGCTCGAGCTGCACGCAAAATTGCAGGCGCAGCCGTATGAGGACAAATGGCTCGAGGCGCAGCGCGCGTTTTGGCGCGCCGTGCCGGATAAGATCGAGAACACGCCCTATGGAAAAATCCTGCTCAACGAGGTGCGGCGCAAGGCGCGCCACTGCAAAAACCTTTTGCAGCGCGCGGCGCAGGAGATGTGCGCGAATGACGCGCTGAACCAGAAGTATGCGCCGGCGTTTCTCGACGCGTCCTACCAGCTCGAAGCGCTGGAGGGGAAGACCGCAGAGGGCTGGGACGCCGCGCGCGGCGTGACCATCGCGTTTCCGCGCCTCGCCGCGGTGAAGGACAGCGACGGCGGCGAGATGAAAGCGCGCATGAAAAGCCTGTGGGACAACTGCAAGGAGACCGTCAAGGGCTTTGCCGAGATTTTTTCCGCCTCGTCCGACGAGGCGGTGGAGGACCTGCGCACGATGGCGCCCGCAATGCTCGCGCTCATCGACCTGACGGCGGACTTTTCCCGCCGGTACAACGAGGAAAAACGGCGGCGGAATTCTGCTGACTTCTCCGATCAGGAGCACGAGGCCATCCGCCTTCTCATCGGAGAGGACGGCGCGCCGACAGAGCTTGCGCGCATCGTCAGCGCGCGCTACCGCGAGATCATGGTGGACGAGTATCAGGACACCAACGAGGTGCAGAACCGCATTTTTGACGCAATTTCTTGTAAAGGAGAAAATCTTTTCACTGTTGGCGATGTCAAGCAGAGCATCTATCGCTTCCGCCTAGCCGACCCGCGTATTTTTTTGCAGCATTATAACACCTGGCCGCCGCTTGAGGACGCAGAGGAGCACGACAGCGCGAAGCTGCTGCTCTCGCGCAACTTCCGTTCGCGCAAAGAAGTGCTGGACGCGACGAATTTTATCTTCTGCAATATTCTTTCCGAGGAAATGGGTGAGCTCGACTACGGCGCGGATGAAATGCTGCGCCTCGGCGCGAATTATGTCGAATCGAGCGCGTGCGGCGCGGAGTTCCATCTGCTCGATCTGCCGACGCAGACGGGCGAGCAGCGCGTGCGCGCGAGCGAGGCTGAGGCAGCATTTGTCGCAGACTATATCAGCGATATGCTGACAAGTGAATTTCCTATACAGGATGACAAAACAAAAGAGCTGCGGCCCGTGCGCGAGGAGGACATCGTCATATTGATGCGCTCGCCGAGCACGCGCCTTTTGGACTATCGCCGCGCGCTGGAGGCCTCCACTGCGCCGCTGACGCGGGCGAGGACTTTTTTGCCGCGATGGAGATCGCAGTGCTGTTCGCGCTCTTGCAGGTCATCGACAATCCGCGGCAGGACGTGCCGCTCATTGCCGTGCTGCGCTCTCCGCTCTTCGGCTTTACACCCGATGAGCTCGCGGCGATCCGCGCGCGGCAGCGCACGGGTGACTTCTACGATGCGCTGCTTTTGAGCGAGGATGACCACAGCAGAGAATTTCTCGATACGCTGGACGCTTTGCGCAACAGCGCGGCGCACCTGAGCGTGCGCGAGCTGCTGAGCGAAATCTACCGCCGGTGCAATGTGCTCGGCATCTTCGGCGCGATGCGCCGTGGTGCGGAGCGCAAGGAAAATCTGCTCGCGTTTTTGGAGCTCAGCGAAGACTACGCGCGCTCAGGGCGGCAGGGGCTTTTCGATTTTGTGCGCACGCTGCGCGAGCAGCTTGCCGAAGGCGAAGCGGGGACGATGCAGACCGCGCACGCCTCTACAGGCGTTCGTATCATGTCGATCCACAAGTCAAAGGGCCTCGAATTTCCGGTCGTGATCCTCTCGGACCTCGCGCGTCGCTTCAGCAATATGGACTTTTTGAGTTCGGTGCTCGTGCATCCGCAGCTCGGGCTGGGGCCGGTGTGCGTGGACACGCAAAGGCACATCCAGTACCCGACGGTCGCACGGCAGGCGCTCGAGCGCACGCTGCGGCGCGAGGCGAAGGCCGAGGAGCTGCGTGTGCTGTACGTTGCGATGACGCGCGCGAAGGAAAAGCTCGTCATGGTGCACACGCAGGCAAACGCGAAAAGCCGCGTCGCCGACCTTCTGGCGCTGAGCGATTGTCCTGTGCTGCCAGAGGCTGTGGACAGCGGCAAGTGCATGGGCGACTGGATCATGCTGCCGCTTTTGCAGCGCAGCGAAGCGGCGTCCCTGCGCGAGCTTGCGGGGCAGAGCGGCGAGGGACGCTTCTATGCTGACGAAACGCCGTGGACGGTGCGTGTGCACGACGGTTTGAGCTTTGTGACGCCGCAGCAGCGGCCTGATGACGCGCCAGTGGATGCCGCGCCGCCGAAGGATGAGCTGCCGGTGGACTTCGCCGCGCTGTCGTACCGCTACCCCTACGCGGGGCAGACGGCCTTTCCCGCCAAGCTGACGGCCACGCAGCTCAAGGGCCGCGCGCTGGACGAGGAGATCTCTGAGAACACGACGCTGCCGCCGCGGCTGCGCAGCCTATATAAACCAAAATTCCTTGCGGGCGAAACGACGCTCACGGGTGCGGAGCGGGGCACGGCGCTGCACCTTGTGATGCAGGACCTTGACTTTTTCTGCGAAGCAAGCGAGCAGAGCGTGCGTGAGCAGGTCGAAAAGCTCAGAGCGCAGCGCAAGCTGACCGACGAGCAGGCAAGCGCCGTCGATGTGCGCGCGATCGTCCGATTTTTGCGAAGTGATCTTGCCGCGCGCATTCGCAAGAATACGCAGACGGTGCGGCGCGAGTACCGCTTCTCGCTGCTGCGGCCGGTGCGGGACTTTGCCACGCTGGACGCCGACGACGCGGTGCTGCTGCAGGGCGTGGTAGACTGCTTTTTTGAAGAGGACGGCGAGCTTGTGGTCGTGGACTTCAAGACTGACCGCATCGGAAGAACACAGATCGAAGAACGAGCTGAGCACTACCGCCCTCAGCTCGAGGCATACTCCATGGCCCTTATGCGCGTGATGGGCAAAAAGGTCAGGGAAAAGGTGCTGTATTTCTTCTCGGTCGGCGAAGAAAAGGTGCTGTGAATACATAAAAACACCCTCCGCGGGAAATCCGCGGAGGGTGTTTTACAAGATTTGCTCACACGATAAAATGCTCTAAGATCAGCACTGTCGCGCAGCAGACGAGCGAGACGGGGAGAAGTCCCAGTCCGCACCAGGCGGCGACGATGCCGATGACCATGGCCGCCGCGCCCGCGATGGGCGACTGCGTGGCGTTCATGATGGCGGGGAACGTCATCACCGCGAGCGTGACGTAGGGCACGTAGAAGAGAAACGAGCGCAGGAAGGGGTTCTGGATCGGCTTGCGGATCAGCGTGAGCGGCAGGACGCGGATGAGATAGGTCGTGGCCGCCATGACGAAAAGATATAAATACGTTTTCATGCGACGAGATCATCCTCCTTGTGCGGGAACAGAATGGCGGCGGCAGCAGAGATCACGATGGTCAAGACCAGGATGCGCATGCCCTCGGACAGCTCGCGCGTGAACGGCAAAACGCTTGCAAGAAGCGAGCAGAGAAAGCTCACGCCGATGCAGCCGAGCACGATGCGGTTCTGCTTGCCGACGGGGATGATGATGGCGAGAAACATGCCGAACAGCATCACGGAGCAACCGCTGACGGCCCAGACGGGCATGAGATTCCCCATCAGCACGCCGAGCACGGTGCCGATGCTCCAGCCAGGCATGGCCGCGCACATGGTGCCGAAGTAATACCACACCTCAAGATACCCAGGCTGCGCGATGGCGAGGCCGAAGATCTCATCCGTCAGGTCATAGGCGATGAGGAGCCGCCAGGGAAGCGGCGTATCGGGCGAGAGACGCTGGCTGAGCGCACAGCTCATCAGAAGATAGCGCGCGTTGACGACCAGCATCATCAGCGCCATGGCCCAGAGGCCGGAGTCGGCGGCGATGATGGTGATGCCGCCGTATTCACCCGACGAGGCGTTGTTCAAAAAGCTCAGCAAAAAACCCTGAAAAATGCTCAGGTGCGCGTTGTGCGCGCTGATGCCGATGCCGAAGCTGACAGCAAAATAACCAAGCCCAATGGGGATGCCGTCGCGCAGTCCCCGCAGGAAATGTTTTTTCGACATAATTCTGATGTTCCTTTACTTTCAATCATCCGTACGCAAGGCGCGTAAGTGCCATTATACGACTGAAAACGGCAGAAGTAAAGAGAAATTGCATAACGAGCGTTAAAAAATTGACGATGAAATTAGGGAAAAGTGCTAAGGAAGAGAAAAGCACGGAGAGGATCAAAAATTTCTCTTGCAATTTGACACAAAGCGTGGTAATATCCTATATGGCTTTTTTAGAAAAGTACATTTGGATCGGAAAGAGGTGAACACGAGCAATGAAGGAAGGAATCCATCCCAATTATCAGCAGACTACTATTACTTGCGCCTGCGGTAATGTGATTGAGACAGGTTCCACCAAGCAGAATATCAAGGTGGAAGTGTGCTCTAAGTGTCACCCCTTCTTCACTGGTAAGCAGAAGCTGGTCGATACCGGCGGCCGCGTTGCCAAGTTCAACAAGAAGTTCGGCCTGAACTAATTCAATCACAAAAGCAGCTCTGCTACGGCAGAGCTGCTTTTTTCTGCTTTTTTGGAACGCTCAGTTTTGCCCGTCGGGATATTCGACGATGAAGGGGAGCGGCTCACTGAGACTTTGGTCGAGGTAGTTTATCTCCTCGTAGCTGTCGCCGCCTGCAATGGCGCGCACCTGGAAGAGGCGGACGCGCAGTACTGTGTCGTCCGCAAGGTTGACGACAAGCTCGCAGACGAGAGGCGTTGCCCCGAGCGGGAGCGTGAAAGCCTCCGATTCGCTGCTGGAGGCATAGGCGAGGTCATAGTACGACACGCCCTCTATGACGGATGCGCCCACGGCTTCGGCGCTGTCATCGCCGACATAGGTGACGGCGCTGCCATCGCTGTACGATGCTTCGAGCGGCACGCGCCTGAGCAGCTGATTGGCGCACGTGTATTCAAGACACGCGCTGCGGATGGACACATCGGACAGCGCGCCGAGCGAGATGGTGCCGAGCGGGATGCCGGCATTGCCCGGCGTGAACTGGTACTGCCATTTGCTGCCGGCCTGACGCTCGTAGGAGATGGGGGCTAGAAAGCTTTTGAGCTGCGGCTGATAGCTGGATTTGAGATCATAGATCGTGTCGAGTTCCTCTGACTGTGTCTCACCGTCGTGCTTGAAGTTGACACCAACGCCGAGCTCGTCGCTCAGAGGGACGGTTACACTACCGTGCAGATACCCGAAGCCATCCTGCGTAAGGTCGGCAGAGTAGCCCGGCCGATAGCTGTCCAGCGGCGAGGAATTGCCATGGTCGGTCACGCCGATGATGACAGTCGTTCCCTCGCTGATTGTCTTTGGCAGCAGGGAAAATGCGATGGTGCATTCCTGCTTTTTAAGATCGACGTTTGTGATCTCGTAATTATACTGCGAGATTAGGCTCGACTCGCGCGTCAAAATGTCCGAGACGTTATTGCTGATGCCGTCGATCTGGTTCGAGAGGTTGTTCTGCACGTTGTAGAGCTGGCTGCGAAGGTCATTTACTTGCGTGCTGAGCGTGTTGATGCGGTTGTTGTAATGCACGCCGACGGCGATGAGCGCGGCGAGCGCCACGGCCGCACCGCCGATGATCTTCTTGTGCTGTATGCAGAAATCGCGGAAGCTCAGCTTTTCCGCGGGAGCTTTTTCGGCGTTGCTTTGAACCGGCGATTCGGCGGCATCCTGCTCGGGTTTGGCATGCTCCAGACTGAGCAGCTCGTCGACGGAAACGGAGTAGAGCTTAGAGAGTTCGATGAGCTTGCTAAGCTCCGGCTGCGTGGCGCCGCTCTCCCATTTGGAGACGGCTTGGCGCGAGACACCGAGCTTCTCCGCCAGCTCTTCCTGCGACATGCCGCTCGCGCGGCGCAGTTCGTAGAGCTTTTCATATAGTTCCATGAAAGGTTCCTCCTTGGGGAAATGTTGCTGCGTTCGACGCCGTGCACTGCGCCTTTGCAGGAAAAGCATAGCAGGAAAACGGGAGAAAACACCACCAACCGGGCGTTTCTTTTTGTCAACCTGAGGTTGCGTCCACCCTATTTTCACATGAAAGGGGCGGAAATGTCAATGAAAAGCGTTTTTGCCTTTTCTTTTGGCGGAAAATACACTATAATAAAAATGATTTGTACAGCGCCGATTTCGGCGCGATAAGGAGAATCTATGGAAGAATTGAAAGAGAACAACGCGCCGCGCGACAGGGCGATTTTAGTTGGCCTTTCGTCGCCGCGGCTCGATCGAAAAGAGAATGCCGACGAGGAGAGCCTTGAAGAGCTCGGTGCGCTCGTCGAAACGGCGGGCGGCGTCAGCGTCGGCGTGGTTTTACAAACGCTGCCGTCGCCGAACCCGCACACATTCATCGGCGAAGGCAAGGTGGACGAGATCCGCGAGCTGGTAAAGTCGCAGGAGGCGACAATGGTCATCTTCGACAATGACCTCTCGCCCTAGCAGATGCGCGTTCTGAGCGAAGAATTCGGCGTGCAGGTGCTCGACCGCAGCGGCCTCATTCTCGATATCTTCGCCCAGCGGGCGAAGACAAAAGAGGGCCGGCTTCAGGTCGAGCTCGCGCAGTATCAATACCTGCTGCCGCGCCTGATCGGTATGTGGACGCACCTGGAGCGCCAGGCGGGCACGTCGGGCAAGGGCCCCATCGGCTCGAAGGGCCCCGGCGAAACGCAGCTTGAGACCGACCGCCGCCACATCCACAGAAAGATCGACAAGCTGAAGGCGGACCTTGAAGAGGTGCGCCGCGTGCGCGCCACGCAGCGCGACCGCCGCAGCAAGAATGAAATTCCCGTCGTCGCCATCGTCGGCTACACGAACGCGGGCAAGTCGACGCTTTTGAACGCGCTGACCGGCGCGGGCATTCCCGCGAATAACCGCCTGTTTGACACGCTGGACACGACGACGCGCCTTCTCACGGTGTCCGACACGCTGGATGTCGTGATCTCCGACACGGTCGGCTTCATTCGAAAGCTGCCGCATCAGCTCGTCGAGGCCTTCAAGGCAACGCTCGAGGAGCTCGAATACGCCGACCTTCTGCTGCACGTCATCGACATTTCCGACCCGCACTGGCTCGAGCAGGCGCAGATCGTGGACGAGCTGATCGAAGAGCTCGGCGCGCAGCAAATTCCCTGCCTGCGCGTTTACAACAAGTCCGACCTCTACTTCGGCGATATCCGCCCGCACGGGGAGGACAGCGTCAACATCAGCGCCAAGACCGGCGAGGGCGTGGATGAGCTGCTTGCGCGCATCGACAAGCTCCTCGACAAGGGCACGCGCCGCGTGACGATCCACCTGCCCTATGACAAGGGCGGGCTTCTCGATATGCTCTACCGCGAGGCGAAAGTCGAATCCGTCGAATATGGCGAGACCATCGACATCGTGGCCACCTGCGTGCCGCGCGTCATCGGCCAGGTCAAGGACTATATCGAGGGCTACCGCGAGCCGAAGGAGGACTGGGAGGAATGACGTTTGAAACGACGCGCCTTCTCCTGCGTCCGTGGTGCGAGAGCGACGCGGAGAGCTGCTATCGATACGCGAGGGATCCGTTTGTCGGCCCCGCCGCAGGCTGGCCGGCGCATACGAGCGTGGAGAACTCCCGCGAGATCATCCGAACCGTCCTCTCGGAGCCGGACACGTTTGCAGTCATTTTGAAGGAACGGCCAGACGAGCCTGTCGGCTCCATCGGCGTGTTTTCGACGGAAGCGCCGGAAATCGGGAGTGAGCCGGAAATCGGCTATTGGATCGGCCGTCCGTTCTGGGGTCAGGGGCTTATCCCCGAAGCCGTGCGCGAGCTGCTGAGGTACTGTTTTGAGGATAAAGGCGCACAGCGGGTCTGGTGTTCGCACTATGCCGGCAATGAAAAGTCAAAGCGCGTGATTGAAAAGTGTGGCTTTTCTTATCAGCTGACCTGTGAAAGGCCGGCGCTTGTGGACGATGCGCTGCGGCCGACGCTTTTTTACGCTCTCACGAAAGAAAAGTGGGAGAAAACCCGCTGAAAGGAACATTGAAACCATGACAGAGTACCTTGTCCCATACGAGAGCGCGGAGAGCGAGTTTGAAGAAAAGCGCTCGCGCTTCATCAGCCACGTTTTCCTTGTGGAGAGCGAGGCGGAGGCCCGCGCGCGCATCGACGAGATGAAGAAGAAATACTACGACGCGCGCCACAATTGCTGGTGCTTCGTCCTGCACGACGGCACCGTTCGCTACGGCGACGACGGCGAGCCGCAGGGCCCGGCAGGGCAGCCGCAGGTGGAAGGCTCGTAATCGCT